>WNFY01004443.1_pt1 | contig 12957 bp, 14 predicted proteins | sample 5400091 | NCBI WGS metagenome assembly WNFY01 (sample SAMN13153364, study PRJNA577476) | soil metagenome | isolation source: 60 cm soil or saprolite under grassland replicate 1 | place: USA:California | collected 2016-06-15 | reverse complement strand
GGCTGATCTATTTAATTCCTTCTCTTGCATCCTGGCGTCGCTGAGTCTTCGTGAAAGCTGCATACGGGAAAACCGTACGTGCAGTTTGGGCGGCGGACGGAGGCCAGCGCTTTATGCGCGCCTCCTCCGACCCGACTATTAGGCTGTTGTTGCAAAATCCCTTCACGCTAATACCCAGGTCTATGAATGCCGGGCGACCCACACAGCGGGAGTAAGGTCTGGGAGGCACCGGATCGGGAGATCGGCAAGCCCGGGGAGAATTGCGGAAAAGTAGTCGCGCACCGGGACCTTCAGCCTGCGACAGTTTTCCACGACCGAGAGAATCGTTGCAACCTTAAGAACCATGGCTCGTGGGGCGTTCCTGCACGATATAGGGAACATGCGTATTTCAGACGCTATCCTTCGCAAGTCAGCAAAGCTGACCCGGAGGAGATCACTGCAATGCGAAACCATTGCGAATATGGCTATCGGATAATCAAGAGGATTCGATTTCTTTCAGATGCGGCTGAAATGCTGAAATAGTGTATGCCCACCGTGAGCACTACGACGGCTCTGGTTATCCACGCGGTCTCAGAGCCGAACAAATTCCACTTGGTGCCAGAATATTCGCAATTGCCGATACGCTGGAAGCTCTTACTTCCGTTCGTCCCTATCGGCAGGCGATAGACGACGATCGAGCCAGGGAGGAAATCCTACAACTCTCCGGCAGGCAGTTCGACCCTAAAGTCGTAAGAACCTTTCTCAGTATGCCAAGTAGCATTTGGCCAGCTCTCCGAGCGGATCTCGCTTCCTAAAGCGGATGAGTAAGGAGTTGAGACCGTAATCAACCCGGCAGGCTGGCCCGGCCATCGGCAAGCTCCACCCCTTCGACTGCGCTCAGGGTAGCCTTTCGACTCGGGAATCTGATTCGTCAGCGAATCAGATTCCTTCGCTCAGGATGACAGGGTTGTTGGATTGCGAGATCAGGATGAAAAAATCGCGGGCGAGGGCGCCCGCGCCACACAGATCAGACAGGAATGCCGACCCACACAAGGGCAAAACCAAAATCAAAGGCGTCGGACAGGAATGTCCGACCCACACAAGGGCAAACCAAAGTCAAAGGCGTTGGACAGGAGTGTCCGACCCACCCAAAGGCAAAACCAGATCAAAGGCGTCGGACAGGAGTGTCCGACCCACACGGGTTTGGGAAATGTACCGGCGGTCAGGCCTTCGAAATCTCCTGTACTGCGCGCCAAGCCTGATCGATCGCGCTGTCAACGTACGCATAGGCGCCGGCGTCAGCATTCGCGATTGCAACCCTGCCGAATGGTTTTCGCGCAACTTCGCAGGGCAAGTCGCCACCGTCGAGCCAGAATTTGTCCCACAGAGAGTTGTACTCGTAGGCGTATCCATGCGGCCAACGATTGACGGTAATCGCGGCAATATCTCGCGCGGGATCAAAGCCACCCGGACCGAGTGTGCGCGCAAGTTGCTCGCGAATTTTGCGCTCAATGGTTTCGAAGTCGGTTGTAAACAATTCGATCCGGCCCATACGATGCTGGTCACGCGCGGGAAGTCCTGGCTTGCACGGAGTCTTGAGCATGTGAATCACAATGGGCTGATCGGGCTGGGTCGAACAATGGTAATCGCCAATGCTCACCGGCAAATCGAGCCGGAAATAGGTGTGATAGCAACTGGGCGCATAGACGGCCATGGCGCCAAGCTTCTGGAACGCAGTCCAGTTTCGCAGCGCAACATTGGTATAAAGCAGGGGCACTTTCGCCGCTGAATGCAGAGCTTCTTTCTGTTTGTCAGGAAGCTCGGCGCAGATATATGGAATGACCATGTTCCAGCAGGCGAGCACAGCATGCGGCGCGCGAACGGTATAAAGCTTTCCCAAACGTGAATACGTAATCTCGACTTCCTTCGCCGATGCGGCCTCACCCACATGCCGTACTCGCACCGCGGTGCTATTCAGGCGAATGCGAACCTGTGAAGACTCGTTGTCGAGCTTGGCGTAATTTGCTTTTGTCGTTATCAAGTCCTCGACGGAATTTCCCGGCAGAACTTCCGGCACCAACCTACGCACGAGCAGTCTCGTGATCGAGGCATTGCCATCCGGAAAATGATAGAAGTACTTCTCGGCCTCGTCGTTGGGAATTATGTCGCGGTTCATTCCCTTGCCGGCGCCGGGTTCAAGATTCAATCCGCGAAAGCCCAGGAACCCGTAGCCCCACGCATCTTGCGCAGACATTGCATCAATCCCAAGACCAAACAGCGCTTGCGGAGCATTCTGGTACAGCTTGACGATTTGGGGGTCAACTCGCGCGATATCGGTCAGATAATGCGCGTAGCTCATCCTTGCCAGGCGCGCTTTTTTCTCGTCGGAACTCAGCCCCGGAAAATAGTCGGCGCCGCGACGCAGCGCCAACAGATCACGTTTGGCGGCTTCCGAAAGCGGAGCCTCTGCGAGAAAGCGTTCCCATATCTTCTGTCGCTCCGGAGTGTCGTCACCTTCGTTGTGCGAGCCCCCAACTGGCAGCGGATTCACGGTGAGCACGTCGGAACCAAATGTTTCTTTGTCAAAAAAAACGCTGGGTACGAGGCCGGCAGACGTGTAGATCTCGCGGGCAATATGCTTCGAAAAACTGGGAACATCAATGCCTAATTCTTCGATCAAGCCCTTGGCGACCGGGCTATAAGGCGCGGGACTCTCAATCGAAAATGATCCGCCATAACCGAGCAGCTTGCGATCACCGACGGTGAACTCATTGCGCTTGGCATGTCCGCCGAAGTCGTCGTGATTTTCGAGAATCAGAATGCGCGCATTCGGATTTGCCTTACGAAAAAAATGAGCGGATGACAACCCGCTGATGCCGCCACCAACAACGATGAGATCGAAAGTCTCCCCGGTATCAGCCGGCTTGCCAGCTTTCTGCCAGAAGTCTCCGTCGCGCAAACTATGCGCGACTTCGAATGCACCTACATGACTGCCGCGTAACCCAGTCACGGCTGGGGGATAGTAATCAGGAGATTTTTCCGGATCAAGATCGTGCTGAAGAGCAGCCAGCAGGTGAGGTGGGAGTATGGAAGCGCCGGTGGTGACTGCCACTCCATTGAGAAAATCACGCCGCGTAATGCTGCGGTCCATTCCTAATTCTTTATCATTCGCATCTGCCATAGTGGGGCTTTGGACCGTACGCCTCAGGCACTAAGGATTCTAGATCGGGCTTCCTTCGTCGGCTTTCTTCACCGCAGACTCCGCTCCCTGAAATCCAACCTTGCTGTGGGTTCCATCGCAGAATGGCTTATTGACGGATCCGCCGCAGCGGCACAACGAAAACGCCGGCTTCCCGGTCAGGTCGTACTTGTTTCCGTCGGCATCCACCAACTCAACCGACCCCTCGGGCGCCTCAACTCGATAAGGCCCATTTTTTCGGACTGTGATTTTGACTGCAGGCATGCGCTCTCCAGGAATGCAGCTTGAAATGATTCAGAGGTACAACAAGAAGATATCAGTTCCAGACGAAGACCTGTCCCTGCGACCTCTGCGGTTAAAGACTGTTGCGTCATGCCGCTCGTGCTTTTTGCACCGCGACCCTGTGATACAGCTGAATGTAATTGTCCGTCATGCGATGCGCATTGAAGCACTCGCGCGCCCGCTGAAAAGCGCGATTCGCAAAGCTGCGCTGCAACTGCAGATCGCCACTGAGAATGCGCACCGCCTCGGCTAGGCTGTCCGCATCATTGGTTCTAAAATAGACGGCCGCCTGTCCCCATACTTCCCGCAGCGACGGAATATCATTCAAAATTAGCGCGCACCGCGACAGCGCTGCCTCAACCATCGTCATTCCGGAAGGCTCATACCGTGCAGTCCCCGCATACATGGCAGCCTTGCTATAAAGCAGCCGCAACTGCGATTCCGTCTGCGCTCCCCGCACCGCAACTCCTGTGCTGCCGTCGCTGAACTTTACGTCCGTCCGCACCGCTGCCGCCCTTTGTTCCAGTGCCTCCGCACCCACAATGCAAACCGGTACCGTCTGTCTCTGGAGCGTGAGCAAGCTGACTTGCTTTGCCGGATCCACCAGCCGCCCGATCGCCAGCACCGAATCTTCCTTCTTTACGTAAGGATTGAACAATATCGGATTCCGCCCATGATGAATCACAGTCTCGCGCGCCCCTTCGGAGTACGCCGACCGCAACGCGCACAACATCCACTCATTCGGCGCCACCACCGCATCCGCCTCCGACACTCCCTGCGAAATCGTCTTCCGATACCATCGCAGCCACGCACTTTCTTTGGGCTCGCGCCCGTGCACCGCCTTCCACCACGTCACCAGATCGCCATGCGCCACCACCACTCGCGGCACGCGAACCGGCAGCGCCCCATAACACAAATGATTCAAGTGCAGCAGATCTGGCTTGATCTCCTTCACCAGCGCGCACAAATACTCGGATGCTTCTTCGAAATGCTGCTCACCTTCGGTCATCCAGTCGAGGCGAAACGCCGTCGGGACATAGTGCAGGTCCGGCAATCGCTCCATCCACGCCGTTTGCTCCGGCAGCGGAATCTCGCCGAAACTCACCAGCGTCACGCGATAGCCGCGCGCAATCAGCCCACACGTCAGCTCGCGCGTGTACGTCCAGATTCCGTTCATGGTGTCGGACGTGATCAGTACGTGCATTGTATGAACCGGGTGCCCCATCCTTGTCGCGTTCTTTGCGACAGGGTGGGGATTTTGATTTGCCATCCCAGTCGCGCCTTTGCGACTATTTCACCGCATGTCCTCACACCGGGTGCCCCGTTCTAGTCGTGCTTTTTGCGACTAGGGCGGGTAATCTCGTTCATTCTAGTTGTGACGAACGATTTCCCGAAGTAATTTCTTCCGCCCGCAAGGCTTTGCACAATTTCTGCCACTTCGTGCATATCCGCTACAATCTCCGCATGTTTCGCCTGATGGTCATAACCGCGCATCCCGATGATGAAGCCGGCAACTTCGGCGGATGCCTTCGCCTCTATCGCGACGGCGGCGCGCAAACCTCCGTCATTTGTCTCACGCCGGGCCAGGCGGCTACCAATCGCGGACCCGCTAAGTCCGATCGCGAGCTTGCCGAGCTTCGTCGCCAGGAATTCCTCGCCTCGTGCGAAATTCTGCGCGTCACCGAACCCATCATTCTCGATTATCCCGACGGCCAACTCCATCGTCAGGAACTCAACCGCGTCGTCTATGATCTCACTCTGCGTATCCGGAAATTTCGCCCCCCAGGTGCTGCTCACGTTCGGCGCGGAAGGCGGCGTCACCGGTCATCCCGATCATTCCATGGCTGGAATTTTTGCCACCCTCGCCTTCCACTGGGCTGGACGTTCAAACCGTTATGCCGATCAACTCGAATCCGGCCTCGCACCGCATCGCACGCAAAAGCTCTACCACGGGACATCAGAATTCGCGTTGCCCAAGCGGCAGCCCATCACCTTCGCGCCGCCCACCGCCATCGTTGATATCGGCGATCAACTCGAAGTCAAAGTCGCCGCCTTCAAAGCGCACAAAACTCAGTCCCCACTATTCCCTTTGTTCGAAGGAAACGTCCGCCAGGTGGGACGGCGCGAGATGTTCCACCTGGCCGCATCTGTCAGTCCTGGCCCCATGCCCTCCGAAACTGATCTATTTGCGGGCATCAAAGAAAGCTGACGGCCGAACGTCGAGAGCGGTACAATCCCCTCGATCCCATGGAATTCGAAAACATTCTTAGCAAGTTTATTTACCGCATTGAATCGAAGCCCGGCGGAGGATTCATAGCCACTTGCAAAGATTCCACCGCTCCCGCCATCGAAGGCGCTACTCGTCAAGAAGTCCAGCGGAAAATTCAGGAGAGCATTGCCGTGAAGCTCGGCACGCAGTTTCCTGCCCTGCAGTCCGCGCTGACGGGCAACGACGTCAAGCTGCACTATCACATCGAAGCCAAACCAGGCGGGGGCTTCGTCATCCATCACGGCGATCGGAATTCGCTTGATCCCGAGCATGCGCCCATCGAAGGCTCGAGGCGCGAGCACTTGGAGAATCTGATCGAGTCAAAGATTTTTGCGGCGATCATGGACCGGCTTCCCCCCGAACTGCATCAGCAAGTCGCCGACAAACTCAACTCCGGCGGCCTCGACATTGACGTCAATCGCACGATCAGCGTCTCGAGCCGCGGCAGCCCGTTTACGCCCGTAATCGGAAAAAATTCCGCTGCTTCCGACAACGCTTCGCCTTTCGGGACGGCTGACATGTCGTCGTCCAACGCTGATCTCGGTACGATGAACCATTCGCCAATCCCTCGATACGACGGAAACTCTCCTGTGCAGTGTGAAAAGAGTTCGGGCGGGGCCGTTATCCGATTCTTGCTCGTCGTGGCCATCGTCGCCGCAATGATGTATCTATTCCTGCATCGCCACTGATACATCACAGCGGCTTCCCAATTTCCCAATGATGTCCAAACGGATCGGCTATCCTTCCAACGCGCCAACCATATTCTTTGTCTTCGACTGGAGAAATCACTTTGCCGCCGGCTCCCACGGCGCGTGCGAAAACCGCATCTGGATCGTTTACCACCATCACCATGCGCACCGTGCAGCCTCCGCGAAGTTCAGCCAGCGACTCGGGACTGAAGTTCAAAAACTCGGGGGCTTCATCCGCCAGCCAAAACTCCGCTCCACCCACCGACATCTGCGCCACCACGCCCTTTCCTTCCTCGCCGATGCGGAACAGTTCCTCTGCTCCAAACGCCGTTTTGTAAAACTCGATCGCCTTTGCCCCGTTCCGCACCGACAGCATCGGGGATATGGAAGTCTTCGCGGCCATGCAATGCTCCTGTCTTACTGAGATCAGAATGTCCGCTTGGAATTATGCCACGGGGTTCAGGAAGGCATGGCCGTTCCGAATGGGATCTGAGACGAGCAAGCCTAAATAATTTAGATCTGTACGAGCGGGAACTTCAATCGCGTTCCTCACTTTTCCGTAATTGTTCGGCTTTGCTCTCTGCCTCTTGTGACTGCGCCATCATCCCTTTGCCTTTGTAGGCATCAGCCAGCCCGGTCTCTACGTATTGGTCGTCCCCGTTTTGCTGCCGCTCCTTTTGGAATGCTGTGATGGCCTCGTCGTACTTCTTCAGCTTGGTGTACAAATTTCCAATCTCGTAATAGACCCCCTCGAAGTCGGGTTCAAGGCGGACCGCTGTGGTGTACTCCTGGATTGCCGCCGCATAGTTTAGTTCTTCTGCCAGAACCATTCCCATACCGCAGTGCGAATCCGCGTCGTTTGGGTTTTTGGCAATTCGGTCATTAAATAACTGCTTGGCCTCAGGGATGCGCCTTTCATTTATTAGTGTCATGCCAAGTTCATAGCTTGCCCAAGGGTACTGTGGCTGTAGCTCGATGACCCGCTTGAGCTCACTTTCTGCTTGATCGTATTGCTTCAAATTGGAATATGCGTGCGCAAGGGCGAAGTGTGCCGGCACAAACGTGGGCCGCGTCTGGATGATCTTTTTCAATTCGGCAATTGCCTTTCCGGGTTGATTTGCTGCGAGAAGTTGGTTTGCTCGACTTACACGAGCGTCAATGCCCCGCGCCTGGTAAAGCCAGAAGCCTGCACCTAGCACAATTGCAGAGCTCAAAGTAAGGGTGGCCAGCCGTTTCAGGAAAGCGTCTCGATCAGGAGCAAAGCGCGCGATGAGTGCTCCCATCAGCGCTCCGCCCGCCAACCCGCCGACGTGCGCGCCGTTGTCGGTCGCCCCGACATCGCCCCAAAAAGAAGGTTGTAACCCGCAAAGGCGATCACACACCGGAGACTTCCAGCAACGAGAGCGCGAGGCATGGAAAACTCCCCGAAGTAATAGGACGCGATCAGCGCGCCTGCCAATCCGAAGATGGCTCCGGACGCTCCTGCGCTTGCTCCATACGGATGCCACGTAATGCTAGCCAGGCTGCCGCTGATGCCGGAAATGAGATAGACCCCTGAGAACATCCAGGGGTCATAAAGCGATTCGGCAAGCGCCCCCAAATTCCAAAGACACCACATGTTCAGCGCAATGTGAATGAAACCAATATGCAAGAACATGCTGGTGACGAGACGCCACCAGTCTCCTGCAAGCGTCAAGCGTGCCGAGTTCGCGCCCCAGTGCAGCAATTCCGCCGTTGTTGGATCGGTGATAGAAACTCCTGCGAGCGCCATCCCCAGGGACCCCGCGATGTTGATTCCGAAAATTCCCTGGGTGACGGTCCGGCCTGCGCCCGTGCGGACCCAGGGGGTAGGCATCACCTGCTGGACAGCATCTTGCGCGATTTCGCCACGGTGCGCAGCTTCGTGCTGCACGCACCACGGGCAAAGCCTTTTACGAAAGGTTAAAGGAGAGAGCTGCCGGCCGCACTGGAGACACTTCGCCATGCATCCTGAGTAGGAACGAGCAGTTTGCCACGGTTTCAGAAAATTGGGGAGAGAAAAAATGCTCTGACGCGGAGCTAAAAGTAAGCTGGCTTTCTACGTCAGCACTTCAGTGAATCGTCTTGGTCTTCCGCGACATGTAGTCCATCAATAGATATTGGCCCAATGTGTAGGGAGTTGTGAAGTAAGCTTTGCCGCGGCACATTTCAGTTACTTTCTGCACGAATTGGACGAGACCGTATTCCGAGGCCAGCATGAAGGTGTTAATCATGACGCCAGCGCGCTTGCACTTGGAAACTTCTTCCAGAGTCTGACTTACAACCAGCGGATCGAGACCGAAAGCGTTCTTGTAGATTCGTCCGTCTTCGAGGGTAAGGGCCGAAGGTTTTCCGTCGGTGATCATGACGATCTGCTTCATGTCTTTGCGCTGGCGCTGAAGAATTCGTTGAGCTAGGCGCAGACCTTCGCGCGTGTTGGTGTAATAAGGGCCAACTTTCACGCGGGCCAGCTGCGATAGCGGCACTTCTTCGGCGGAATCGTGAAACAAAATCAGCGAAAGCGAGTCGCCGGGATATTGCGTTCGCAGCAAGTGCGACAGCGCCATGGCGACTTTCTTGGCGGGCGTGAAGCGGTCTTCCCCGTACAGAATCATCGAATGCGAGCAGTCGAGCATGAGCACTGTGGCACAAGAGGACTGATATTCACATTGGTGGACTTGCAAGTCGCGATACTCGATATTCAAGGGAAGGGCCAGCCCTTCGCGCTGAATTGCACTGGAAAGTGTTGCGGTGATGTCGAGGTTGAGCGTATCGCCAAATTCATATTGCCGCGAGGCGCCGCTGGCTTCGATTCCGGTGGACATGTCGCGTGTGTCATGACGGCCAAAGCTTGACTTGCCCAGCGATCCGAGAAGATCGCGCAGAGTTTTGTACCCAAGGAAATCCAAACTCTTATCGGTGATTTCAAATCGCGACTGCTGCTGTGCTTCCCCGACCTGACCGCCAACGCTCGAGCGTTTGGAGGGATCATGCGGCTGGTCGATGCTGATGTAATCTTCCTGCTGCATGCGCTCGACGAGCTTTTCGATCAACTCGTCGAGCGAACCTTCGGCTTGCATCTTCTGCAACTGCTCCCGCATCTCGTCATTCAACATCTCACTTTCGAGCAGGGCGCGTTCGATAGCGCGCTTCAGGTCGTCTAGAGTTTGCTCGCCATTCGGCAGGTCGTAGTAGGAGAGATAGTCCTGAAAGCCGCTCTGGAGAAGGTAGTCGGAGAGCGCGCCGAGCAGGTCCTCGAGGCTCATTTCGCCGGCGGGATCGGGAACGTATTTGGTATAGCGGATACGACGCATGGAGCTCTCAGCTGTCAGTCGTCAGCTATCAGTAAGAACCAACCCTAGCTCTGAGAGCTGATCGCTGAGAGCTAATTCAACGGCCTTCTTGAGCGGTATTGTCCTTCTTCACGCTCGAAAGGTTTTTCGGCAATCTTCGGCGCCTTCTCTCCAGCGGTGAAGACGCGCTCTTCGTTGCGGCCAATGCGCTTGTGCGCGTGCAAACCTTCGAGCACGAATTCCGCGGCGGAGACCTGGGCTTCCTGAGTGTCCTTGGGGCCAACGTTCACCCGGGTGAGCTTGTCCATTAAGCCCTGAATGTTGCGCAACGTTTGCAGCACGTCGGTGGCAGCCGCGTTTTCCGCAAGCTGGATCTCCCCGCCGAGATCAAACCATTGAATCACCTGCTGCATGTTTGCGCCGCTGAAATATTGATCGTAGGTTTTAGCAATCGCGCCGCGGATGAGCTCGCGGCTGACGTGATCTGCGCCCTTCATTTCACCTTCGTATTCGAGTTCGAGCTTGCCAGTGATGGCGGGCAGCGCGGCATAGACGTCGCCGATCCGCGGAACCGTGACCTGCTCATGATGACGAATGGCGCGGCGCTCGGCATTGGAGATGACATTCTCCATGCAGGAAATGGGAAGGCGCTGGCTGACGCCGGAACGCTTGTCAATTTTCTTGTCTTCGCGGGCGGCGAAGGCAATTCGTTCGATGACTTCTCGAACGTACTTCGGGATCACGAGCTTGTTGCCGTTGCGCGTGGCCCAAGCTTCCTGAGTGGTGATGGTGATGCCTTCTTCAATAGTGACAGGATAGTGGGTGCGAATTTCAGAACCGATGCGATCTTTAAGCGGAGTGATGATCTTGCCCCGCGCCGTGTAATCTTCGGGATTCGCGGTGAAGACGAGGGCGATATTGAGCGGCAGGCGGACGGGGTATCCCTTAATTTGAACGTCGCCTTCCTGCATGATGTTGAACAGACCGACTTGAATTTTTCCGGCGAGATCAGGCAATTCGTTCACGGCGAAGATTCCGCGATTGGCGCGAGGCAGCAGGCCATAGTGCACAGTGAACTCGCTTGAAAGTTCATGACCACCGCGAGCAGCTTTGATGGGATCAATGTCGCCGATCAGGTCAGCGATAGTGACATCGGGCGTCGCCAGTTTCTCGACGTAGCGTTCTTCCGGCGTCAAATATGCGATGGCGGTGGCTTCGCGGCATTCGACGATCAAATCGCGGCAGCGGCGGCAGATGGGGGCGTAAGGATCGTCGTGGATCTCGCAGCCAGAGATGTAGGGCATGTGCGTATCGAGTAAAGAAGTGAGAGCGCGAAGAATGCGGCTTTTGGCCTGACCGCGAAGACCCAGAAGAATGAAATTATGGCGTGAGAGTACCGCGTTCACGATCTGAGGGACGACGGTGTCGTCGTATCCGACGATGCCCGGAAAAATCGGACCGTCTTGGCCGAGTTTCGCGATCAGGTTGTCGCGCAGCTCGTCTTTCACACGGCGGGAGCGCAATTGTTCTTCAGAAAAGGGGCTTCGGCGCAACTCGCCGAGGGTGCGGGGAAGACTCATCGCGGCACAACTCCAAAAGCTCTCAGCATCAGCCGTCAGCCATCAGGAAAAGCAAGCGGCGGAATGCATTTGATTATACGCCCGCGTGGAAAGCGGCTTTGGGCTTCGATTAATGCAGATGGCCGTTTCCTCCGGCGCGACGTTTCGCGACGGCATTCCGTTGCAAGACGGGCAGAATGCGCTCGAAAAATGAAATGACGGCGCGCACGCGGTCCGCTTCGGAGTTCATTTCGAGAAGCGCCTGCTGGAAATCGGGATCGAAGGGAAGCGAACCCGCAAGGCGATAAGCGAGTTGCCCTCCGGAAATTTCGGCTTTTTCCGGCTGTGCTCCCGCCAGTTGCATAATTTCACTGTGCAGGTGGACAGCTTTCTCTTGTTCAACCGCGAGCGGCACATCGTTTTCATCGTCATCCACGAGATAAAAAACTTCGGCTTGGAGAAATGAACGCTCCTGATTGATCTGCAGCACTTCGAAACGCTTCTGGCCTTCGGCAAGAATGTTCATGCGTCCGTCAGCATACGTTTTTAGGACATTGATGATCTCGGCAGTGCAGCCAACATTCACGAAGCCCTCTTCTTTGGTGCGGACGATGCCGAATGAACGCTTCTGCTTGAGGCACTCGTTGATCATTTCCTTGTAACGCGGCTCAAAAATGTGCAGTGGAAGGGGCGCACCCGGAAGCAGCACCAGATCGAGAGGAAACAGGGGAAGGAGCGCGCTCACGATTACGAATTGTACGCCGCGCTTGACTTGCAGGTTGGAGCAGGATACAAACCCGGCATGGCTTCTGAGTCGAGTGAAGTGCTTGCGGGAAAAGTTGCAGTGATTACTGGCGCCTCAATGGGAATTGGCGAGGCGATCGCGAAAACATTCGTCGAATGCGGCGCGCAGGTAGTGTTGCTGTCGCGCGACTCTGGTCGGCTGGAAGCGGCACGCGCGCGAATTGGGCATTCGGAGCAGACGCTCGCGCTGGCGTGCGACGTGCGGCACCGCGAGGAGATTGATCGTGTGATCGGCCTGACCATGCATCATTTTCAGAAGATCGATATATGGGTGAACAACGCGGGACATGGGATTCTGGATGGGGTTGCCACCGTCAACATGGCGGATGTCCGCGAGACCTTTGAAACAAATTTGTTTGGCGCGATGGAAGCGATGCAGGCAGTGATTCCGATTATGAAGCAGCAGCAGTCCGGCGCGATCATCAATATTTCAAGCGTTGCCGGGCATATTCCGATTGCGTTTCACGGAGTTTACAGCGCGACGAAATTCGGCATGAATGCTCTGGGTAAGGCAGCGCGGATGGAACTCGCGCGGGACGGGATCAATGTGCTGACGGTGTGCCCGGGATACGTGAAGACAGAATTTGCGGCGAATGCGATGAAGGGAGTGGAGCCGAAGCGGGTGCGGCCGAAGACGGCGCGCGGGATATCGGTTGAGAGAGTGGCGCGGGCGGTGCTGCAGGGATATCTGAAAAACAAGCGAGAAGTGATTGTGCCCTGGACGATGATTCCGGTCGTGAAGCTGTATCAATTGTTTCCGGGACTGGTGGAGTGGGGGATGATGAGGATGGCTAAAACAAGCTCTTAGCTACTTTCCGTCGCAAAAGTGTGATCTTTGACCTAGGCCCGGTGATGTAACACGCAA
>WNFY01007539.1_pt1 | contig 12959 bp, 10 predicted proteins | sample 5400091 | NCBI WGS metagenome assembly WNFY01 (sample SAMN13153364, study PRJNA577476) | soil metagenome | isolation source: 60 cm soil or saprolite under grassland replicate 1 | place: USA:California | collected 2016-06-15 | reverse complement strand
TCCCGATTCAAACGTTGAAACAACTCCCAAGCGGTATCGCCAAGGTAGAAGAATGGCTTGCCATTGTCATACTGGAGGTAGCGATGATTGTCGGAAACTCTTAGTCGACCAGCTGCTGCGGCTAGCGCGCTAGCGGGTAGGAGCAGAAATAAACAAGCAACGCAGCTGAAACCAATCCGGCCGGTTCGAGTCACGCTTTTGAATCCTTTCGAAAACAGGTGCTGTTGATTTATCAGCGTCGACACGAGTTAGGGTGTCAAGGTTAAGAGGTGGTGTTTCGTTGACAGCCTTTCCTGTTGCTCTTGAGGCCGCGATTACGGTTGCGGCTGCGACAGTTCCTGCAGACGCAGTCAGGGCTGTCTTCAGAAGTTGACGACGTGACAAACCGGACATCGGGGTTTCTCCGAATCAGAAGTCAAGGCCGTCTGCGTTTCCCACGCCCCTTCCGGAGTGCCGATCTCACTATTCGTTGATGTTGTCGAGGCGGACAAACTTCCAGCCCAACCGGGTAAGCTCGAATTCATAAACAACAACGTCGTCGCCTGCTTCATTCGGGCAAGCTACGGAGAACCGTTTCGCGTTTTGCGCATCCTTTTCCGGTTCCTTCTTAGCAAAACACTTGACGGCATTAGTCTGCGCATTGAAGACCTCACGGTAACGCCGGACAAGCTCAGCTTTGGTTTTGATGCTGCGTATGCCGTAAGACATGCCAATCGGAAATTGCGAAAGCCCGGCGACGGCTTCTTTGTCTCCGCTGGCGACTGCCGTCTTAAACTTTTGCCAGAAGGTATTGAAAGCCTCATTGCTCTGCGGGGCACTGCTAACGACGGTAACGCTCATGAGCAAGCATAGGCACAGAATGGTTGTCCTGTTCATTTGTCCTCCGTCAATCGTCCATACTGGGAATGCTGGCCTCTCGCCCGCAGCGGGCGCGTAGCGCGAGCCCAGTGCAGACAAGTTCGCGGCAGAAGAGATAATGCTGACAAGATGTGAGCGAGCTGACGCATGCTCGGCAGGCGAGACGCCCGCGGTCCCAGTAAAAGAGATACTAATAATATCAAGCCGGACACAATGCCATCGACTATCGAGGCCTCGGCTGCATGAGATTATTCGGTGTCTGAGTTCTTGGCAAGCGAGCCAACTCGGGTGGAGGCGTTCGTAAATCCCAAACGATGCCTAACCACGAAAGCGCTCTCAGGGTGTAGTGAGAGACATCAACCTCCCACCAGTAGAAGCCCTGACGCTCCGATGTAGGATAGTAGTGATGATTGTTATGCCATCCTTCACCGAGCGTGATCACTGCAACAAATAAATTGTTGCGGCTATTGTCCTCAGTCGCGAACCTGCGTTTGCCGAAGATATGCGCCAGAGAATTCACTGTGAAGGTGCCGTGATAGAGCAAAACCGTGCTAAGGAAAAATCCCCAGACCAACATCTGCCAGCCCGATGTACCGAGGCCGGGGGCATAACGCTGTAGCAGTGAGCCTGTCAGGAAAGCCGAGATTGCCAACAGCACCGGCGGCACAGAGTAATACCGATCCAGAAAACGCAGCTCTGCATACCTGATCAGATTGGAAATAAGCTTTTCGTCAGTCGCCTGGCTCTCGCGAGACAGGAACCATCCGACGTGTGAGCGCCATAGGGTGTGAGTGAGTGGGGAGTGAAGATCTGCTTTAGTGTCTGCATGGAGATGATGGCGGCGATGGTGGGCAGACCACCAGAGCGGTCCTTTTTGATAGGACGAGGTTCCCAACAGTGCGAGCAGGAATTGAAAGACTCGGCCAGTCCGGTATGTACGGTGGGCGAAGAGTCGATGAAACCCAGCGGTGATCGCAAACATGCGTACCACATACAAAGCCAGACAGGTAACGACCGCCACTATGCTCGCGCCCGTCCAAACGACAAGCAGGCAAGCAACATGAAGAAAAAGAAATTGGACGCACACGGAGTAATCTAGTTCTTGCCGGTCGAGCCGGCGAAAATTCCTGATGATGGATCCTGACATTAAACATCCTTGCACTCTCTGGAATGTTGTCCACGATATGGTGTACTGCCCCTTACGCAACTCGAGTGGATCACCTAACTCAGAGATTCTGATCAAAAAGTGATGAAGCGAGACAAATTTGAGGACCAATTCCTCAAACAAAAGCGGGCGAGTGTCGAATTGAAGCCCTTTTCAGAGGATCATCCGTGTGGGAGTTGAAGAGGAAATCTCTTTCCGGCTCCACAGCCTGAGCTTCTCTCAAAACGCAGGTTGAGTTTAGTCGATCAATAGCCAATAGCCAAACCATCTTTACGTGGATCGGATGCGCCCATCAGTGTACCGCTAGTCGGGTCGATCATAATCGCCTGGCCTCCACCCATCGAGGACCTCAGCACACCGGGAGGTGCAGCGCGCACATGACCCATTGCAATCAGCCGGTCAATTACGGCCGACGGAATTTCGTCTTCGAGCAGCACATCCCTGCCGTTCATATACCTGAAGCGAGGGGCGTCAATCGCCTGTTGCAATCCCATTCCGAGATCGATGATGTTGACTAAGACCTGAACATGTCCCTGCGGCTGAATTGCGCCACCCATCACACCAAATGACATGTATAGCTTGTCGTCCTTGAAGACCATCGCGGGGATGATCGTGTGAAAAGGTCGTTTGCCGGGTTCGAGCCGGTTAGGGTGATTGGGATTGAGGGAGAAGCCGCTGCCGCGATTCTGGAGCACAATGCCGGTGTCGCCTGCGACAATTCCGGAGCCGAAAGCGTCAAACAAGCTGTTTATGAACGACACTGCGTTGCCGTCTTTGTCCACTACCGTGAAGTAGGTCGTGTCGCTGCCGACGTTGATCTCTCCCGGCGGGGGCGAGTCGAGTGCCTTGTTGGGATCGATGAGAGCGCGTCGTTTTGCTGCATACTCTTTCGACAACAACTCTGCTACCGGCACTTTGGCAAAGGCGGGGTCGGCAATGTAACGGTTCCGATCTGCGAAGGCGAGCTTAGTTGCCTCGATCAGGGTGTGGTAATAGCGAGCGGGTTGCCCACTCATCGATGCGAGGTCGAAGCCCTCGAGGATATTCAGCATCAGAAGCGCAGTGAGTCCCTGACCATTTGGTGGAATTTCGTAGACCTTGAAACCGCGATAGTCGGTGGAGATTGGATCAACCCATTCTGATTTGGTCGCCGCGAGGTCTGACATCGAGATAAACCCGCCATTCTTCTGGCAGTAATCGGAAATGGCCCGGGCAATTTCGCCTTTGTAGAAGGCATCGCGTCCACCACTCGCGAGGATACGCAGGGTGTGGGCCAGACTGGGTTCGCGAAAGATTTCCCCGGCCCGAGGTGCGCGTCCGTCAATCAGATAGTTAGCAGACGCGGATGGTGTCTGCTTCAGCTTTTTTACTTCCGCATCCCAGTCCTCAGCGGCCTTTTCCATGACTGGAAATCCGTTTTCCGCATATTCAATCGCAGGGGCAAGCAGATCGGGTAGTTTCATCGTGCCATACTTTTCGAGCAGCGTAACCCAACCGTCAAATGCCCCAGGCACGGTTATACTTTCCATGCCAAACTGTGGCATGTGTGTCGCTTTCTTCTTAGCAAAGTAATCGAGACTCAAGGCCCGCGGAGCTCGACCACTCGCGTTCAAGCCCTTCAACTCTTTTGTCTTCGACCAGTAGACAAGCATGAATGCATCGCCGCCGATACCGGTCATCATTGGCTCCGTGACGTTGAGTGTGGCAGCTACTGCGATCGCGGCATCAACCGCATTACCGCCACGCTTCAAGACATCAAGTCCGACTTGCGAAGCAAGTGGCTGGCTCGTCGCCACCATCCCATGGGCTGCGCGCACTACGGAACGGCCCGGCTTAATCTGGGACACCAGAAGTCTGTCTTGTGCAAGAGGGTGAATGTTTGCTGTAAGTATGACAATCACAACTGCTCCAGCGATGAAGACGCGAGCCATCCTTTTCTGCAATGGTAGACTTAGCTTTACCGGCATGCCGCGTTCTCATTAACCTTGAGGCGTGATGAAACGATCTCTTGGTGTGTTCCTGATTACATGAAGACAATTTAGTCGCTGGTTAGGTGTGTTCGTGCGGTTGCTCATTCTCGATTGATGCCTCGCAAAGCACGGGAAAATTAACTGAACTGGCGATAAAACAAAGATGATGCGCTGTTTCGTGAAGCTGCATAGCTAAATCTGTGTCAGCACCAGCGGCAACTTTGACGTCAGGGTGTAACGTGACTTTGGTGAAGTGTCCGCCGCCATCTTTCGTTTCGGCCATTGTACCTTTCGCATCATCCTGATAATCAGTAACCACAATTCCGGCCACTGCACAAAGGTGGAGGTATGAAAGCATATGACACGCTGAAAGTGAGGCGACGAGCAGATCTTCGGGATTGTAGCGCGACGCATCACCGCGAAATGCCGGGTCTGAAGAGGCAAGCACAGGAGGTTTACCCAAAGAGGAAATTTCATGGTCTCGTTTGTAAGCACGATAGTCCGACGTGCCTCGGCCAAGGTTTCCGGTCCACCGCACTTTAACGGAATATGAATGTTCTTTGTGATCCTGTGCCATATAGGCTCGGAGGAGTTCAGGAATTCTCCCGTAAAGCAGGTCATCGACGGCATCTTCATAGCCCGCTGATGACTCGGATTGCCCGGCAATGCTTGTCTTGGAGGTGTTTTGAGATTGATCAGAGATAGATCTCACCTTACCGAGGATGCCGCGCATCAACCCAGTGAGTGCCATCTGCGAAGTCTGCTGAATCAACCCATAGTGTCAGCTTTTGATCGGCATCCCAGTCGATCGTGACAGCCTGAGACTCTCCCGGTTTAACCATCTGTGCCTGGGAATTTGCTTGGAAGGCAAATCGGTCTTTCCAACTCGGACCATAGTTGATGTTGAAAGCAGAGACCTCTTTGTTACTGGTGTTCTCAACGAAAAAATGAACCTGTTCTTTGGCTGGATCGGCAGCGTCAATAGTAGTTGACATATACAGCAACTTCAGCGGACCAGTCCGGTCGGTTTCAATTGACATCACTCCGCTGGCGACACGCGATGAGGCGCGGTTAGGCGACGGCATGAATCCGTTGGATCGATGACATGAAGATTTGATGAAGAACGTCCCCTGAGTATCGTGGTGGTTGTGGCTGAAGACACCCGGAATCGCATTAATCATCAGACCAAGAGTAAAGGTAAATAACGCGACAGAGAGGCGAACGATAGTACGGTGCATAAAGCCTTCTTTCCGCAGCAGAGGTTAAAGATTCGGTTCCCAGCGTTTCAGACTTTGAGACGATAATACCACTCAATTTGTTGCCCCGCACGCACGTTTTAGTGATCAAAGTGAAACGGCCGCCGGGCTGTGTCGACGTTGTTTTTCTTTTTAACAACATTCTTGGAACGAACCGCCGCGGAGCGGCGAAAAAAGGTAGCCAGAGGGCAAGCGCGTAGCGCGCCGCCGTTGGAAATAGTGTTAACAAAGACCGAGCCCTGAGAAGGGCGACAGAAAGAGCCATCGGCGCGGAATTGAGGAAGGAGTCGAGGGCTTTTCGTTGGGGATTGGTCATGTTGTTCATCTACCCGTCTTCCAACGTGGTTCCATTAGTTGGCTGTTTTGGGTTCGAATGCGAATCGGATTGTTAGTCCAGCGGCCTTCAACGGGTCAGAAACCAGATCAATGATTGAGAACTCTGTCGACCTTTTCAGTTGCAAAAGAGCTTATGGATTTCAATTAACAAACCTGCGCAGTTGGACACTGATGGCGAAGCCGATGGCAATAAACGTAGCGATGAGCGAGGCGAGACCAGCACTCATCAGTGGCAAGGGGACGCCGATAACAGGCGAGACACCGAGAGCCATACCGATGTTTATGAAGATCTGAAACATCAACCCGCCTACCGCGGCCATGATCACGAGCATGCCCGGGCGATCGGATGCGCGCCGCGCTCCGGTGATTAAGCGCGAAAGCAAAACCACATAAGCGAGGAGAACCAGGACACAACCCACGAAGCCGTAATTCTCCGCCGTTACGGCATAGATGAAATCTGTGTGTGGCTCAGGCAAGAATTTCAAACTGCTCTGGGAGTGCTCGGCAGAAGAATGGGAGCCGAGCAACCCGCCTTCGCCCACGGTAAGGATCGACTGCCAGGTATGGTAACCAATACCGCGCTTGTCGGCGTTCTCCGGATCCAGAATGACGTTGATGCGTTCCTGCTGATAATTCTTTACCAGGTTAGTCTTGATCCCAAGCCAGTAAGCAAAGGGCAACATCAGTATCGCAATAGCCACGCTGGCGACCACCAGGCGCAGCCGAATCGCTGAGAGAAACAGCACAACTGCGAGAATCGGAAAATAAGTCAAGACGGAGCCGGCGTCTGGCTCTAACAGAATCAAGCCGATTGGCAAGGCCAGAATCAGACCTCCGACTATGATTTCTTTGAGCGCGAGCGACTGAGCCCGGTGTTTGCCGAAATATCGCGCAAGCATCATCGCCGTCGTTACCTTTACAAACTCCGAAGGTTGAAACTGCCCGATGCCCGGTACTTTGATCCACGCGCGCTGTCCATTGATCTTCAAACCTACTCCAGGGATAAGGACAACGACTAAAAGCAGGAGGCCGAAGATATAAAACGCGGGAGCAATGTTGAGCAATCGTCGATAGTCGGAAAAGGCGATAGCCAACATGGCCACCAAGCCAATCCCCAGTCCGATCAGTTGCTTAATCCAGTAGCTTTCTGTTGGCTGCGCGTAGCGAATCTGTAGGGTGCCGAAGGCGACAATACCGATAGCCAGCAGGGCCAGCACCCAATCAAAATCCCGCCAACTTCGTTTGTGAATAATTGCGACCATTACGTCTTAGTCAGTATTCAGTAGGCAGTAGTCCGTTTCCTTTGTTGTGCTTTGAGATTGGTACTTAGTGCTTTGCATTTCTTGATTTAGAGTCGAGTTTTCGACGAAGGGTCGACTACAAAGCACGAAGCTCAAAGTACAAAGCTCAAAGCACAACAACGGACCACGGGCCGCTGACCACCGCCGACTATCTCTTAGCTATCTGCTGCGCTCCCGGCGGCTCCTCATGGCGCGTCTTGCGATAATAAGCGTCGTACACACGTCGCACGGCTGGGGCGGCGTTCTTGCCACCAAAGCCGGAGTTTTCAATCAGCGCCACCATTGCAATCTCGGGCTTGTATGCTGGCGCATATGAAACAAACCACGCGTGGTCTTTGTTCTTTCCAGTGTCTTTCCCTAATCCTACTACCTGAGCTGTGCCAGTCTTACCGGCGATGTCGAAACCCGCCATGCGAATCGCCGCGCCGGTTCCGCCATTGTTCACGACACCCCACATACCCTCAACTACCGCGTGATCAATGTCTTCCGGAATTGGTATTACTTTTGGATTAGGCCGCGAAGCATCCAGCGGTTGAAAGGTGACCGCAGGTCGATAGTCGGGCGATCCCTGGTTTCCAAGTGCTCGGATTTCCTTCAAAACATGAGGGACGTATAACCGGCCACCCATACTCACACCGGCGACGGTTCGCAACAAGGCGATAGGCGTGATGATATCGTAGACCTGGCCGAATGATGCGTAGACGGTATCAATGTCACGCCACTCGGGATCCCTTGGCTGCATGCGCTTTTTGAACTCAGGTGACGGTGTCCAGCTAATTACTTCGTTAGGCAGATCTATTCCGGTGCGTTTGTTGAGATCAAACTCATCGACCATGGCAACGATTCCGTCGATGCGCATTTTTAACCCGAGACGATAGAAGTATCCGTCGCATGATTTTGTAATCGCGGTTTTGATATCAGGTGTGCCGTGATTCCCCATACACCGTGTAAACTTATTGCCTACTTGAATTCCTCCGCCACAGACGAGGTTTGAATGCGCCAGCGTGATTGCGCCCTGCTGCAAACCAGCCACTGCCATGGGTACCTTCCAGGTTGAACCCGGTGGATACCGGCTCTGGATAGCCCGGTTGAGCAAGGGTGTTTGGGGATCATTCACGAGGGCGGCATACTCAGCGCGACCTGCCTTCGTGCCAATGCGCGAGAAGAGGTTGGGATCGAAAGTCGGATACGAGGCGAGTGCCAGCAACTCACCGTTGTTGGGATCCATGACGACGATTACGCCACGTTTGGTAACTGAGGTCTGGAGCTGCTCTTCCGCGGCTCTTTGCAAATCGGAGTCGATCGCAGTTACCAGATCACGACCCGGTACGGGCGGCACGGTTTCGATCTCGTCCTGGATCCTGCCTCGACTATCTACAACGACTTCGCGGTAGCCGTCTTTTCCACGCAAATAGTCGTCGTAGATCTGCTCGAGACCACTTTGACCGATAACGTCGCCCGGCTTCAGACCTTTGTCCCTGTAGCTAGGCAGTTTGAGCTGTTCCGGACTTATCTCTCCAACATAACCAAGCACATGCGCGAGCATGCCATCCGCCGGATAACGGCGTTGCGGTTGTTGCTCAACGCGCAACTCCGGAAACTCCAGGTTATGCGCCTCTACCCAGGCAATATCGCCGGGTGCGGCTCCCTGCTTTATCTGGATCGACTCAAACGCAGGCATTGATTTCACGAGATCGAAACGATCGCGCAGGATCTCCTCATCAATGCCTAAGCCTTCCGCAAGAGGTGTTACCAGTGTGCTGAGGTCTTTCCCCTTTACATCTTCACGCGACAGGATCACGTTATAGATTGGAAGGGAGTCGACGAGCACTTTGCCCTCACGATCAAAGATAACGCCACGCGGAGCGGGAATCGGTAGGTGACGGCGGCGCTGGTTCTCAGCAATCCCCGCGTAGTGTTCGCCGCGAACGACCTGCAAAACGTAAAGTCGAATGGCAAGGAGACCGAGCATGAGCACCACGAGCGCCTGGATAAATCGGAGCCTGGCGCGAAGATTTTGTGAGCTGTCTTCGAATTTCATGGTAGTTGGTCAGTGGTCAATTGTAAGTGGGCAGTTGCTGTCTTTGTATTTTGACGATTTGTTCTTTGTATTTGTTGCATTGTCGATTGATTCCTCAGTAGGGCACCAAGCACAAGCCCAAAGCCCAAAGCTCAAAGGCCAAAACAACTGACAACTGACATCCTTTCTCACCTTCTCCTCAACGTTCCCGTCGTCCGACGCGCAACCTTCCGACGCGACGCAAAGTCTCGGCGTTGGCTGGAGCCTTCGGCAATTACGGAATCGAGCACATAAAGCGCAAGTGTGCCAACGATGGTGGTGGCGATAAGTTTATATGACAACGTCTGCATGAATGGCACCTGCGGTGGGTCGCCCAGCAAACGATGCCAAAAAACGTAAATGCTGGCGTCGAGCAGTGTTGCAGCCGCCAACACCGGAATTCTCAAAAGGGGATTTTCCAGGTTCACCCGAGTTGCGGCGAAGTAGATGATATAGGCTGTGAGTGTCTTCGAAAAGCCGCCGGCTCCGAACAAGGGGAAAGTCGATATAGGAAAAAGGCGGCCAAACTGCGCGCAACGAAAGCTGCAACACGATAGAGATGGCTAGAACTGCGGCGATCTTAAGCTGCGGCATCGTGGATAAACTGCCGATCACCGATTGCCGATTTCAAATTAACCTTGTTCCGGTTGCTGAGGGCATCCGTCGGCAATTCACCTGAGCTACTATTGCTACCAATCGGCATTCGATAATTGGCAATCGTCAATCGAATCACTTCTTTGTCTTTTCAACATTTGGCAGGGTCTGCTCGGGGACGAACCTTTGCGGCGCACGGTAGAGCAACACCGCAACTTCTGCCAATTGATCAAGCCTGGCCGTCGGGCGGATCAGAATCTGATGAGGCTGTGTCGCCGTACCACTCTTCACATCTACTACTTCGCCAACATTCAAACCAGGAGGGTAAATTCCGTCCTGGCCCGTCGTCATTACGTAGTCGCCAACTTCAACTTTTTCCACACCGGAAACATAGCGCATTTCTATGAGACCCAGGTCGGCGCGTCCTCTAACTGATCCGAGCGCGCCCGATTGTCCGAGTTGTCCCACGACAGCGCCTGCGCCCGCTTTCTCGTCGGTGACCAACATCACCTGCGACGCCCACGGGCTTACGGTGATTACGCGTCCGACAATGCCGCCCGCGGTCACGACCGGCATATTGATGGCGACCCCGGAACTGCTACCGCGATCGATCGTAATGGTGTTGAACCAGACTGAAGGGTCGCGAGCAATAACGCGGGCGGGCATCGTGTCGTACCCGGTCTGTTCTTTGAGGTTCAACAGACCTTTTAATCGTTCGTTGTCCGCTGCTTGCTCCCTGGCATTGCGAAGAGCGAGTTCAGTCTGGGCCAACCGCTGCTTCAAATCTTCGTTCTCCTGAGCGGTGCTGTGGAAGCTAAGGATTTGGTGGAAGAAACTGGAGGTAGCACCACCCGCTTTAGATGAGACGTTTTGAAAGGGTGACGCAATAGCCTGCGTCCAAACTCTTATCACGTGCTGCTTGTCACTCTCGCGGGCATCAATCGCCATGATCACGAAATTGGCAAAAAGCAATATGATGAGCCAGATTGGAGCACGCTGCCGAATCTCTCTTTGTGTCCGAACCGTTGCCACTAGCTAAGTCCTAAAATTCCGAAGTCTAACGTACTCTGGCATGTGTCTCGAGCTCACATACCGCTCGTCATTGTGTTTTCCCACTTGACGCGCTTAAGCAGATCGAAATCAGAAAGCATCTTGCCGGTTCCCAGCACGACCGAGGCCAGGGGATCGTCAGCCAGCGACACAGGAAGTCCGGTCTCGATCGATAGTCGCTTGTCCAGGTTTTTCAGCAACGCACCGCCGCCTGTCAAAACAATTCCTCGTTCGACGATGTCAGCCGATAGTTCTGGTGGGGTCCTTTCCAGTGCTACGCGCACGGCGTTGATGATCGTAGAGATCGAATCTGCCAGGGCTTCGCGCACTTCCTCGTCGGAAATGGTAATCGTCTTGGGAATACCCTCAATCAAGTTTCGTCCACGTACTTCATAGGATAATGGTTCGTCCAGCGGATAGGCTGAGCCGAGTTCTATCTTGATCGCCTCGGCAGTCCGCTCTCCAATTAACAGGTTATATTTACGTTTGATGTATTGAATGATTGCTTCGTCCATCTCGTTGCCCGCGACGCGGACGGCGCGCGAGTAGACGATGCCACTCAAGCTGATAACGGCGATGTCGGTCGTGCCGCCACCAATATCAACTACCATGTTGCCATGAGGTTCGGTGATCGGTAGTCCGGCTCCGATAGCTGCTGCCATCGCTTCTTCGACCAGGTATACTTCCGAAGCCTTAGCGCGGTAGGCGGAATCTTCCACGGCGCGGCGCTCAACCTGAGTTATCTCTGATGGAATTCCAATCACCACGCGTGGGCTCACCCAAGTCTTGCCATTGTGTGCTTTGCGGATGAAGTGCTGCAGCATCTTCTCAGTGACTTCGAAGTTGGCGATTACCCCATCCTTCATCGGTCGGATTGCGACAATGTTGCCGGGCGTTCGTCCCAGCATGTCCTTTGCGTCCCGACCAACCGCTTCTACCTGATTGGTTACTTTGTTGATGGCGACAATCGAAGGCTCAGAGACAACGATGCCGCGGCCTTTTGCGTAAACCAGTGTATTTGCGGTCCCGAGATCGATTGCAAGGTCGCTGGAAAACAGACTAAAGAGAGATTTAAAAGCCATTTAGACTAATTCACTTCCATGGTTTTAGAATGAAACTTCGGTGGGGTCGGCGACAAATGCTAGTCAGTAGTGGTGCGAAATAGTAATTAGCAGCGCCAGTTTCTTGCTCGTATTCCCCTTGATCTGTCTGTAGGACCGACCCGCTACTCAGTATTTCACTATCACTACCTGCCTCCTAGACGGACGAGACACGTCCGAACCTCCTAAGATACACCGAATTCTCTTGTTTGTGCCATTTATTAAGCAGGGTCTAACAAACTTCGGGGAGAGGAACGGAAAATCGCGAAGCGCGGATTCGCCGCGACGGGTTTTAGCAGTTCATCTTCATCATGGTTTCCTGGGCGATGTTTCATCAGTTCGCGACTGATAATCATTGCTTGAGTTGAGCTATTCCAACCGCAAAGCGTACACAGTTCTTATTGGCGGCCTTCGCCTCATACATCGCCGTGTCGGCACACGCTATTAGTTGCTGTGGCGACGATGCGTGCTTCGGAAACGCCGCGACTCCGAAACTGGCTGTCAAAGAAAGCTGCAGACGCCGTCCCGCGCTACCGCATCAGTGTCGCGCACCGAAGAGAGAATCACGGAAGCCATCTCCATTAACACATGTGAGCCGACGAGGTGGCCGTGCTCATCGTTGATCCGCTTGAAGTCGTCGAGATCCAGAAACAAAGCAGCCACGCTTGTGCCGTAGCGTCGAGCGCGCCGGATTTCATTCAAAAGAAACTGGCGCAGGTATCTGGCATTGTGTAGTTTGGTTAAATCGTCTGTCTGCGACAGACGCTCCGCTTCGGCAATCCGCACAGCATTCGCGAGTGCCGAAGCGATCGGCAGCGAAAGTGAGTCTAGCAAATCGATATCTGACTTTTTGAACGACTGCGCTTGCCCGCCTTCTCGGATGCCTTCGATAACGCCTAGAATCCTTTCACCGCAAATCAGTGGAATGGCAATCACGTGCTGACCATGTTCCTTCTTCTTGACGATACCCATCCCCGCGCCCGCAAGTTTCGCGGCTTTGGATTCTGATCCCAGTGGCAGATCGGAACCACCCGTTAACAGTCGGCGCCAGTCTTCTTCTGTCCTGGCCCCACTTTCGTCGCTGCTCTTCTTGACGGCAATTGCCTCCAGCGTAGATCCTTCAAAATCTTTTGCGTCGGAAAATAAGTAAATGGCCCAGCGGTCCGCGCTAACGAGTTGCTGGAGTCCGGCCAGCGCAGTGTGTGCCGCTCCGTTTTGATCTCCGATAAAGTGAAGCGATGACACCAGGTCAAATGCTGCGCGCAAACCC
>WNFY01006434.1_pt1 | contig 12964 bp, 12 predicted proteins | sample 5400091 | NCBI WGS metagenome assembly WNFY01 (sample SAMN13153364, study PRJNA577476) | soil metagenome | isolation source: 60 cm soil or saprolite under grassland replicate 1 | place: USA:California | collected 2016-06-15 | reverse complement strand
ACTGAGCGCGAACTCTGCCGGAGTCTGACCGGTCCGGGGACCGTGCCCGGCCCAGCTCGCCAGTCGCACGGTTTTCTCCCAGAGCTGCTGCGAGTACGGTAGCCCTGCCACCGAGCGCTGCCAACCGAAAAACGCACTACCCGCGAGTAGAGTGATGAACGCAGCCACACCCAGGGTTAGCAGGGGGTTGTAGTCACGCTTCTGCTCGATCGACGTGGCCGGGATACTGGGATTCTGGTCGGCGGGATTATCGAGAATCGGGTCGATGGCTGCCGGCAAACCAGGGATGTCCTTGAGATCCAGGGGCTTGCCGGGTTCGCTGGCCTGCTCGACGACGGGGTTCAGCGCGCCCGGGCGGTCAGGAGAAGGGTTGAAGGCAATCCACCCGTAGCCCGGGAAGTAGACTTCTGTCCAGGCATAAGAGTTGTAGTCACGTATCGTGTAGGCCCCGCTCTCCAGGTTCTTATCTGCGTCGTTGATGACGAATCCGACAGCAAGGCGCGACGGGATCCCGAGCGTGCGCAGCATTACCGCCATTGCCGAGGCGTGGTAGTCGAAGTAGCCGCGCTGAGAATCGAACAGGAAGTAGTCGATGGTATCCCTGCCCGGCGGCGTGTCCGGAATATTGAAGTCAATCGGGAACTGCCGGAGGGCATCTTGTACGATTACTGCTTTGTCGTAACGGGTAGTTGCGCTGGCGGTCCACTGCTTCGCGAGGTCGCCGATCCTCGCTGGCAGCCCGTCGGGCAACTGACGGTAGTGGTGCTGCACCCAGTCCGGATCGATCCCGGTCGCCTGGCGGAGTTCGTCTTCGGGGACGATGGGAATGAACCCGGTGACGTTGTAAGAGCGGCCTTCGTCCACACGATTCTCGGGCCTCGCCACGAGCGCGTCGGGAAGCGGCCCGTCGTTTAGCTTCAGTCCGCCTACCCTTACGATGTTCTGATCGCCATGGCGCTCGACGGTTAAGCCGACGAAATCTTCGCCCATATCGGCTTTGACCGCCGAAAGTATCTCCTCGTCGGTCTTGCCCTCGCCACCGCCCTTAAGTCCAAACTGGATCGTCTTAAACCCGGACGACGGGGCCTCGATCTGAAACGGCGTGCTCGCCGACAGCGGTTCCCCAGGCGAGAAGAGCACCGAGCCCACGACGCTATTTCGGTCGACCATGATTGTCAACGGGATGACCTGACCTTTGATCGCGCCGCTAGTGAGCTCCTCTTTCACGCTGTCTTCGATGTACGCCGGCAGGTCCACGGAGGTCCGCGCGCCGGCTTTCCAGCCGCCGCCGCCGTACTCGTCGTAGACCGCGCCGCGCAGACGAATCTCACCTGATACGGCCGGGTCGTTGACGCGAACGGTCATCAACTCCCGGTTGCCGAGGTCGATCGAGCCCTGGAAGGGTAGGACGCCCGTGAAGTTGTGGACGGGAACCACCCGCTTTACGTGCAGTGGCCCAGAGAGCCGCACGAAATTGACACCGATCTCCTCGACCTGGCTGACCATGGCATTCACCGGGCCCGGCGTGGTGAACGGCCCGACGGGCAGGACCCACGCAGTGACAATAAGAAAGAGGAGGGCCCAGGTGGTGAAGTTGAGGAACGATAGGCTGATTAGCGAGGGGTAGCTCGTGCCCTCACGTCGCCAAATTGTCATCCGGGTCATCAGGTTGGTCCGCATCACCAGCAGGAAGCCGAACAGCATGTAAAGCAGCACGGAACCCTCGAGGTTGTCGCCCACGAGCGCCATATCCAGGAACAGCGTCAGGCCGCCGGGAATCAGCCCTATCCAGGCGTTCTGCCAGCGGTACACGCTCCAGCCGAAGATGAATGCGCCCAACCACGTCAGGCCCAGCACGAGCACGTTGAACGGCAGCGAGTCGTTGCTGACGCCTCCGTGGAAAGCGAGGTTAAACCATGTCTCGAAGCGAAGATAAATGGTGTCGAGTCTCTGCTCGAAATCTCCCGGCCCCACCATCTCCAGCGTCTGCCAGAAGACGACGAGCGCGCCTGTGAGCACCGCGAGCGGCCACGCGGCAAATATCGAGAGGCCCGAGCGCGCGATCAGGAGCGAAGCGACGATCGCCAAGACGGCGACCACCGTGATCGGCGGCATATCGTCGGACCAGCCAGACTGCTCCAATCCGAGCGAAACGCACATGGTAGCGCCCAGCGCCAGGACAAGCGTGAGCCAGTCCTCCCAGTCGGTGAGACGCGCGGCTAAGCGTTTGAGCCATAAAGGCGCCGTACGCGCAGCGGTCGGAGCTGCCGGCCTCGTCCATTCGAACTCGGCCATCAGCGCGCCATTGCCTTCTGTCGCTCCGGTGCCGCATGTGCAGCCATACCCGCCGGTCCAAGCATCAGCGAAATGTCGGAGCCGCAACGCACAATGTAGGCCGGGACACCGAGACTGGAAAGCGCTTCCGGGCGTAGTGATCTCCTCTGCTCAGCGCCGCCGAAGCTGGCGGCCTCCAGCGATACAACTGCAGCGCGCGTACCCTGCTGCACCGTAGTCTCGAGCGACGCCAGCCAGCCATCATCGGCAGAAGGCGTCACGATGATCAGGGTGGTATGACGACCGAAGCGGCGGCCCTCCTCTTCGAGAACGAGACTCAGAGGCTTGACTCCCGTCGCCTCCGCCATCGCCAGCGCTTCCAAGATGCGCCCGTACTGTTGAGAGCCCCGCGTCGGGTCCAGGACGACCGCTTCTTGTCCTAGCGCCATGAGCCCCAGTATCCGGTTGGATTGGACGAAGTGGTAGGCAAGCGAGGTCGCAATGCGCACACCGTATTCTTCAGTGCTTTCGTCCCCCACACCTGCCTGAACCGAGCCGTCCAGGTCCAGGAGCACCCAGACGTTGCTCGTCGGGTCCATTTCGAACGTCTTGACCATCAGCCGGCCCAGCCGGGCTGTCGATCGCCAGTGGATTCGGTTGTAGCTGTCGCCCGGGTAGTAATCGCGGACCCCGGACGCATTCGGCGTTACATAGTGGGTGCGGCGGCGCACGCTCCCTTCGCCCGGTAGCTGCGCGACCGGCGACCAGAAGTACGGCAGCTCCTCCGGTCGCGGCAACACGAGCAGCTGACGCCGCTCGCCGTAGGTTCGCGTTAACCGAAAGAGACCGAAGGGATCGCCGGTCGTTATGCGTACCGGGCCGGCACGATAAATGCCGCGTCGCGCGCAGCGCACGTTCACCTTCCAATTGCGCGACCCATTGGACGACAAGGTGAGCACCGTGCGTGCTGGCGTACCGGGCATGTCGGTCTCGTCTTCGGCCTCCAGCCAAACCTTGGTAAATTTGCTTCGGCTTCGCAGTCGTACTCTCGCCTCGGCTTCTTGACCCACCTGTAAGCGGTCGTTCGCGCGCTCCACCGCCACCTCGAGAGCACCGGCATGCACGCGTGCCCAGATCAGACAGATGATGACCAGACCCCCGAGCACATAGGCGGCGCGATAGAAGAACCAGTAGCCGCTGACGAAGGCGAAGGCGGACATCGTTACCAGCGCCGAAACTACGAACAGCAGGTTCTGGTTGCGATAGCAGAGACCGAGGAAACGGCGCAGGGCGTAGGCCATTGTGTCCAAGGTCCGCGTCATCCTACGCGCGCCTGCTGGCCCGCTCGGAGGCGCGGACCCCGGGCACCGGCAGCCGTTGAAGTGCTTCGGCGAGTACTTGCTGGACGGTGGCGCCTTTTACCCGCGCCTGCGCATTCAGGATGATGCGATGCCCCAGCGCTGGATACGCCAGTGCCTTCACATCGTCTGGCAGAACGAAGTCACGGCCGTCGAGGATGGCCTGCGCCTGTCCCAGTCTTTGCAGCGCCAGTGACCCGCGTGGCGAAGCACCGAGATACACGGAATCATGATTACGGGTAGCGTTCATCAAGCTGACGATATACTCCTGCACCAGCACGTCTATGTAGATGTCGCGCACTGCCTCTTGAAGAGACAGGATCTCGTTCGACTCGCAGACCTGTTCCAGCTCCGCGACGGGGTGGCCGTCGCGCTGGCGCTCCATGATCGTCTTCTCATCTCGCACCGAGGGGTAGCCTAGCTCCAGACGAAGCAAGAAGCGGTCCAGCTGCGCCTCGGGCAGCGGGAACGTGCCTTCATACTCGATCGGGTTTTGCGTGCCCATCACCATGAAGGGCGCCGGCGTGTGATGGGTGACGCCGTCGACCGTCACCTGGCGCTCCTCCATCGCCTCGAGGAGCGCCGATTGCGCTTTCGGTGTGGCGCGGTTTATCTCGTCGGCGAGCACCACCTGCGAGAGCACAGGCCCCGGCCTGAATTCGAAATCGCGCGTGCTCTGGTTGTACATGGAGACCCCGGTTACGTCCGTGGGTAGGAGGTCGGGCGTGAACTGAATGCGGCTGAACGAGCAGCCGCTCGAGCGGGCGAGACTGCGCGCTAGCATCGTCTTGCCGACGCCGGGCACGTCCTCGATCAGCAAGTGCCCGCCGCACATCAACGTCATCACCGCAAGTTCCACCTGCGCGCGTTTGCCGACGATGACGCGCTCTACGTTCTCGACGATTCGTTGGGCTACCGAGCGAGCGTCCAAGTGGGGCGGTTCTCCGGTCTAGTCCTGACTAGTAAACGGCAGGGCGGACGGTTTGGTTCCGCGTCGCTCCCTCTTCTCAGGTTACTCGCTACTCCCAAAGGCTGGCAATAGACGCGTTACAAATGTAGAGAGGCGGAGAGAACGCTAAGAGACGACGGTCAGGGCCATGGCCCGCTGTCGGTCCAGGCCGTCCAGCTAGAACCGTTCCACGACTTCTGCCACAGGTTCCGGGGACCGCAGCCGCGCCCGAACACGTCTAGAAGATTTGACAACCGCGATGTTACCCCAATGCCGGAGGTGAAGCACCCTTCCGGTTCGATGAATCCCGAAAAGTTGACACCGCCGTCCGACGAGTAGTTATGCCACGCCGCATCCGCGCAGCCGCGGATGAAGACGTCCAGGCGGTTCACCCCCCATGAGTCGGCTCCTGGTCCTGAGCCCAGGCAGCCACTCAGGGAGGAGCCCGGCGCGTTGAAGCCGGACCAAGCGCCACCGAACCAGTAGTTTCTATGCAAACCGTTGCTGCAGGCGCGGACGAAAGCGGCCAGATGATTCCCGCCCCAAGTGGCTACTCCGGGGGCTGCGTTGACGCAGCCGCCCAGGTCCTGCCAGCTGCTCCAGCTCGAGCCTGAATTATCCGAGTACATCCAGTTGAGCGCGTCATAGCACCCCCGAACAAACACATCTAGCCGGGTGCTGCCCCACGATGTGACGGCCGGCTCTGACCTGAGACAGCCGCCCAGGTCCTGCCAGTCGGACCAACTCGACCCGCTCCAAGATTTCTTGTGTAGATGATCGCCGCAGCCGCGTACGAAGACGTCGATGCGATTTGTCATGCGCGAGACGGCGGCGGGCCCGCCTCGTAGGCATCCCGGATGGTACTCCCAGCCCGACCACGCACTGCCGTCCCACCACCTGTGATACATCGCCCCATTGTTGCCCCGCACGAAAACGTCGAGCCGGTTCGACGCCCATGAGGCGACTCCTACGGACTCGCCTTCCTGATAGCTTGGCGGGTTCGTAGTCCACAGGTCATTGTAGTCGGGATACTCGTAATAAGGATTAATCGCCGTACCGCTGGACGGGTCGCCACTGACGGCGTTGATCTTTGTCTCAAAGTGCAAATGTGGGGTGCTATTGCAGTCAGGACCAGGACACAGCCACGGGCTGCCGGTGTTGCCCTCGTATCCCACCAACTGGCCCGCCGACACAATTGGCCCGTAGGAGATTGCGATGCTGAGGAGGTGGAGGTAGCGGGTGAAACGCCCGCTGCCATGGTCGATGACGATGTAGTTACCGGCGCCATTCGGACCTGGTTGAAAGTTTGTATAGAATGCATTGCCCCCAAGCGCAGCGACCACGTACTCGCCACCCGTCGCCCGTCGCCGAGTAGGTAATCGGTACCTTAGTGGCCCGGGTAGCACCCGAAGCCACAGGTTTTTACGTATTGTGAAAAGAAGGGAAGCGTGTAAACACGATCCGTAATAGCGTCAGCTCGCCGCGCAAAGTCGAACGAAGTGGCAAACGCCACCAAGCCCAGGAGCAATAGGACCAGGCGAATTTTCAACATAGGGTTGCTATCTTAAGTTGAAACCCGACGCAACCGCTTCAAAATCCTCCGTCGCCAATCCCTTTATGCTGATTACGGCCTGCCCGTGCTGTAGGTAAGCAAGCGGGCTAGGTTGTTTATCGAAGTTCAGCGGGGCAACAAGAGAACGGGCTCCACCGATAACCTGTTCCTCCGTTGGATTTTCGTAAAAGAAGGCATCGTGGGCCTTGATCCACTCCTCTAGCGTCAAACCCGCCGGGTTGCTGCGAACGTAGATTGAGGCACGGAGTAGCCCGCCCGCGTCGTAGAGTTCAACAGCACTTAAAAAGTCCGGGATCTGCGCGTTGAACGCAACCTGGCAAATCGTCCATTCCGTCGGATAAGCGACCGAGTAGCCGGCTTCGGTATCGGTGTGCTCCTTCTTTTCGCCGGTCGGGATCGTCTCATATTGAAACGTGCGCGATACGTCAGCCATCCCACACGTCGGCAAGGGCGCCGATGTAGATTGCGGAGTTGAGCTTGCCGCCACCGTGGACGACGCAGACGGCGATTGTGATCCCTTGGGCACACTCGACGGGCTCGGCACTTGCTCTTCTTCGCCGCAAGCGGCAATTGCGGCACTCAGAGCCGCCATGGGATTAGGACAAGAGCCAGTTTGCCCACTAAGTTCCCCCGCCGGAAAACGGCTTCGCGCCCGGCTGCACAAGGCGCACCGTCACTATTGTCTCTCTCTCTCTCTTCTTGTCAAGTAGTTTCAAGAGAAATCTTGCCGGAGATTCGCTTCTACCTTTTGGATCGCGCAAGCGACCGCGGAGGGCCGTGCGCAACGCTAACTCGCAACTCTGAACCCCCGACTGTAAACTACCGCTCAGGAGGTGGCTCATGCCCGAATACGCCGACCTGCTGTTCGAAGTCGATTCCAACGTCGCGACCATCACGCTCAACCGTCCGAACCGCCTCAACGCGATCAGCGGCCCGATGCTCGAATCGCTCTCTCAGGCGCTACGCGACGCAGACCGCGACCGCGATGTGCGAGTCATCGTCATCACGGGAGCGGGCCGCGGCTTCTGTGCCGGCCTTGACCTGAAGGACCTCGTCGCCGGCACCGGCATAGGCTCGAACGGCGCCAATGGCCTCGCTAACGCTCGCTTCGATCTCGCGAACAGCCCGCCTATCGTCCTTCACACCACCGACAAGCCGGTCATCTGCGCGATCAACGGCCCAGCCGCCGGCTACGGTATGGACCTCGCTCTAGGCGCAGACATTCGTATCGCCTCGAGTGACGCCAAGCTCGCTGCCGTCTTCACTAGGCGCGGCATTCTGCCCGAGAGCGGCGGCGCATGGCTCCTCCCGCGCCTCATCGGCTGGGAGAAGGCCGCCGAGATCGCTTTCGGCGGGCGCACTCTCTCGGCCCAGCAAGCGCTCGAAGCCGGCCTCGTGAGCCAGGTCGTGGACCCCGATCAACTCATGCCAACAACTCGACAGCTCGCCGCCGAAATCGCCGCCAACGCCCCGCTCGCGGTGCAGGCCACAAAGCGTATGATGCGCCTCGGCCTCGAGGAGACGTTCGAGGCGAATGTGCACCACGTCTTCCTCCAGCTCCTTCCGCTCTTCGGCTCCAAGGACTTCCGAGAGGGCGTCCAGGCGTTCGTCGAGAACCGTGAGCCTCAGTTCCAGGGCCGCTAGGTCGATCCTGACGACGGTTTCGTGACCCAACCCTCCACCCACTGGAACGCCGAGGTCTACGACCGCATCGGCACGCCCATGCGCCGCTGGGCGCAGGCCGTCATCGACGACCTGCACCTTGGCGGCGACGAGACTATCTTGGACGCGGGCTGCGGCTCCGGCTCGGTGACGTTCGACCTGCTCGAGCGTCTGCCGCGCGGCCGCATCTACGCCGTCGATAGTTCGCCCGACATGATCTCGAAAATCAAGCAAGCCATCGAGGAGCGGGGCATTACAAACGTCATCCCCATCCGCGCGGATCTCACCGACTTCAAGCTGCCGGAGGAAGTGGACGTCGTCTTCTCGAACGCCGTCCTCCACTGGATCCCCGATGACAATGCGCTCTTCGGCTGCCTCCTCCGCACGGCGAAGCCCGGCGGCCGCTTCCGCGCTCAGTGCGGCGGCGGCGCGAACATCGCGCGACTCATGGCCGCCACGCACGCGGTCGAAGAACGCGAGCCCTATTCCCGGTATCTCGGTATGGCAGAGTTCCGGAAGTACCGCACGGCAGAAGAGGCGACGGCCGCCATGGAGCGCGCCGGCTGGACGGACGTGCGAGCGGAACTCTTCGACTCGCCCGTGCGCTTCGACAACACTGACGACGCCGCGCTTTACCTGCGGACAATCATCCTTCAGCGCCACGTCGCCGCCCTGCCGCCCGAGCACCAGCAGCCGTTCCTCGAGGCCGTCATCGCCGAGACGGTCCGCCGTTACGGCGAGCCGTTCACGGCGGACTACGTGCGCCTCGACCTTTGGGCGCGGAAGCCTTAGGGTTGGGCCCATGCCGGAATCCCGTGCAGTGACGTTCGCAAGTGGCGTGCTCACGCTCGAAGGAGCGCTAAATCTGCCGGAGCGAACGCCGGCTCCCGGGATCGTCGTCTGTCACCCGCACCCGATGTACGGCGGCGATATGCACAACAACGTTGTCGACGCCGTTTGCCAGACGGCGGCCGCGGACGGCATCGTCGCACTGCGCTTCAACTTTCGCGGCGCCGGCGGCAGCGAAGGAACCTACGACAACGGTGTCGGTGAACAGGACGACGTCGGAGCCGCCCTCGCGTATCTGCGCGAGCTGCCGGAGGTTGACGGAGCTCGCGTCGCGCTTGCCGGCTACTCCTTCGGCGCCGCTATCGCACTGCAGGCCGTGGACGAGCGGCTGAACGCTTTCATCGCAGTGTCGCTCCCGACGACGATGCCTCTCAAGGATGTGCGTGTCGCCTGCCCCGCGCTTTTCATCTCAGGCGACGAGGATGAATACTCGGATGCGGGCGAGTTGACCCGCTTGGTTCGCGGCCTCGGCTCGAAGGCGGAACTGAAGCTGCTTCCCGGCCTCGGCCACTTCTGGTTTGGCGTCGAGCGCGACCTTCAAGCGATCATCTCGCCGTTTCTCAGGGCGCATCTGCTTGGCGTCGCTTCGACGTAGAGCCTCCAACGCGCGTGCTACACTGGCTGCGCCGTGCTCGAAGACGAAAGCACTCCCGTGACGATCCTCGTACGCCGCAACGGCCCCTACCGCGTCTACGGCCCCGCGAAGCTGGTCGATCAAGACGGCAACGAGTTCGAAGTCCCGCCCGGCGACTGGTTCACCCTCTGCCGCTGCGGAGAGTCCGAGAACAAGCCTTTCTGCGATAGCACCCACAAGCAGATCGATTTCCGCCCGGAGACCTGCGTGCGGATGGAAGGCATCGCCTCGGCTGAAGACGCTTCTCGGTTATCCTGACGTACCCCGACCGAGCGAACGAACGCTACTAAAGTTCTCCCCAGCTCGACACCCGCTCCGCCGTCACGCTGATCACCGGCCGTCCTTCGAGGGCCATCTCAAGGTATTGCGGGTATTTCTCGCGTAGCGCCGCGACCGCCCGTCCGTGTTCCGGTCCGCGGTCGAGCACGGCCGCGGTCCCCTGAACGAGGACCCACGCCAGGCGCGACCAGTCTTCATCGTAGCGGTCGAGCACTATCGCTACCTGGGGATTCGCCTCGATATTGCGCAGGCGTTTTAGTCGGAGGGAGCGCTTCGGCTTCTCGTCGATCGCGATGTAGATGTGGCCGTCTAGGTACGCGAAGCACACCGGCACGACGTGCGGACGACCGTCTGCGCTGGCAGTCGCCAGATGAGCGACGCGCTGGGACTGGATGAACTGAAGCTCGCGTGAGGCGAGCATGTTAGGAAACTACACCGGGATGGTCAGCAAGTCATCAACCAGAGGCGACAAATTCCCGTCCGTATCGCATTCGAAGATACTCTGATATTCGGCGGAGCCCGCGAATTTTTGCTTCATTGCCGCCACGCCACCCCCCTCAGGCCTCGTAACAAGGCTGAGAATCAGGATGATCTTCCAATCCGCGTGCAACGCGGCTTTGATCGCCTGCTCAATAGATTTCCCGGTCGTGACGACATCGTCGACAATTGCTACTCGGCAGCCGGGGCCGGAAGGGACGAGATAGGATGCAGCGATTTGCTCCTTGGTTCCGTGCAGCTTCCGTTCTTCCCTAACGAGGAAATCTGGTATCTCTTTACCAGCCCGTCGTGACTCGAATCCCTCAGCCGACAGCGTCAAGGGCTTGGCGTTGAAGTAATACTTCGTGGGGAGGCCCGAGGAGAGGACGAAGTCATCACCGCGAAGGCGCGCTTCGTCTTCGAGGAGTGACTTGAGCGCTTCTACGTCATCGCTGCGAATGCCGAGTTCTGGCATCTTTAGGTCCCCCTCACCTAAATCGCGAAAGCGCCTATGCATTTAATCTGATTGGCCAAAGCGTAACCAATGGACCGACGGCTTGTCAACCACGCGGGCACCCGCATTGTCCCCGAAAAACGATGTGAAGGCAACCGCCCTGCCGGCTGTCATCTACTGCTCGGCCGAGGCCTTGTCCGCGATGCCGACAGAGTGGTTTGGGGCAAGGTCCAGCTCAGGCTCGCCGTGATGCCAGTAGGTGATCAGCGCTTTACCGACGATATTCTCCTTCGGCACCAGCCAGCCCTGACGAGAATCGCTGCTGTTCTGCCGGTTATCGCCCAGCACAAAATAGCAATCGTTCGAGCCGCACGTCTGGCGAGATTCAGCCGTGCCTGCCTTGGGCACTGTCCATGTGCACGTCTGCGTGCAGCCCGTGGTCCCTAGGATGTACGACTCCTTGAGAGCGGCGCCGTTGACCTTCACTTCGCTGCTCGCCTCGTTGATCTCCACCGTGTCCCCCGGCAGCCCGATTATGCGCTTAATGAAGTCGCGGTCAGGGCTTGTGGGCGCGCGGAAGACAATCACGTCGCCCCTGTCCGGTGCGCCCCAGAGGTAGTGGAGTGAGTCGTCTCCGGCATCGAAGAACGGGAGGAAGTTGAGGAAGCTGAGGTCTACCTGAGCATAGGTGAGCTTATTCACGATGAGATATTCGCCGTCCGAGAGGCTGGGGTCCATGCTGTGCCCTTCGACCTTGAAGTTCTGGAAGGAAGCGCGCACCGCGAGGAAGATCAGAGCCGCCAACAGCAGCGTCTCCGCAACCTCTCGAAACGTTACAAGCCAACGCCTCTGTCCGCGCGGGACAGCGATCGCTTCTTGCGCCAGCGAGCCCTCGACGCGCGCCACCGGACTCGAATGTGGTCGCGGGTAGGGTTGAGGGTACAAGGCCGGTTGTGGCTGTGCGGAGTACGGCGCCGCAGGGGGTGACTCCCACCATGTGGGGTCGTCCCAGGTGTCTCGGTGACCTGCCGGCAATGCAGATGGCGTCCATTCCGCCGCAATATCGTCGTTTCCGTCGGAGCGGCGCTGAGCTGTCGAGTGAGGTTCTTCCCAGGGCGTCAAAAGCGGGTCGAAATCGGGCTGAGAACCAGAATCTGCCTCAACACCGTCGCCCGCTGCATCCTCTTCTTCGTATGTCGTCATTCGTGCCGCTTCATTATAAGGCCGTATCGCTCACTCAGATAAGACGTAACCTTCGCACAGCTGTTTCGTTTTGTTAGCGATCTCTCCTGCCGAACCTAGGGCACGCAACTGTAACCCCGGATGAGTCGCCTGTAGAATGGCGCTAGGGGTGGGCGCCGACTTCGACGAACCGGACTTAATCGCCCGTAGCAGGCAGGGCGAGCTCGCAGCCTTCAACGTACTCGTCGAACGCTACCAGCGCCCTCTATACAACCTCTGCCTGCGCATGTTGGTATCTTCCGAAGCAGCCGAAGACGCCACCCAGGAAGCGTTCATCGCGGCGTATCGTGCGATCGATCGCTTCCGAGGAGGCGCCGCCGCGCCTGGCCGACCTGCGGGCTTCCGCGCGTGGCTGTTCCGCATCGGCGTCAACGCATGCTACGACGAACTGCGACGGCGTCGCGCACGCCCGGCGGCATCCCTCGACCAGCCCCGCGGCGAGAGCGGACGCGCGTGGGACATCGAGAATCCCGGTCCAGCGCTGGAGGAAATCGCGGAGACGGCCGAGCTAGGCAGGGCGATCCAAGAAGCGCTCAGGGTGCTGCCCACAGACCAGCGGCTGGCGATCGTCCTCTGTGACGTTCAGGGCCTCGACTACGCCGAAATCGCGCAGGTAATGGGCGTCTCTCTCGGCACGGTCAAGTCGCGCATTAACCGCGCCCGCTCCCGGCTGCGAGCCCTCCTCCTTTCCCGCGGGGAACTTTTGCCGTCTCGCTTCCGTCAAACTAGTGAGGACAGATGACCCATGCTCTGGCTCAGTAAGCACGCACGCCTCCGCAACAACCTCTCGCCGTATATCGACGGGCGCCTGACCGCGTCCCAGGCTACGGCGCTCAAGGCGCATCTTGCCGTGTGTGAGACCTGCAGCCGCGAACTCGACGAGCTTCGTGCGACGGCGACGGCCCTGAATGAGCTGCCCCAGGCGGAGGCACCTCGTTCCTTCGCGATCACGCCGGAAATGCTCGAGCGCAAGGCCGGGGCCGGGGCGCGACCCACCCCCGCGCTTGGCGTGGGAATGCGTCTTGCCGGCGCGGCTGTGGCAGTGGTGCTGGCTGTCGTCCTCGTCGGCGATCTCACGGTCGGTGGGGGCGGAGGCGCATCGCGGGAAGCCGGGAGCCAGCCTGCCGAGGAGTCGCGGCTAGCCCAGATCCCCGGCGCCACGGATACATCAAAGAGCGGCGAGTCCGGCGCCTATGCGCAGCCAAGCGGCAAC
>WNFY01004548.1_pt1 | contig 12964 bp, 13 predicted proteins | sample 5400091 | NCBI WGS metagenome assembly WNFY01 (sample SAMN13153364, study PRJNA577476) | soil metagenome | isolation source: 60 cm soil or saprolite under grassland replicate 1 | place: USA:California | collected 2016-06-15 | reverse complement strand
CCGGAAGTGCCACTTATTTTGCAACGTCCATTTCGTTCGCCACACCATACGACGAGCCATGCAGGACTGGTCGGCGGTGGACGTATTCCGCGTCCCGGCGAGATCAGCCTGGCACATCGCGGCGTGCTCTTTCTCGACGAGTTGCCCGAGTTTGGTCAGAATGTGCTGGAGGTATTACGCCAACCGCTGGAGGATAAGGTGGTGACAATCTCGCGTGCACAGGGAACTATTACCTATCCCGCGAATTTTATGCTGGTGGCTGCCATGAATCCCTGTCCATGCGGATTTTTTAATGATCCCGTCAGAGAATGCGCCTGTTCCGCCACCGCCATCGCACGCTACCAGAAACGTATCAGCGGGCCGCTGCTCGATCGTATTGATATTCACGTCGAGGTGCCACGTATCGACTATGAGAAACTGGCAGATAAACGTCAGGTAGAGAATTCGGCAACCGTCCGTGCACGTGTACAGGCGGCCCGCGATCGGCAGCTCCAACGCTTCACAGGCACAAATTTGACCTGCAATTCTGAGATGGGACCAGCCGAAGTACACGCATTCTGCGAAGTAGACGCTTCAGCACAAAAGCTCCTCAAGACCGCAATGCAACAACTTCACCTCTCAGCACGCGCCTTTCATCGCGTCTTGAAGCTGGCTCGCACAATTGCTGATCTTGCTGAGAGCAATACGATCGAGACAAATCATATTGCAGAAGCTATTCAATATCGTCCCCGTGTGGGTTCATAAGCGTTGATTGGCTTCTTCCACATAACTGTGGATAACTGCTTTATTGAGTTTTGTCCTCAAAAAATTGTCCGAATTCGGCACTTGAGATGATCTCGGACATGCTGCCATAGGTGCCATACTCAAGCAGTTCACGAGCAATAGTGCGCAAATGAGCAAGTGTAGCTCGCATCAATCCAGAGGCAAAGCTGATCCGTGCTACACCCAGACGCGCAAGTTCAGGTATGGTGGGAGTTGTAGGACCTGCGACGATATTGATTGGCCCATCAATCGCCTGTACCAGCTTTGCGATTGTGTCAGCATCGCTTACTCCGATTAAGAAGAGGCAGTCAGCCCCGGCCTGCCGATAGGCATTTGCGCGCCGCACAGCCTCTTCAAAACGAGTAGAGGGATCTCCTCCTATTGCCAGCAAAAACACGTCAGTACGGGCATTGATCACCAGCGGCATATCCAGCGACGATGCCAGTTCACGAATGGCAGCAAGCAGTTTAACCTGGAACGACATATCTACCAGCGATCTTGCTTGCTGTCTGGTCGAATCTTCAATATTAATCCCAACGGCGCCTGCATCGATGATCGCTCTGACCGCTGCAAGCACTTCCTCAAGAGTATTACCATAGCCTGCCTCAAGATCAACAGAAAGGGGACATGTAATAAGGCGTGTTATGCGCGCCACCAGTTCAACCAGCATATTACGACTGATACGCTGTCCATCAGGATAGCCAGACACGGCAGCAACGCCCGAACTGGTGGTAGCTACAGCTTGAAATCCTGCCTGTTCAAGAATACACGCACTCGCCACATCCCATGCATTCGGCAAAACGAGGGGTGAGGGTCCATGATGCAAAGCACGCAAGTGAACGGCTCGCTCTTTCTGAGTATGCAAAGTCATCGTCAAAACCTCCTGAGAAATCGTCATCTTATGTGTCAACACTTTCATAATATCTTCCAGGGAATAACGTGACAACAGCCAATTGTGATGTTTTTGTTAAGATGCATACCTTCCTCGTGGCAAAATAGTGATTTGGCAGTGGTACCTTGAAAGGAAGGTGAAATCAGCGAAACGAGGTATATGTTATGAACATTCTTGTGATCTATGATTCCGAATTTGGGAATACTGAACAACTTGCCCGCAAGATTGGTAACACGTTAGAACAATATGGCAAGGTACAGCTTGTTCCTGCCGCAACAGCAAGCAAACTTGAGTTACAGGGAATAGACCTGCTGCTTATTGGTGGTCCAACACAGCGTCACGGACTTACCGCAAGTATTCACGCATTGTTGGAGAACCTTCCCCACGGATCTTTACATAATATAGCAGCGGCGGCCTTCGATACGCGCTATCAAAAGGCAACCTGGATAACGGGCTCCGCAGCCGAAACGATTACGAAGATGCTATGCAAGGCAGATGCCCGGCTCCTGGTTCCGGCCAAAAGCTTCTTCGTTGGCGATCGTGAAGGGCCACTGGTCGAAGGAGAACTCGAACAGGCGGCAGCCTGGGCACAGGCACTGGCAGAGCGCTTCAAAGCAAACTATGCTGGATAAACGTGCAGGCTTGCAAAATCCTCGCGGGAAACGCCTCCCGCGAGGATTTTTGTTTACTAACGGGTAAGAAGCCCACCCCATGACTATAGGTAATACGCATCATCATATTCTACTTCGGTGGACCAGAAATGATGATGTTTCTCATTTTTCTCAAAGAGCGCATCATGGAGATACGGAGAGGCGAAAATAGCCCCTCTCATGGTCGGGCGTTTCCGGATAGAAGGACGACGTTTGAACACACGACGCGTATGAAGAGCTAAACTCATCTTTACTCCGAGAGCAATTAGTACAAAAACAAGCAGGCTTGCAAAAAAGAATATGACCATCATAGATCTGCTTTTCCTCTCCGGGCATCTGATCCTTCTTTATATCAAAGAGCTACACTTTCTATCCGATAGACGTTTCACACTTGCTAAAATAAATTCTCTATCATCATTTTTATACTTATCCTGCAAGCATGGTTCGTAAACCTCTCAGAAAATTGACTCTACCATAATAAACGTGCTTATGAAGATGTCTTGCACGTCTGGGATAATTTGATCTGTAAAGGCTGCGTTTGTACATCGAGAAAGCTATGTTGTACGATGTGCTGACGGCCTATTTCTTTTTTTGAAGACAGCAAGCATTAACGATAGAAAGTGATACATTCGCACATGATTCGACTCTCTGCTTTCGCTGATGAGATTTCGGCTAACCTGGACGAGCAGATTGCGGTATTGCACAGCGAAAACATTCATTTTATCGATCTGCGTTCCGTCTGGGGGATCAATGTGCTTGACTTCACGGATCAGCAAGTGACCGAGATCAAGCAGAAGCTGGATGATCAGGGCATCGGTATAGCTGCGATTGGCTCTCCTATTGGTAAGGTGCTGCTCGATAGCTCGTTTGATGAGCACCTGCAGCGCTTTGAGCGTGCAATTACCCTGGCTCACGCGTTCGGCACACCTTACATTCGTCTTTTTTCGTTCTATCCACCAGCGGTGGTTACAGCAAACAATAGGGTTGGTCCTGCGGTATTTAGAGACGAGGTGATCAGGCGCTTCCAGGAGTTCACAGCACGGGCTGCTGCTGCCAATGTTATCCTGATTCACGAGAACGAGAAGGGTATTTACGGCGATACTATCGGTCGCTGCGTTGATCTTCTCCAGACCATTAACGATCCTCATTTACGGGCTGTCCTTGACCCGGCTAACTTTTTGCAGTGCAGCCAGGTACCCTATCCCGATGCATACGACTCGTTGCACCCCTGGTTGGAATATGTACATGTCAAAGATGTACGTGCTGATGGCACTCTGGCTCCGGCTGGAGAAGGTGAAGGACACTGGTCCGATCTTTTACAGCGTTTACGTGCTGATCGCTACAATGGCTTCCTTGCGCTTGAACCTCACCTGAGCGCGTCTGGACAATTCCAGGGCTTCAGCGGACCGGATCTGTTCCGTAAGGCATCACAGGCTCTGCAAACATTGCTACGTAACATACGCTGGGATTATAATTAAATCCTCTGGTTTATCTCCGTGAGGGCAGGTTAAGGTTTTGTCTCTGCACCTATCCTTTAAGATAGTAAAATATGGAAATATTCGTAAACATATGGGCCACTACACGACACGCATTATACGGATCAGTTAGAATATATTTCAGTAGAAATGATATCTTCACTGGTAACTATCATTACTAATTTTGAGGAGCTACGCCCATGATGGCAACAACTAATTCGAAGATCGAAGCGATTCGACAGAACATACAAGCTTCCTACAACGAGTTGAACCGGCTGATAGCAGGCCCACTACTACAACTGCATACGGCAAAACTCTACCAGCCACCAGCTCCCAACGAGTGGACGCTGATGGAGAGTCTTGCGCATATCATTGAATTCATGCCTTATTGGGCCGATGAAATTGCCAGGCTGGTCGCCAGACCAGGACAGAATTTTGGGCGCACAGCGCAGGATGAGGGACGGCTACGCGCTATCCAGGAACATGGCTCGTATACACTGGCACACGCAGCAGCCGTCCTTCCTGACAGCTATAAACACCTCGATCTGGTATTGAGCGGACTCAAAGACAGCGATCTGGAGTTAACTGCTCGCCACAGCAGATTCGGAGAGCAGCGAATGGAGTGGTTCATTGAAGAATTCTTGACACAACACCTGGCAAACCATCTCCAACAGATGAAAGAGGCCCTGGCAACATTGCAGACAAAATGAGAAGGAATGATCCCTACAATCTCTGTAATGCTGGAAAATGGGGGAAGTTGAGAGAGTTGTTGCATTTCACATACCCCCTACAATTAATAGCTCCGTAACCTGGACATTTTTCCAGGATACAAACTAGCCAAATTACTGATGTGACTTATGTTGCCATAGCTTATAGTATGCACAAGGCATTTACCTTTACAGCATACAAAGGAAAATAGAGACTATGGCACAAACTACAGATACTACGCATCTACTCCGTGCGCTGTCGAACCAGATGGCAGACGCAGTTGAGCGCGTTACACCTTCATTAGTACTTGTCAATGGTCGGCAGCGCCAACCCGCGAGCGGCCTTATCTATGGATCAGACCTGGTCCTGACTGCCGATCATGTCCTTGAGCGCGAAGAGGATCTGACGATCCAGACGCATGATAAGCGCACTCTACCCGCACAATTTGTGGGCCGCGACCTGGGCACGGACCTGGCTCTATTGCGCGTGGCTGATCTCGGCCTCGCACCCGCCCAGGCGTCCGAGGAGTCAGTACGCGTCGGGCAACTGGTCCTGGCCGTGGGCCGTACACCAAATGATGGGCCAATGGCGAGCACTGGCGTTGTCAGCACGATTGGTGGTCCACTCCGTACAGGGCGTGGCACGATTCTCGAACGCTACATCCGCACCGATGCCACACCTTACCCCGGCTTCTCAGGCGGTCCCCTCATTGATGCACAGGGCGATGTCGTTGGCATCCTGACCACTGGCCTGGTAAACGGAGTTGCCCTGGCGATCCCTATGAGTATTGCTAAAAACATCGCGGACACGCTGGCAAAACAGGGCTACATTAAACGTGGCTACCTGGGTATCAGCAGCCAGTTAGTGGAGCTTCCAGCGACCCAGCGCGCAGGACGCAGCCAGGAGAGCGGTCTGCTCATCGTAAAAGTCGATGACAACAGCCCGGCTCAGCAAGGCGGCGTGATGGTGGGCGACATAGTGGTAGCCCTCGATGGTCATGTGATCAACGACTCCGAGGAACTCCAGTTGCTCCTGGTGGGCGACCGTGTGGGCAAGGCCGTTCCGGTAGAAGTAATTCGCGGCAACACCCTGCAAACGCTCCAGATCACCATTGGACAGCGCAAATAGGGACAAGACCGAGAGGATCGACAGGAACGTATGTGCGCTCCTGGCATCTCTCTATCACTGGCAGGTAGGCAATGACACAAACAACAGAATATACGACACAATCATCGTTTCCGCTGCCCGACGCTTTTTCGTCGGCACTCGTGAGCATCTTTGAGCGCGTCAAGCCGAGTGTCGTGCAGGTCCATACTGAGGGACGCGGTGGCGGTACCGGCATCATCCGGAACAAAGACGGACGTATTCTCACGAATCACCACGTCGTGTCCCGAGATAATGCCGGAGTGCAGGTGCTTCTCTCCGATGGACGCACACTGGCAGCCAGAGTACTTCATCGCAACCCTCAGTTAGACCTGGCTCTGCTCAAGGTTGATGGGATTGACCTGACACCGTTGCAGGCAGGCGACTCGACACAACTGCGCGTTGGAGAATGGGTCTTCGCACTTGGTCATCCGTGGGGACAACGCTGGGTATTAACAGCAGGAATCATGAGCGCGATGAGCACAGTCAAGCTCTCAGAGAATCTGACAACGCAATATATCAAGTCTGATGTGCGGCTCGCGCCTGGTAACTCCGGTGGCCCGCTGCTGGATGCGGATGGCAACTTCATCGGTATCAACGCAATGATCTTCGGTGGCGACCTCTCAGTTTCTATTCCCAGCGCCGTGGTGAATAAGTGGCTGAACAGCCTCCCACAGAGCAAGAGCCGCATCTCACTGGGCATCGAGATACAGACAGTCGAGTTGCCAGCGAATATCGGCCAGGCACTCACCCCGGCTCGTAATACAGGGCAATTGATCGTCGGCTTGCGCGCCAGGAAAGAGCAGTTCAAAGACCTGCTGGTCGGCGATATTCTGCTCGATGTAGCAGGCAAGCCAATCAGCGATGCAGCCACGTTGCGCAGTATCCTGGCACAGGGCGAAGAGGGTGCGCCCGTTGCCCTGAGAATTCTGCGTGGTGGAACGGTGGTAGAGCTCAACGTAGCAACGCAGACCGTAGAGCTTGCAGCATAAGCGATCGGGTCTGAACGGAAAAGGATAACCATGCGTGTTTTCATTGTAGCACCAACGCCCATGATGCAAGCAGGATTGCATGCCTTGCTCACCTCTAGCGATATACAGATCGTCGGTATGTCAGCCGTCCCCGATGCCTTTCGCGAGGTCGCGGCGGATATAGATGTGATCGTGGTGGCAGACGAACTGCAACTGGCAGAGGTAAGTCACGCACTTGCGAATACACGCATGGTTGCACTTGTTGTACTCACCAATAACGAAGAACGTACCTTGCCGCATTTGCGTGCATTAGATCTGCGCGGCTGGGGCATGGTGCCCTTAGATGCCCCGGCCACACAACTGCAAGCCGCAGTTATGGCAGCCGCGCAGGGACTCATTACACTCCCCAGAGTACAGGCGCAGCGTCTTTATGAAAGACAGCCTGTCGCCGAAGCAATCAATATCGAAGAGCCAGACGAATCACTCACCATCCGCGAACGCGAGGTACTGGAGCTTGTTGGTCAGGGATTATCGAATAAGCTTATCGCACGCCAGTTGCAGATCAGCGAGCATACAGTAAAATTTCACGTTTCATCTATCTCCAGCAAGCTTGGCGCGGCCAGCCGCACCGATGCTGTGAGGAGAGGACTACGACACGGACTCATTACACTGTAATACGGCTTAAAACATAAGGGCATGCGCGCCTAAACGCTCTGGAGCGTGAAGCCCTCGAACGTGACAGAGAAGCCCGCGCCTTCAGGTGAGGCGCACATGAGACCAACGTTCATAAAAATTGTACACATTTCGTGTTCATTGTTCTAGCTGTTTGCTATCGGTAATGTTCATGCTAACGCCGATCATGCGTACTGGTTTGCCTGCATCGTCGTAAAGAACCTGACCCTGGTTAGCAGACCAGAATAGAGCACCATCCGCTCGTATAGCACGGAACTCAACTTTGTAGTCGGTCCCTTCTGTCAAAGCCCGTCTTAACTCTTGCTCAACCAGAGCCCTATCTTCAGGGTGGACGACCTGCAAGAAATCTTCATACCCTCTGCTAAGGGTGCCTGGAACAAAACCCAGAGCGATCTCAAGATTGGCCGACCAGAATATTTTATTCGACACAATATCCCATTCCCAGGTCCCCATGTGAGCCAGCTCCAGCGCCAGATGCAACTTCAGCTTACTATCCCGTAGTGCTTCTTCTGCTTTCTTGCGTTCGGTTATATCGCGTATGATTGAGATCATAGCTGTTCTTGTATTGTTGTGTGTAATAAAGCTATAGCGGGCTTCAATAAAGCATTCAGCACCATCAGATCTGACAGTAGATCCTTCAAATGACGAATTAGTTGCTGGACTTTGAAAAATATAATCATAGAGCTTTTGTGCCCACGCGCGCTGTTCTACAGGAAAGATAATGGAAAAGTCTTTCCCCAGCACTTCTTCCGGCGTATAACCATAGAGGCGATAATAGGCAGGGTTGGCTGCAAACACGGTTCCACCAGGCGTGGAGAGTATCATTGCGTCCGATGCGGCCTCCCAGACAGCCTGGAAGTGCCTCTCGCTCTCCTGGAGTGCTTCTTTGCCATGGCGGCCGATAATCTTCGTGTGGTGCACAATCTTTCTGCTCCGACCTCGATGCGACAGGGGTTTTTTCTTTGGTGTACGATAACTCATGCAGGTCCATCCTTTCTCTACAAAAGAAGATTCTATATGACCTCCAGGCCATCTACACCTGGCAACGGCGGGTATAGAGCATGTGGTTCGCGTTGGTACCAGAAAGAGACCGAGGCAATGTCATCTTGCAAGGGCAGGTAGCGACCCTCGCTGCGCCAGCCCAGAGCCTGAATGGTTACACGCAGATCTTGCTCAAAACGAATGGGGTCCATAATGTGCCAGCGATACATACCGAAGCGCTGCTGGCTACGATAGAGTCCATCGGGTTTAATCACTTGAGGCAGGCCCAGAAACGCCGTGGAGTAGACGCCGTATTCACCTCTGGGATGTTCGAAGTTCCACGCACCACCGAAATAATCTTCTGTTCCTGTACCGCAAATTGTGGGAAAATCCTGGTCGCCGTCCAGGTAGAATTTGATCTCGCCCTCGCCCCACCAGCCAGTATTATTCGCCTGCCAGGCAAGATAGGTACCAACGTATTGTCCCTTGCCCCGTACACCATCCAGCAACGTATGCATCTGTTTATAACCAGCAGGATTGCTACGGCGCCACTGGGCATGAAAATAAGCAACATCTGCAGGAACGTCCGTCAACGTATAATCGACCTGGTAGTAGAGCACAACATCTTCAAGACCGATATTTTCGATGGTCAGATGAGCACGCTGACGAAACGGCATCTCCCAGTAGGAGTTCATTCCACCAGCCGGATTGACTGCGATTGGAAGGGAGTTGACATTGCAACGCTCACACCAGCCATTCGCAAAAAAATCGCCGAAAGGACATTCTATTGAGGGGGATTCTTCTCCATCCCAATATGCTCGCAGCACGAGTCGACGCCAGTGCGATGGGTAGGTGGTCATCCAGATATGTTGGATTGCGCCCGGCTCCTGAATATCGGCCAGAGTAACGGTACTCTCGGGTGAAATAACAATGGAGGGCGAAACCTTCCAGCCTACCCCCAGATCACGTGCGGCATGAGCACCGGTGCCGCCAGTTGCCATTCCTCCCCGACCTTTCTCGCCATTGGGATTCTCGGCACTGATTGAGCGTGTACGCGCACTGGAGAGGCGTGCGAGATTACCCAGGTGCATACCAAGGCCATTAAAAGGTGTGTCCATGCTCAAAAAACTCCTTCTTACTCCGTCTATTCTAGCGCGCGAGCCAGTTGCTCATAGGGCAACCCTTGATCTATGATCCGACACAAAATGTTCTCCGTATACTGTACAATAACAATGCCACTTATTACTACCTGCAATTTTTCAGGTATATTCATAAAAGGAGCAAACAATGCAATCATCTTTTTTGGGGGGCCACGCCATCGTCATTGGTGGAGGTATGGCCGGCCTCCTCTCGGCCCATGTGCTCAGCAGCTACTTCGAGCGCGTGTCTCTTATCGAGCGAGATCACTATCCTGAAGGGCCAGTCTTTCGCGCTGGTGCCCCTCAGGGACGGCATGTACATATTATGCTGGTACGAGGACAACAGATTCTTGAAGAGTTTTTTCCCGGTATCAAGGACAAACTGATAGCACAGGGAGCCATTGAAGGTGATTTCGCAGCCGATTATATCTATAGTTTCCCTTCTGGCCAATCCCCGCGTATAGCTTCGCGCCTGAAAGGATATGCCTGCACGCGTCCTTTGCTCGAATGGCAGGTGCGCCGAGAAGTCATGGCTCGCGAGCGTGTACATTTGATCGATAAGCACGAGATCGTCAATCTGCTCGCAAGCAGCGATGGAAGGACTATAACAGGCGTTCAGATGCGAGAGCGCAATAGCAAGGCACTTGCAGAACGTGAGATCATCGACCTCACAGCAGATTTAGTGGTTGACGCAAGCGGGCGTGATTCTCAGGTGTCTCGCTGGTTTGAGTCGCTTGGCTACACGCCCCCACCTGAAACAGTGGTCAACCCTTTTTTTGGCTACTCCTCACGTCTGTACGTCCCTCCGGCAGATACAGGACGGACATGGAAAGGACTGGTGATTCAGGGCGACCCTCCAAAAAATCTGCGCGGCGGTGTGATCTGGCCAATCGAAGAAGGAAACTGGATCGTAGTGCTTGGCGGAACAGGCAAGGACTATCCTCCCACCGATGAAGATGGTTTCCTTGAGTTTATAAAGAGCATCCCTGACCCTATGTTTCACGAGGCGCTCAAGGGCGCACAACCATTCTCGCCGATCTATGGCTATCGACGAACCGAAAACCGATTGCGCCACTTTGAACGCCTGACACGCCTGCCAGAGGGATTCGTGGTTCTGGGCGACGCAGTCTGTGCATTCAATCCTGTCTATGGTCAGGGAATGACGGTAGCAGCGATGGGTGCAGTGGCACTCGATGAGAGCCTTCGTCAACAGGGATTGACAGGACTACCGCGCCACTTCCAACGCAAACTGGCCAGGATCACAGAAACTCCCTGGCAACTGGCGACGGCTTCAGACTACAAAGTGCCTGCCTTTGAAGGGACGAAGCCAGATTGGGTTACAAAATTGACGCATCGCTACTTTGATAGCCTTGTCGCACTGCTGCCCACAACACCCTCAATAAGCAAAACGTTCGGTGAAGTTCTGCACATGATCGAGCCACCCACCGCGCTTTTTCGTCCCGCAATTGCGGCCCGGGTGCTTCTGCACGGGTTGTCAGGACGCTAACAATATACCTTTGTTCTGGAAGCCACAGAAAGCCGATACTTTCGCAATTGGAAAGTATCGGCTTTTTATTTCATTCTATAAATGGCGAGGACCTCGCTTAGACTGCGCGAGCACGCCTTCTACCAAACCCGCCAGTGATGAGATGCCAGAGCCCCACCAGGATGATCGCCCCAATAATTGCCCTGATCAGGGGAACACCCCATATGACGATATCGGGAACACCACTAATCTGTATGACGCGCGTCATTAACCACGCTCCGACAATACCCGCGATGATTGCTCCGATAATTCCCAGAGGGAGCCGCCAGCCTACGATGTACTCTGCAATCACACCAACGATAGCCGCAATAATCAGGAAAAGAAGAAGATCGAGGCCAATAGTCCATACGTTATGGCCGATTGTAATGGTAATGCCATCCGCCAGTACTGCCATGAGAGTTTCGCCTCCTTTTTATGCTTGAACAGCTATAGTACTGTTTTGTACGAAGCGTCAATTATACTTTGTATACGGATTGACACGACCGTTCGGTTTCATCAAGCAAATGTAGCATCAGAACGCAGTTATTTATTCGACTGCATAATTCCGAAGCATTTTCTTCGTTTTTCCATTTGACTGAATGGACAAGCCGCACATCATTGGCTATACTTGAATTGACCATCAGGTTATATTTGTAAGGGAGGTGCGCAGTGCTAGACAGAAAGTATTGGGGCAGGCATGGCGAATATGGCCCTTTTAGAGAACAAGCAGATGGCTGGCCTAATCGGGGGGAAGTAATTAAGAAGTACCGTAAGCTGAAAAAGATGTCAGCAAAGCGACTTGGTGAACTGTATGGCAATGCTACGGTAGGCAGGCCATTAGGTGAAAGGTGGGTTCAAAGGATGGAAAAGGATAATTTAGTGCCTAAAGACGAGTCCCGCCGTGCAGCACTGGCAAGCATCCTGGGTATACCGCCCATTCTGCTCGGACTCAGCTCACTAGAACATATCCTGCCTCAAAACGTGATGGCGCAACAGCCCGCAGGTTCAGCAGCGAGGACACTGCACAGCGTGCACGTGAACGGTGATACGCTCAAGCAGTATGATAAGTTCCTGACGCTATTCTGGAAACTGGATTACAGTAGCACAGCGAAAGACTCTCTTACTGACATAGAAGGCATGATAAGCGACCTGCGTAGCTTTGTGCCCCTGGTATCTGGCGTAGAGCAGGCACAGGTGTACGAACTGTTGTGCGGTTTCTACCCTCTGGCGTCTACGATCTACTGTGACCAGCGTCATTATCCTAAAGCCCTGACGCATGCCGATAGCGCCGTACAGCTATCCGAGAGCCTGGATAACAACAGACTCCGTGCCCTGGCACAATATCAGCGCGGTTTCGTCAAATTGCAGCAGGCGATTGTTAGTCCTGACAGGCAGGGTGTAGCGAACCAGCGCCTTATCAATGATGCGATTGCAGACCTGGAAACCGCCCGCCCATACGCCAGTCCACAGGTAGAGGCGTCTATTTTACTTGACCAGGATGAATTGACTGACGCTGAGAAGGCTATAGCCCACGACCAGACACGACGATGGGCCTATATCAATATGCTATGGGCTAAGCTGCACATAGGCCAACGTTCCTATTCAGTTGCAACAGAGCACGCATTGAACGCCACTGCGATGTCCCGCAGCATCAATTCTCTTGCTACAGCCTCTATACTGAAAGATATCCATACTCAACTTAGAAATAGTAGCTACGGAACATCAAAAGCGGTGAGAGACCTGGGAGCCGCATTGATATTGCCTCTCATATAGAGCACGAGTACAAGAAATTGCGCCACATGCTTAAGCTCAGTAACCCGGCTCTTCCAGCGCAGGTGTATTGCCAAATATGCGCTTAGCGGTCAGCGTTGGCGCGGCCCAGCGTACGGCGTTAGCAATGACACGCTGCACATCGGGATGGTGATACGTTGGCAACGTCTCATGGCCGGGACGAAAATAGAAGATCTTGCCCGCGCCGCGTGTGTAGCAGCAACCACTTCTGAAGATCTCGCCACCTGTAAACCA
>WNFY01004430.1_pt1 | contig 12970 bp, 9 predicted proteins | sample 5400091 | NCBI WGS metagenome assembly WNFY01 (sample SAMN13153364, study PRJNA577476) | soil metagenome | isolation source: 60 cm soil or saprolite under grassland replicate 1 | place: USA:California | collected 2016-06-15 | reverse complement strand
GGAATCTTGCTGGCCCATTCAATCGCCTCGTTGAGGGTTTGGCAATCGAGTATGTAATAGCCCGCCAGTTGCTCCTTCGTTTCAGCGAACGGGCCATCTATTGCCAGCGTCTTTCCGTCGCTGCTGCGTCGCACCGTGGTTGCTGTGCTGGTCGGCATCAGCGGCTCTGCGCCATGAAAGATTCCGCGTTGCGTCGCTTCATTCATCACAGCGCGATGTGTCTGCGCGACCAGCTTCTCCTCCTCCGAGGACATATCGCCCTCGCGCGAATAGATCAGTAGCATATAACGCATACCGTTCTCCTTACTTCAGGTAGAAATCATGCACGCTCTTCGTCTTGGTCGGGTTACTTTTCGTCCTGACACGCCGTACTGGCAAATTTATCGAGCAACGTCCTTCTCGCTGGTAACAACCTGGAATGGGAGGACGGTTCCCTGAACGAGACCTGCTTTGACGAGGTCGTCGTCGTCGATAATCTTTCGGGCGACCGACTCGGAATCAACGCGAACGACGATGATTCCGAAGGCCGTCTCATCAGTATTCAGCGAATGTCCAGAAAAAATGCAAACACCCTGCTGTGTCAACGCCTGCAGCCGCTTGAAATGCTTGTCTACTAACCGCTTCCCGTCCGGCTCCTGAGTTTTCTTGAAGAACTCCGGGCTCGTGGCCTTCATCAGAAGCGCAAACTGCTTTTCGGGCTGCTGTCGTCCGTGGGCGAACGAAAGGACAAATGATGCGGTGCCGATTAGCACCATCAACGCTAACAGAAACAACAATCGATTTTTCATGATTTTTTTCCTCTACTTTTTCTGATTAAGGTCCGACTTTCAACATTACGAGGGATCCGAAGCACCAGATCGACATCCATGCGTCGAAAGTGTCCCAGCGCTTCTTTCAGCTGACCGTATGCGGCTCCCTCATCCATGATTGTATTTCTTCACGCACCACTGGCGAGCGTGACGTCGTTCAAGGTTGGAGCCTCTAATTCACGCTCGCCGCTAATTGCCAACGATCAGAAAATGATGAGTGCTATGCCGTCGCCTCTGCCGCCCTCTCAACCACAGGCCGCACTTCGACGGTGCCGAAACGGGCCGAAGGAATCCGCGCGGCAATGCTGGTTGCCTCGTCCAGGTTCTTCGCTTCGATCAAGTAGTAACCACCGAGCTGCTCGTGTGTCTCTGCGAATGGACCGTCGGTGACGAGGTCCTTGCCGTCACGCACGCGAACGCTGCTGGCAGTATTAATTGGGTGCAATTGGGCGCCGGCGAGATAGTTCCGGCTCGCCTTGATATCCTCGGTGAACTGGATGTACTCGCCCAAAATCTTCCGCTGCTCAGTTTCCCTGACCTTCGCCGCAGCTTGCTCGTTGTCGTAAATCAGCAACATGTATTTCATTTTTGTTTCTCCTCTTGTCTTTGGTCTGATTGAAAATCTCGCTTTCAACGTTACGACGGATGAAACTCACCAGATCGACACTCATCTCAAAATAATTTCTGGCGTTCGGATAGTTCTCGAATCACGAAACTCCAGTTCCTGCCTGACCAACCACCTCCGAGAGCTTTGTAAAGAGCGACCCGGTTGATCGACACCGCGGTCTGGCTTTGATTCAATTACAATATCAGCGTCTTTGCGCGAACCGATCCCAGTACATCGTATCGTTTTAGGGTCCGAAAAACGTCTATTCGTTCCTGTAATTGCTGGTATACTCTCTATTGTTCCCTCCGCAGAACTTGTGTCCCCTTAAATTAAACCATTTGGAATTGGTTTTGCTGATTGCTCCGAGCCGAAGCCCGCGGTGATGTCTGCCCGTAAAAATCGCTCCGGAACTGCAAATTCGTGGGACCGTTCAGGCATCCCCTCAAGACGAGACTCGGAATCTGGAGTTTTACGCGGGCGCGACCAGCGAAATGGCGAGAGGCTCAATCGGTAACTCGGAGCGAAAAGATTTACAAAGAGGATGAAAGTGTTACTTAAAACTTTGAGCGGCCCGGATGTGAAGTGAAGCTGAGACTTCACGTGGAGGCCGCGAAGGTTTACTCATAAACGTTTTAATCAGAAACAAGGAGTAGATACTAATGTTAGAGAATGCGCCAATAGTTCCATACATTCCGGTTGCTGACGTGGGTCGGGCCCGAAAGTTCTATGAGGAGAAGGTAGGACTGAAACCCAAAGAAGAGTACGCGGGCGGTGTGATCTACGAGTGTGGCAAGGACTCCTGGGTCTTCATGTACCCGTCACCGGGAGCGGGCACTTCGAAAGCCAGTCTGGCTGAGCTCGGTGTACTACACCAGGAAAACAGCGTGTCCTACGTAAACCGAGGCGACTGTGATACCAACCTGTGTGTGTTTTAGCCAAACCCCAGATTACGTCCGAGCCCATTGTGGTTCGTTGTCGCGAAATGACCGCGGGCAGCAAGAACGATCAACGGTGCAATCAGGAACCAACTAAAAGTCAGCCCAAAACTCTGCGCCCACTCGAGCAGCGCGGAAACCCCATCGCCGTCACAGGTAACCGCGGTGGCAACATTCAGCCTTCATCAAAGGCTGCTGGAAACTTTCATACATCCACGCATCTCACGCGTTTATCAAGCCGTCGCTGATTTCGAGATTTCCTCAACTACTTCCGCAGTTGTTTCCGGCTCGTGTGCGCGGATCGCGATGTCGGCCTGCGAGATGATCCCGACGATCTGATTATTGTCATCCACTACCGGAATGCGCCGAACCTGGTGCCTTTCCATGGCATCTATCGCCTTTTGCAAATCATCATCCCCATGGCACGTAACAGGATTACGAGTCATTACTTCTTCCACCTTAACAGCCGCAATCTGACGCGCCTCGGCCACTACCTTCACCGTAAGATCGCGGTCTGTAACTATGCCGAGTAGCCTCCTGGTTTCATGATCAGCTACCACTGGAATAGGACCGATGTCTTCATCCTTCATCAATTGAGCTGCCTGATCCACTGTATCCCCGGGCAAACAGCAGATCGGGTCTTCGGTCATTATCTCGTTACATTTCATCGTGATCGCTCCTTTCGTCTCGGCTTCGCGTTTATACACGCCACTCTCACCTTCTGTGCTTTTCCCATATCTCTTTCAACTGATATGCCCGTGTACTTCAACCCTACAGACTCCCAACCTGTATGCTTTCATATGGACCATCTTTGATTCTGCCAACCCAACCGCAAATCGGATGCCAAGTTTCAACGGCGGTTTTCTTTAAGCACGACCTTCGCCTCCACTGACGTCCGAGTCTTGCGGCAGTTGCCGCAGCGTTGGCAACGACCACTGGAAACGCAGCACAACAGGATCCGACTGGCACTTCATTTGCCACCGATGATTCACAAACGGCGCTCAGACAGAAATGAATCGAGAAAAACACGTGGAAACTCGCCAATTAGAATCATGCGCCCAAAACCCTGACTCAGGAGACAATTATGAAACGACAACTTTTTATTTCGCTGACCGCGACAGCTCTTCTTGTTTTCCTTTTGCCCTATGCAAGTGCACAGAAGAGTCTTACGGTTGAGATGAAGAATGCTCAGGGCGAAAGCGTGGGCACTGCTACGCTTACGCCAGCAGCGCATGGTGTTATGATCAAGCTGAACTTAAAAAATCTTCCGGCGGGTGAGCATGCGATTCATATTCACCAGATGGCCAAATGCGAAGGCCCAGCTTTCGCATCCGCTGGTCCGCATTTCAACCCTGACAGTAAACAGCATGGATTGAAAAACCCGATGGGACCTCATGCCGGGGATATGAATAATTTCAGCGTGCGTGCGGACGGAACCGCCATAGTGACGTTAACTGACCCACGAGTAAACCTGGGAACAGATACCTATTCGCTATTCACTAATGGTGGCACCTCGCTGGTGATTCACGCGAAGGCCGATGATATGAAAACCGACCCATCAGGAAACTCTGGCGATCGGATCGCATGTGGCGTGATTACTAAATAGGCACTCCAATTGCCCGTAGATCTTCTAGATCTTGTCGATGTCGGAGAAGATAAGCGCTAATGTGAACCCTTACCGGACGTTCGCAATGGATTTGTGTATGCCAGGGTGACACGCGGATGGCACGCAACTCTATTCGACATTATTTGACATCAGAATTTTCTGCTTGCTTCTAAACTGCGAAGAGAAAAAGTCGAGAAGAATGAGTCACGCAGCACAGAGTGCTTCAACTCGGACGAGCAATGTCGAAATTCGTTCCGGCGCCGTGACACTTCAGGGCGAACTCAATATTCCCGCTGGCGCGCAAGGCGTAACCTTGTTCGCCCATGGATCGGGTAGTAGCCGCCATAGTCCACGAAATCAATACGTAGCGCAGACGATTCGTGCGGTGGGTGTAGGTACGTTACTGTTCGATTTGCTTACAACGGAAGAAGAAGGCCTCGATATGCATACCGGCCACCTTCGATTTGATATTGGACTGCTGGCGGAGCGCCTGATCGATGCTACTTATTGGGTTAAAGGTCAGTTTAGTCATTTGGGTGTTGGCTTCTTCGGCTCCAGCACCGGCGGAGGTGCGGCACTCGCGGCTGCCGCAGAACTGGGTGAAAACGTTGGCGCAGTCATATCACGCGGCGGACGTCCCGATCTCGCAGGGGACGCGCTACCGAAGGTCAAGAGCCCCACCCTGCTCATCGTTGGTGGACTGGACTATCCGGTAATTGCGATCAACCAAACAGCCTTCGCGCAGTTGCGCATCGAAAAAGAACTAAAAATTATTCCCGGCGCGACGCACCTGTTCGAAGAACCGGGGACGCTGGAAGAGGTCGCGCGTCTGGCTGCTGATTGGTTTCAGAGATATTTGGCTTCAGCCAAAGCCGGAAAAGCGTAGCGAGTGGTGAGTGCGTGTCCGAATGGACACTCCGTTCATCATCCGGATCCTGGTTTCTTTTTGGGTAGGCGGAGCTACAACTGGAGTGGTAGAGACCGGACTCACCCCTTTAACTTTCTTAGTTTCACTAACGCTGACGCTGACGGCCCTGTGAGAGATTTTCAACTTTCATTCGCAATACAAATCGTGTCGACGTGACGGGCCGGGAGGTCGACAGTAGGAGCTTCTGTCCGCGCTCCTGACGCTCACCTTTGTCGACAGAGCCAGGCGGTCCAGGCGCAGTAAGTGTGTTGACTTCAATCGCGCTTTGAGTCTCTTTTGGCTCGACCGCGTCTATCAACAGTTTCACATCAGGGACGTTGATGCTGAAGCTGTTGTTTGTCTCCTTTTGCAGACCTGAATCCGCGTGCAGCACTGAAGTAACAACAGTGGGCTTTGCAATCTCTACTTCGTCCGAAACTGTGAATCCTTCACTTGGGCGATAAGTAAACTGCCTGACAAACTTCCTGACGCCGAGCTCCGGTTCGTAGGCGCTGGCCGCATCGCCTCTCACCAGCACGTAGTCCTTATCCAACTTTACCTCGGCAATTCGAATCCGATCCAACCGTTCATAGGAAACTTCCGCAAAGGCGTCGTGACCGTTGCCTTCCTTCGCCTGTCCCTTGTTGCCAATGAGGAGAGTGTTGTGATGCTCCGTCAGCGGCACGCCGGCGTAGCCAGTATCGCCGGTCAGGTATTCGCCGCGAGCAAAAATGATGAAGCTGTTTGCATCCGGGTGAGCATGCCCGGAAGACAAACGCCAGTCTGGAAACTCCTTGAGCATTGCCAGAGTATGGTGCCCTTCACTTGGACCGCATTTAAAAGCAAACGCAGTTGCATTCGTGGTCCAATCGCTGCGCCAGTAGACAACGTCATGATCTGGGAAGTAGTGCCAGGCTTCCTGTTGAGCAATCGGTACTGGTTTGAGATTAGCGTCGAACCATACGAGCGACCAAAAGTCTTCAGCATTGACCTGGTTGAAACTCTTAAGCCATTCAGCCACACCTTGGGCCTCACGGCTCTGAAACCGTTGTGCCAGTCGGTAAAGCAGATTGTAGTTCGTATGAAAGCGGCTGCCCGGATGAGTGCGCGGATACTCTTCTCCTTTGCCGGCCCGCGTAAGAGATCCTTCGAAAACATCTCCGAAATCGAAGACGTAGTTCCCCGAAGGCAGCATCGAGTGAGCAACGTACTGGTACATCTCGCGAAATCCAGGACGATCGTAGAGATCTTCCCCGGTCGCGTGGGCATGAGCATCGACGTAGTGAATGAGCCAGGGCGTGGAAAAGATCCAATACTCAAAGCCCTCGTAGTAATAACCATCCTGCGAGTAGGTTGTGAGCACTCGATCGAAAATAGCGCGCGCCAGGCTGGCCCATTCCGCTGCTTCCGGTGTTTCTCCGTAAAGCGCGTAAGCAGCAATGCCGAGGCCGGCCATGGGAATGAAAGTGTGATTCTGGCTGTAAGCGAATGTTCGTCCCGGTGTTGGTTTGAAATACTCGGCCAGTAAACGTGCTTGCTTGATTAGCTTGTCGCGATAGCGAGTGCGCTCAGCTTCACTGAGATCGTTATAGAGAAGATCGTATCCCCAACCAAGCCCGTAAAGAAGATGGCCGGCAGCGAGGTCGACATTTGGTTTGTTGTTGGCGTAGCCCCAAATGTCGTAACTCACGGCAGCATCCATAAACCTCTTTGCGGCATCGAGATATTTCTTGTCACGTTCTATCTGGTAGACAAAAGCTGCCTCAGCGATCGCAATGCCCACTTCGTTCTGGTCGCGACGATTCTGCGCGGGGGCAGGAGGCGGGGTCGTCTCCATAGCGCGTACATGACTTATGGCCTGGCGCCACAATTCCTGATGGGATGTATGGGCACGTTGCCGAAGCTCAATGATTTCTTTTTCGGTGACGTAGACACGTGGATGTACACCGATGAGATCAGGTCGCAAGGCAGACTTGCACGATCTCATCAACGCGATGAGCGGCTGTTCACCTTTGAGTTTCTTACTGGGAGTCTTTTCTTGCTGCAACTCACGCGCATCCTGAGCGAAAAGGGGCAGAGCGTGGAACAGCATGACCAGTATGAGAACCAGGCAAACCTTATCGCTTGCAGTAGCGAGCTGGTTGGTCGCTCGTTTGATCCTTAAAATCAGCGACAGAGGGAGGCCATATATGTGCTGTAATATGTGCTGTACGAATGCACTGTACAACCAGCGCCGGAGGCGCGGCAGAAGGTAGCAAGGGGCGAGCGCGCTGATCGCCGCCCCTGGATCACTGCACACCGGAATGCCGAGCCCTGAAAGGGCGACAGAACATGTTGCATAAGCGTTATGAATCCACCCTATCATCAGGATCCGGCGCGTTGAGCCTTTCATCTCTTGGTTAACCTGGTTGACTCTTTCTATAGCCCTTATCAAGGCTAGTTACTTATGCAAGGCGATCCAGGGGCCGCGCGCTGGGCGCTGGCCCCCTGGGCTATCTTGCCGCGTTTCTGGCGCTGGTTGATTGGGATCTTCCCCAAAAACTAATCCATGTACATCCCGCCGTTGATCTCGATCGTCTCTCCCACCAGATAGCTGGCCGCCTCCGAAGCCAGGAAAGCAATCACTTTCGCAACTTCTTCCGGCTTTCCGACTCGCCCCAGTGGAATAGCATTGATGTAGCCTTTCATCATCTCGGGCGATGAGAATTGTTCGTGATAAGGCGTATCGATTACACCAGGCGATACGGCGTTAACACGCACACCAATAGGCGCCAGCTCTTTTGCCAGCCCTTTGGTAAAAGTTATCAAAGCACCCTTGGCGGTCGAATAGTGTATCGAACCCAGAGCGCCGCCATTGCGTCCGGCAATCGACGAGAGATTTATGATCGCGCCTGTCTTGCGTTCCATCATTGAAGCGGCCACAGCCTTGCAGCAAAGAAACGCGCTCTTGAGATTCAAATTGACCACCTCGTCCCACCGTTGTTCGGTGAGATCGAGGATTCGCAATCGTTCGACCAGAGAACCAGCGTTATTAACCAGAATATCAACTGGTCCCAATTCCTCTGTCGTCTTTCTGACAAGTTCGGCAACATCGACGGCGAGACTCACATCAGCCTGTGCGGTGATTGCTCGACCACCGAAAGCTGAGATCTGCTTGCGTAGTAACTCAGCGCTGATCTCATTCCGATGATAGTTAATGCTGACGGCTGCGCCACACTCGGCAAGGGTCAACGCAGTTGCGCGCCCGATACCGCTCGAAGCACCTGTGACGAGTGCGACTTTCCCAGCGAAGTTAAAGTAGTTATGCATGAGACCCCCCTAAGAGAATTTCGAATTTCGAATTTTGTAAATGCGTATGTCGAGCCCTGGAGTCGCAGGCGGATCCGAAAGATCGCCTGCATCTTCAATTTCGCAAATCGAAATTCGAGATTCGTAATTTTTCTATTTTTCCACTAAACGCAAACAGCACTACCGTTCCAAGTGGTGCGAGAAAACCCGCAGCGACGAGCACCGGAACATAAGAAAAATGATCCACGACCCAACCGGTCATAAAAATAAAAATCATCGAACCAATACCAGCGCCGGTTCCACCCAGACCAGCAACTGAGGCAACTGCTTTGTCAGGAAAGAAATCACTCGGTAACGTCTGCACGTTGTTTATCCAAACCTGGAAGCCGAAAAGCACGACGCCAATAAGGGCAAGCGCAAGTAGCGGATTGTCGACGAAGGCCGCGAGAATGCCTGCGGGCATCAATAGCGCGGCAAAAAGAATTACGGTTTTACGGGCATGGTCAACACTCCACCCCCGACTGATCAAATGCCCTGACAACCAACCTCCAGAAAGGCTACCGGCATCTGCCGCAACATAAGGGACCCAGGCAAAAAGTCCAATCTTTACCAGACTGAAGCCCCGCGCATCCGCAAGATATTTCGGCAACCACGTGATATAGAGCCACCACACCGGATCTGTCAGGAAACGCGACAGCACAATCGCCCAGACCTGTCGGTAGCGAAGAAGATCACGCCACCGCAGAGAGGAAGAGACGGGGACAGCTAAAGACGGGGAGATGGGGACCTGAAAACTGGAGATCGGATCTCCTGCGCTCCGAGGTTCCAATCCATGCGACCGACTCGTCTCACCGTCTCCTTGTTCACCGGTCTCCTTTCTTTCGCGGATTAGTCTCAGTTCCTCCGCAGTAATCCAACGATGTCGCTCTGGTGACTGATAGAACATCAACCAAAGTGCAAGCCAGAAGAATCCGAGTATACCGGTGAAGATGAAAGTTGTTTGCCAGCCGTAACGCAATTGCAACCACACGATCAGTGGTGGCGCTGCGATTGATCCGATCGCCGCTCCGCTATTGAAGATCGCCATCCCAAAAGCGCGCTCACGAACGGGAAACCATTCAGCCACAGTTTTAGCCGCGCCTGGCCAATTCCCCGCCTCGCCGAGCCCCAGTACAAAACGAAAGAGACTCAAGCTGCCGAGCCCGCGCGCGAATGCATGGGCGATCGCCGCAAGCGACCAGACTGTAATCGAAACGAGGAAGCCGAGCCGCGTCCCGATCCGGTCGTACAACCTGCCTGACAATCCCTGACTTATGGTGTAAGCCAACAGAAACCATGTCACGATGCTGCCAAACTCAGTATTGGTGAGTCCCAGGTCGCGCGTGATCACTGGGGATAGGACAGAGATCGTGAGACGATCGATGTAGTTAATCAATGTGGCGAGAAACACCAGACCAATGATCCACCAGCGCAGGTTGTGGAGTTTGAAGCCGGTTGCGATCGCTGTCGAGTGAGAAGTTCTTGCTTCAAGCATTAGTTAAGAATTGTCGTCATGCCCCGACCTTTGGAGGGCTGGCCCTGTCACCGCTTTGGCCAGCGTTGGCTGCAGGGTCGGTCGCAGTTGCGCCAATAAGGTCGGCGAAGCCGCCATTATTCCCAGCAGGGACCAAAGCGCCGACAAGCGGAGTCCCCGGCGCGGCAGCCGCGCTGGGATGCCGTGGCGTCGCACTTCAAAGAGTCGCCCCCTTCTAGAACAACACTTTCAAACCAAACTGAAACACACGCGGATCATCGGTTTGCGTCAATGCACCAAAATTAGACGCGCTGAAGTTGGTCACCAGTGTGCGGAAGTTTGGATGATTGAAGAGATTGAAAACTTCGCCGCGCAGTTGCAGGCGAACCTTCTCCGTTATCTGGACGGCCTTCATTAAACTGAGGTTGAAGTTTTGCGTGGCAGGCATCTCTATCAGATTGCGTCCAACATTTCCGACCAGACCTGTGCGCGGCACAAACGCAGCACGGTTGATCCAACCGCCGCTTAGATAACTGCCGCTTGAGCTAAATACGGGCGTAGCTGTCTGTCCACCCGGGACAGCCCGCCAGTCGCCGACGAGATCGAGATTCGTGCCGAAGCCGTTACTGGGTGACGTCGATGCACGGCTGCCGCCGGAAATGCTGACGAATTGGCCGGTCTGTAAGGTTACGATCCCTGACACTTGCCAACCCCCCAGGAAATGGTGCGCGATTCCGTGCTCCTTTTCGAAGAATGGCAGTGCATAGACGTAACTCATGGCAAACACGTGACGGCGATCGAAGCTCGCGTTTCCCTTGTCTAACGCCGCATCGAATGGTACGCGCAGATCCGAGGTTTCCGTGTCGAAGTTATTCAGAGCCTTGCTGTAGGTGTACGCGAGACTCATGTTCAAGCCACGAGAAACGCGACGTTGGGCGCTTACTTGCAGCGAGTTGTAACTGGATGAACCAGTGTTCTCCTGCGAACGAATCGTGCTGTAACCCAAATACTGTCGCACTGTGTCGTTTGTTGCGTTGACGAATGCGCCCTGAGCATTACGCGCCAAAGCAACCTCGGGCAATACATAGTTCAAGTCGCGGCGATGTGTAAGATGGCGACCCTGGTTACCGACATAACTGACATCAACCACAAAGCCCCAAGGCAATTCACGCTGCACTCCAAGGCTGTACGCATAGACCGCACCGGGAGGCATGTCGAAATCAAAAACCGTTAGCGCCTGAACGAGTGGCTTGCCGGTGCCGGACTCACCAACCGTGTCCAGAGGATTATTGAAGCCTGCAAGCCCGGAGAGATTCGCCGGTGTCCTGAACTGCCGGCCTTGGGTAATCGTGGCAACCGTAGCAAATGGTGCGTTTGTGCCGGCATCACGAACGGGATTTAGCAGCGTGCGATCGTAGTAGATACCACCACCGCCACGAATCACGGTCTTACCAGAGGCAAAAGGATCCCAGGCGAAGCCGAGTCGCGGCGCAAAGAGCGGTCCGCCGCTGTCAGCGAGTGCGCTGGGTCTGCTGCTCTTCAAGCGTTGAAGATTCGGATCTGTTACGTTTGCTGTGCTGGGTAAGACTAACCCGTTATATGGATCGAAAAATCCCTGCGCGCGAGTCCCTTGCCCGGTTGGATCAGCTATCAGGTTGATCACGCCGCCCGAGATGTTGCTGCCCAATGGGGCCTTCGCGGGATCGAAGCGGGCTGGATCAAAACCCACGATGTTGCCGAGTTGCGTGTAGGGCCAGGGAATGTACTGCATGCGCAACCCAAGAGTCAGGTTGAGATGCTTGTTCACCCGCCACTGATCGTTGGCGTAAAGCTCGAGTTGGTTGTAAGCCGCAGGCGCGCTTGTAGTATTGGAAGTCTCTGAGTATCGGGTATAGGCACCCAGTAGCAGGTTCGCCAGCGCATTACCGCTATCCTGAGGCCTGAATGAACTACCGGCCGTCGATCCGGTGCTGTATGTAATAGTTCCCCCGTCACGCACGCGCGTATTCTCATTCTTGTTGCTGTTGACGTAGAGCATGCCAAATTTGAAAGTGTGATCGCTGTGGACCCAGGTCACGTTGTCGCGCACTTCCCAGTTGCGAGCATCAATCGTGTAAGGCAACCCATTTCCACTCAAAGTCGAGTAGCCTTGCACTGAAAACTCCGGGATCTTGTTAAGCCGGTTTTCAGGGAAGATCTCCGTAAAGTTGAGGCCATAGGTGCTGCGTGCAATCTGGGCGTCGTCCAGATAAATGACGGACTGATCGTTACGCTGCCAGGACACCATCGCCTCGTTTACGAGCGTTGGGGTGAGCACGTGTGTGTAACTTATCAGAAACGTTTTTCCAACACGTGTGTGATTGTCGGGCGCGATGGGTAAAGCCTGATTATCGAAAGTTGAACCGAGCGGATTATCTGAATCAAACTTGTCGCGTAACCAGCGTCCGAAGATCGTTACACGCTCGTTGAGTTGGTAATCCATTCGAAATAGTTCCTGCCTAACGTCACGCCTGATCGTGGGAGAACCGATGAAGCGGTCCACTCCAGCGTTGGCGTGGGGCCAGAGTTTCATCAGCCCGACGCCATTCGGCGACTTCTTCGCGTCGGGAATAACATTGTTTGGAAACGGCGTACCGCTTGTTGAAGCCGACTTGTCGCAAAGTATGAATTTGTCAGGAAAGTTGCCCGCGGGAATCGAAGTTGTGCAGGTATAGTTTGCCGGCAAGCCCGTCGGCAGAAACGCGCTGAAGTCTCCATTCCTCATCGCCTCGGTTGGTACGACTTCACTAACACCGGCGGTGGTGCGAGGCAGCTTGTATTCGAGCCCGCCGAAGAAGAACAGTTTCTTCTTGTACAAAGGACCGCCGAGAAAACCACCGAAATCGTTGAACCGAAGATAAGGTTTTGCCGGTGCACCTGAAGTCACCTGCTTGCTTTCCCAAGAGTAAGCATTCAGCGCATCGTTGCGGATAAATTCAAAAAGAGTGCCGTGAAAGTCCGCGGTGCCGCGCTTGGTGGCAACGTTGATTGAGGGACCAGCCTGCGAGCCATACTCCGCACTGTAAGGACTCGACACCAACTTGAACTCCTGAATCGCATCGACGCTTATGTTGTTGACTAATGTCCCCACCGAACCGTGGTCCACATTGCTGATGCCATCAAGAGTCGGCGCTGTCCGACGTCGCAGTCCGTTGATGGCCGTGTCGTCAATGCGGACGTTGGTGCCTTGCTGCGAATCGTTGTTGATAGCACTTGTACCTGGGGCAAGATTGATAAGTTGCGCCCAGTTGCGCCCGTTCAGCGCC
>WNFY01005200.1_pt1 | contig 12972 bp, 16 predicted proteins | sample 5400091 | NCBI WGS metagenome assembly WNFY01 (sample SAMN13153364, study PRJNA577476) | soil metagenome | isolation source: 60 cm soil or saprolite under grassland replicate 1 | place: USA:California | collected 2016-06-15 | reverse complement strand
CCGCCGTCACCGTCTCCAAATTTCACGCCTGTCGCGCAAAACGACTTCGCCGCGCGCATGACGTGGTCGGTGACACCGACGTATGCCCGCGCCAACCATGAGCCCATCGTGAAGATCCTGGGCAGCGCCCATGTCTCTGCGCGGCCGGGCGAAACGGTGCGCCTCGAAGCGGCGGCGTCGGACCCGGACGGAAACACGGTGTCAGTGCGGTGGTGGCGGTGGAAGGATGTGGACACCTACCCGGGAGCGGTGAGTCTCTCAGATGCGACCGCGCTCGCCACGAATCTTCAAGTACCGACGGATGCGACGCCGGGTCAGACGATTCAGCTGGTTCTTGAGGCGACTGATAACGGAACGCCCGCCCTTACCCGTTATCAGCGCGTCACTGTCTCCGTGACGCGCTGAGAGCTGAGCTTACCGGATTCGATTCAGACCCTGGCCGCAGCGGTGCAGCCTCGCAGTCTATCGAGCTGCTAAACGAAATTTCTCAATTTTCTGAATACTACGCGCCTCGGGCGAATTAGCTGCCTCATAGACGTCGCGCGCCAGCTGGAGATTCATCCAAAAGTCCACGGTCGTATCGAACAGCCGAGACAGTCTTAGAGCTGTATCAGGTGTGACCGCGCGCTTCTCATTAACGACCATGTTGACACGCTGAAAAGGGATGTCGAGAAGTTTGGCGAGCTCAACCTGACTAATTCCCATCGGCTCAAGGAATTCCTCGCGTAGCACCTCTCCCGGATGAACCGGGGGGCGGTTGGTAGGAATGCGGAGCATGACATGAACCTCGAATAAGAAATGACAACTAAAGACGAACTACGATGTAGCTAAGCGTGCTGCGAATAATTACTAGTGGTAATCAGTTATCTCGACATCTTCTGCGCCTTGCTCGCCCCAGACGAAACAAACTCGGTACTGGTCATTGATTCTGATACTGTGCTGTCCGACTCTATCCTTACCGCTTGAGCCCCTCGCGAACGCGTCAAAGCCTCTCGACACAACCCTGCTCGAATTACTCCACCGCCACCATCGCTGACGCGACGGCGGTATTGTCCAGTTTCGGTTGTGAAGGGAATGCCAGCCGGCGAGTGAATTCACGACGCAGCAGCAGCATGCTGAGCGCAAGCTGAACGAACACCGCGCCAACCGAGAGATACCAAATCCAGTTCAGCTGAAACGCTGCCGTGCGCGAAAGCAGGATGGCCGGCACCGCGACGAGCAGAATGCGCGTGCCGGAAGCCACCAGTGACGGAACCGTGTTGCCCATCGCCTGGAACATGCTCGACGCCACGAAAATCAAACCGGATGCAACGAAGTTCCACGACACGATGCGCAGATACTCAGAACCGACGGCCAGCACGGCGGGATCCTTCGAGAACACACCGATCAACGCGTGGGGCGCGATCAGACAGACGATCACCAGCAGCACCATGACCGCCGACACCAAATACGCCGCTTTGCGAAACGTGTCGACGACGCGCTCGCGACTGCGTGCGCCGAAATTCTGTCCCGCGACTGGCGCAACTGAAAAACCGAGCGCGACAGCGGGCATGAACAGAGCCTGAATCACGCGCTGTCCGATTCCAAAGCCTGCCTGCGCCGCCGCGCCAAACGGTCGCGCAATCGCGTAGACGACCACCAGGTAGACTCCCATCATCGCGAACTCGAATCCGGCAGGCAGCCCGATCACCAGCATCTTCCGCCAGAGCGCGAGTTGTGGCTTCTGATCGGCGCGCACGAATCGAAGGTATGACTCCTTTCCCACGAAGTACGTAGCGAACCATATGACGGCGACCACGACTGCGATGAGAGACGAGATCGCCGCGCCGGCAACGCCAAACGCGTGGCCCGTTATCCAACCGAAAATAAGAAACGGCGCCAGCACCATGTTGATGATTACGGAGCCAGTGGAGACGACCATACCGGCCTTGAAGTTCCCGACCGCGCGCAGAGCGGCGCCCGCCGCGACCATCAGGAACTGCAGCGCCATCGCCGGAATGAACCAGAGAAGGTACTGAGCCGCGAGCGCGGCCGTCTCGGCATCGGCGCTCATCGCGCGGGTGTACGGAAGTCTCACCAGCATTCCCACAATCAGGAAAGCAATTCCCGTAACGACCGCCAGCACCTGCGCCTGATTGAACATCAGCTCCGCATCCTCGCGGTTCTTTCTTCCGACCGCGTGCGACACGACGGTCGTCGTGCCGACGCCGAGCATCTGTGTCAGGGCGAGCACGATAAAGGTGAAGTTGCCGGCTATTGCAACCGCGGCGACCGCGTGCGTGCCGAGCCTGCCGACCCAGTACAGGTCGATCAGGAAATACAGCGTTTGGAAGATCATCGTCACGAGCATGAAGCTCGTGGTCTTCAACAGATGCCTGGTGAGCGGTCCGGTGGTGAGGTCTTCCATCGTAGTGCGCTAATGTAGCTGGGGCGCGGTAAGATATTCGATCGCGGTTCGGCAGCAGCCAAGGACCTCAATTGTGGCGAAGCAGAACTTTGTCGAATGCACTACTCCCCTAGAACCTCCACTTCGCAGTCTGGAGCCAGCTTCAACCACTACGCGAGCAACCTGGCGATGTACCAAGCCCTGATTAGCGGCCGCGCCGTCTGGGTCGTTTCCTCCGTTGAACTAATCCGTAATGGAACTGTAAACGCCCAGGTTGAAGTGAAGAAGAGCACCCAATAGGCGGACTGATTGGGGGTGCTTCGATCCATGGCCGCGTACGATGTGCCGATCTTGAAGACGTAAAGCGGAGTGGACCAGGGAGGAATAGTTGCGGTTGGATTCCAGGCATGCAACAAGGAATCGACCGCTTGTCCCGCTCGCGCGCACGTGGCCGAGTCAGATACGAGCGCGATGTCTGATGGCTGTACGAGCGGGACGCCGAACTCCGATCGGGCTTGAGCGTGGCTTGAATCCATCATCAGGCTGATCTGATAGATCACAGCAGCGCTATTGTCGTCTGCGGCATGACAGGTCGCCTGTCCGAAAACTGGCCGCACAAGGAAGAATGCCGACAAGCAAATAGTAAGTATGCGCATAAGGCGTGATTTATTCGAAAATGAGGACATTCTTAGCCTTTGTACTTTCTTACCCAAGCACACTTTCGCGCTGCTTGGCTTTCGTAAAGTGCGAGCCTTGCCATGGGCCATGCTTTATGAGGACCGGACAGCCTGCGCAGCACCGGGGTAGAGACCGGTGGCCATGCACCTTATGGAGCTCGTGAGAAGCAGGCGTTCGCCAACGCGTTAGATCGGGTCCTTACTCGCGGCGTTAGAGCAACCTGACGGGGCCGACGCTGCGGGAAGGCATCATCAAGAGGCGGAAAGACGCGTACAAATCATTGAGTATCGGCGCGCCTACAACGCGTTCTGGGCTGCCTACCACGCCGCCTGATACGAAAACGACGTCCAATGATATGAAAATGGCCTATTTTTTCTTCGGCCCTCGTCCTAAGCTAGGCAATCGCTCTCATCGAGGGGTAATATGCGCAAGAAGCTCTGGCTAGTTTTGCTCTCTCTGGCAATAATCGCTTTAAGCCTCGCGCCGGTTCACAGGCTAGAGGCAAACGTCTGCGCCGCTCCCGAAAGCAAACTATGCGTAGCTCCAGGGTCGCCATGTGATAGTCCACCGCTCGGGGCGCCGTGTTGCTTTCTAGGGCGCTGCAGCGATGGCATCTGCGTGTACTAGCTGCGGCGTGATGCAGCCAGGACTGTCTCGACTCTCTTGACAACCTAAGTAAATGAGTCGTCGTAACGGGATTCTGGGGAATGTGCTTGTCGGTCTGCTTTCTGCAGTCGCGCTAACACTGGGATCGTTTCGGCTAAAAGACTGGCTGTTCGCCGCCCCAAGCCCGCCTATTAGCGCCGTCCGCGTTAAGGATTGGGCGCAGTACAGCGAAGTCGGCGAACGGCTAGGCTCCCCGAGTGCTAAACTTGACATTGTTATGTTCTCGGATTTCCAGTGTCCCTACTGCCGAGCAGCGGCGGCCAATTTGGAGGAAATTCAGCGACACCGTCCTGAGATCGCGGTACTCTACCGGCACTTTCCACTATCGGGCCACCGCAGCGCAATGTCTGCTGCACAGGCGTCTGTGTGTGCCAGTCGTCAACATTCGTTCAAAGGAATGCACCACGAACTATTCTTACATCAAGATTCACTGGGCCGTAAACCATGGGGCATGTACGCCTTGGCTGCTGGCGTGCCTGACACAATGACATTCGACAGTTGCATGCGCGATTCAACGCTCGTCGGCGAGATTAGACGAGACAGCATTGCGGGTGCCAAGCTGGGGATTATTGGAACACCGACGCTTCTAATTAGAGATCTGCGCATCGATGGAAGTCCCAGTCTTAAAGAACTGGATCAATATGTGGCCGAGGCACTGCGTGCAAGCGGCCACTAACACTAAATAGTTTCTCGTGCGAGCAAACACACGCCCTCGCGATTCGCGAACGGGAGAGAAGCTGACGAGGTCCGCTCTCTTGATCGGACTCGTGGCCGGGTTCGCTCTGGTCATGGACTCCAGCGTTTGCCTCGGTCAGCAACCGACGACGAGCGGAAACAGAAAGTCGGTTGATCCGATATCCCGCTCGGGTGCGATCAGGGGGTTGGTCATCGATAGCTTGCACGGCCGCGCACTGGGGAATGCCGAGGTTCTCGCCGAGGGGAAAACGGTCAAGATTACGCACACTGATTCGACCGGCAACTTTAGTATCAAAGGCGTTCCAGCCGGGAAGTATCGACTTGCTGTTTCGCATCCGTTGCTCGATACGCTCAGCATCTCTCTAGTTACGCCAGATTTCTTTGTAGTTGCGGACAGTATGACCTTTGTGCGCCTTGCCGTCCCCTCGGCATCAGCGCTCATCGTCATCAAATGCAAGAGACCTTTGAGGACCGGTGGCATGTCGGCGATCATTGGTCACATCGTGTCGGCAGATTCGCTCGAGCCGGTCCAAAACGTCGAAGTCACCGTCAAATGGACCACGTACGAGGTATCCAAAACTGCGGGCGTGGAGAGGACACCTCATGTCGAGCGAGATACAACGGGACGCGACGGTGCATACAAAATTTGCGGGCTCCCGAACGATTTCGAAGCGAACCTCGAGGCACGGGTCGCCGGAGAATTGAGATCCGAATCTCGGGTGACCGTTCCCGACTCGGGAGCTACACTCGTCGTAAGAAGCCTCGTTCTCCCACCATCGTCCGCTGCGGGCTCGGGAAGAACTGCGCTAATAAGCGGGCGCGTTGAGCTGGCGAATGGCATTCCGGCTCGAGGTAGCTCGGTTGAAATCTCCGGAACGCAGAGAAAGACGATCGCTGATGAGAAAGGGAAGTTTACTCTGGACAGCGTACCAGTGGGCACGCAAACAATTCGGGTGCGTCAACTAGGTTACCAGGAAGAGTCGATTGTGTTGGATGTTGCTCCGTCAGTCTTGCAAGGTATGGTCATCCGATTGAAAGAGACCGTCCCCGTCCTGGCCACCGTTAGTGTCAGCACAACGCAGCGCGAACATGCCCTGCATCAAGTCGGCTTCGACCAACGCTCGCAGCACAGTGTTGGACATTTTCTAACTGAGGAACAAATAGCGAGGCAAAGCGATTTCCGTTTTGCCGACCTGCTCCGAGGCATTCCCGGAATCAGGGTTGGCATCGACAAATATGGTGACGACGTCGTGTCGAGCGGTCGCGCAGGCGGGAGTATGTTGAACGAGACCTATGGTTGCATTCAGTATTTTGTCGACGGAATCATGTGGGGAAATGGAGCGCTCGAAGCAATCGGAACGGTTGGGGACAAGGACGCCAACAAAATGCTTTCGCGAATAGCGATAGAACAGGCACGCCAGCTGAACACCGTTTTGAAGAAGAGTGAGATACTCGGCATAGAGGTTTACCAAGGAGGAGGAGCCCCGGCCTACTTCAACCAGGGCGGACACAACTGCGCAACGATCGTTGTCTGGACAACGGCGAGTCTCTCTCGGTAGCGGTTCATCTCCTGGAGCTTGCGTCACTCAGAAGAGCCGGAAGAATCTCCCTCGCCATGATCGCCATCGCCGGCGATTGTGCGTTGTAGTTTCCGCCCCTCAGCACTACCACCAGATCGAGCGACGGAACGATGAAGATCTTCTGCCCGCCGTTGCCGGTCGCAGCGACCATGTCGACGCGGCGAGGTCCTTCCGGTGTGGACGCGTTGACCCATTGGTGCCACGAGAAGTATCCGTATTGCTGGTCACCGACCGTGGACCACTGAGCGGTGGATTTCGCGATCCAGTGGCGTGAGACCACCTGTCGTCCGTTCCACTTCCCTTGTTGACGCAAGAGGATTCCCAGCTTGAGCATGTCGCGCGGACGCAGCTAGAGTTGCGCGAAGGTGGCCGCGTTCGACGCGGAGAGCGTGTAATTCCAGCGCACGTCGCCAGCAAGAATGCCCAGTGGGGCGAAGAGATTCTCTCGAGCAAACGCCGGCAGTGGCTTGCCTGCCGCGAGTTCGACGATCCGCCGCTACCGCCGCATTTCCCGAGCAATAATGACCCTTCGTGCCCGGTGGATCCGCCCTGAACCATCAACGTGGCAGGGCTCATGAACCCGGTGAACGTTACTTGCGGGGTATCCGTTGCAAAATTCACCACCTTCGGCGAAGCCTTGGCCTTGAGTGTAACAGGCACGGGTCTCAACCGTACGGACTGCGATCCGCTAACCGAATGGTAGGTTGCGCTGGCCGAACGGATCGCAGTCCAAGGAATTTTGCTTCGGCACTGGCCCCCTTCTCACCTTTACACTGGCTCCAACGATCTTGGAAGTATTGATCTGTTGGGTCGCTCCACACGCGCCGAAATTGCCGCAGTTGAACACGGCACCAATAATCGTCAAGTTCATTGCGCAGCCGGTATCTTGGCGGCCGTCATATATGCCAGTTGCGGTTACGTCACTGCGGCCGGGGTACTGATAGTGCGGGCTGGCACCCGGCGCTGGAGCTAATGAGGTGAAGGCAACCGTGCCGGTGACCTCGAGCGTAACGCACGTTTCATAGGGGAAGTTGTAGAGAACTGTACTGTCCTTCCAATTGGCACCGACCGAGCCCGAAACGTCGGGCGGGCCGACAGTTTCGCTCACCGTTGTCGGTGCCAGAATTGCGCGTGATCGTGGCGCAGTAGCGTCGGGACAACCGCAAATCGTGAAAAGAACTGCCCCAGCGACGAGACTTCTCATTGGCGTCTTCCGCCTCCGATGGAAATAAAGGCTTCTGTGGGAGGATTGCTGAAATAGCGCGATAGAAAACCGCCAAAGGCCAAACTACTGAACGGGGCCGCGCACCGCGTCGCGATCTACTGCGTCGACTCACGCGCCGGAAAGCTCATGCTCCTCGACGGACTGACTGGCCAGGAGAGCCACGGACACGACTGGTACAACCTGCTCGATCGGGACTCCTCGAACACGACACGGCGATTGCGCGATGGATGCGCATGATCACGTGGCTGATGTGCGTGCGTCGGGAGCATCGCCGTCGCGGTCTGGAGCGCGCTACAACAACCGCGCGACGAAGTATTGCTTGTTTGAGCCTAGTACTCGCCGCGGTCTCGGCGACGAATGAGATCCTCCACGCTCACGAGACGCCCGTTGGACGAGCGCAGCTGGCGCGCAAACCCGGCCGTGACTCCGTGATCGCGCATCCTGACGAAATCACGGAGACTGAGATTTGTATAGCCCAGATCCCGGAAATCCTCGACGAACGATTCCGTGACCCCGTGGTCGCGCGCAGTCAGCAGCTGATCGGTCGGCAAACCAGTGAAGCCGAATCGCCGCAGCAACGCAATGAAATCCGGGTCACGCCGTGGTCACGCAGCTCCTGGAGATCGTCGAGGGAAAGATTTCTGTATCCGGCGTCGGTGAGACCGCCGATGAACTCGCGGGACACGCCATGGTCCCGAAGAGTGACGAGCCGATGTGTGTTGCTGACGCGATAACCAGCGGTACTGAGTGACTTCATGTAGTCCAGGTTGGCACCGTGCATCCCCATGACGACGAGCTGGTCGACGGGCGGGCGGTCGTATCCCTGCGCGCGTAGCTCGTCGAGCATCGCGTAGCCCATGTCGTGCAACGCCAACCAGAATTGCTGGTCGCTGGTGGGCCGCTCGTAACCGCGCGACGCAAGCTGCTGCGGGAACCGCGAATCCGGCGAGAAGGTGAAGGAGCCCGTCCCATGGCCATCGCGCAACTGTCCCTCGAAGTTGAAGGTGCCGGCGTCCCGTACCAACTGAAATCTGGCCGGCCCGTCGTAGGACGAGTGCTGCGACAGCGGAAGACCGCGCAACTCTGTGGGGCGCACGCCGAACGACGTCTGTCCATGGCGACGGCCTCCGTTCTCATAATCCTCGAAAGTGAGCTGGACGCGCTCCCGTGACGGCTCGTGATAGATCCGCCACGTACCCTGGTCAGCGGTCTGCGCGAGCGCAGCTGACGAAACAGCTGCCAACAGCAGCAGCCACGGCGCGGGCGAAAATCGCCGGGTGGAATTTCCGGGACGGATTCGAGTCAGTTGCGACATTGGAGCTCCAGAGCAGGGTGGTGGGCAGCAGACGGCCCCTACAATTGGATCAACTCGGACTGGCGAAGGTTTGAATTGGAGGTCGATAAAGAACGAGAATACAGCTAGGACCGAGGGCCGAGGACTAACGGCATCTATGAACGCGGACTAATCGAGGACGCAGGACTACTGCGGACCGTCCTCGGTTGTCCGCACTCCTCGATTAGTCCGCGATGATCAATGCCGTTAGTCCTCGGCCCTCGGTCTAACGTGACTCATGCGCCGGCAACCTCTTGCTCCCGTTAGCGATCACCGTTCGCGTCGTGCGGCAGTTGCTCCTTGTGGGCGCCGAATACGCCCTCGTACGTAGAGTGCAGCACGTCTTCCTTGCTGCGGAAGTGCGAGTAAAAAGTCGTGCGACCGACGCCGGCGCGCTGGAGAATCTGGCGCACCGTGATGTCCTCGAACCGACCATCGCCTTCCTGAATTAGCTGGATCAGCGCGTATGCGAGCGCAGTCGTCGTTCGTCGCGTACGCGCGCCCACGCCTGCGGATTTGGGAACATTAGTGGGCTGTTTGTTCGGCATTGCCAGCGAAGGGGTGAGAGTGAGCTAATATTTGTCGTCGCCATGACAAACGACAACACTTTCGCGATCGAAGCTTCGTCGCCGCCATCGCCGCGCGTGATCGGTGTGGTCTGGGTGCTTTACTTCCTGACCGGGGCCCTCGGCGCGCTTCTCACAAGGGGGATCATAGTATCGACTGATGCCGCGTCGACGGCGAACAACATCCTCACGCATGCGAGCTTGTACCGGGCGGGATTTGCGGTAGATCTCGTCGCGAACTTGATCTACGTCGCTCTGACCGCACTGGTGTTTGGATTATTCAGGCGGGTGAATCTAACCCTCGCGTTACTTGCCGCGTTCTTCAGTCTGGTTGGCTGCACAGTCCAGATCATGGGTGAGCTGCTGCGCCTCGCTCCGTCTGTCGTTCTCGCGAACCCTCAATTGGCCAACGCTTTCGGCACGCACCAGGTGCAGGCATCAGCGCTGCTCAGTGTCATTCTGTACCGGAGCGTCTTCCAAATCTCCTTCGTGCTTTTTGCCTGCTTCGAGCTCGTTACCGGTTTTCTCATTCTGAAGTCGACGTTTCTGCCGAGATGGCTTGGCTGGTGGTGGATGGCTGCTGGCATAACATGGCTGACTTTCTTGTGGCAACCACTGGCGACGTCGATATGGCCCCTGCTTGTCGCGGGCGGCGCGGCGGAGCTCGGCTTGCCGGTGTGGCTGCTCGTGAAAGGTGTGGATAGTTCCAAGTGGCGAACGAGCGGCTCGGACGTACCTTCCGTGCCCGAGGTGCGCGGAACTGATTCCTCTTAGCTCGTTGTCGCGCTTCGCGAACGTAGTCAGTTCAGAAAAGCAGGTTCTGCCTCTTGTTTTGATGGCATGACGACCAGCAGCGCTACTCCGACAACGGCGAAAAGGAGCACGTCCAAATAATTCCGTTTAACTCCATGACTCCAGGCTTCTAACGTTTCAATTGCCATAACCCCTGAATGCAGCAGGTTCGCCACCGCGGCGAAGGCAATGAAAAAGCGATGCGCCGCCGGTTTCCTGGCAGCGAGGATAAGAAAGAATCCGAGCCCAACATAAAAACTCAAGAACATGGGCTCCAAGTCGTTACCGTGCATCTCCAAAAGCCAATGCGAGTGCCACAAGTCACCGAAAAGCGGATAGAGCGTTCCCAGTGATAAGAGACCTACGAGGGCCACAACGATCTGCCGCGTACGTTCGCGCTTCATTTCCAGGCTCCTTTGGAAGCGTTGGCTCTGTTACGCCATTCGTGTTCGGGCCTCGCTTTACAAGAGAGCGAGGCTTGTCGATTATCGCGGGAGCTGCGCCCTCGCGGCGCGAGCTTTCGTCGCGAACAATTTCGCGTCGTCGGCAGAGAAGCTCTCCATCAGCGGTCCTTTGCCGATCTCTACATCGCGAAAAACTTCATCGCCTTTCGATCCGATGAGTAACAGTCGCCCGTTCGCGTAGCGCGCGTCGGCGAGATCACGCAGATGATACGCGATGCCGTGGTCGAGCAGCGGCGTCAAGGCGCCGAGGACCATGCGCGCGAAGATCCTGTTGGCCGTGCTCTTGATTGTGTCGGTGGCTTCGTGCGAATTGATGTGCGCGAGACCGCGATCCGTCATCTGCGCAACGATCGTAGTGTCCATGAGAAGCAGCTGGGCCTGACCGTTCCTGCTTACGATAGCGAAGCGGGCGCGATCGGGCCGCTCGCGATCGACGACATGCGCGACCGAATCGGGCACGTGGACGGTGACGCGTATGGTGGTCGAGTCCTGACCCCGGGCGACGCCGGGGCCAAGCGCGACGACGAGCACCAGACCGGAGGTGACCAAACGACTGACATTCATTCGATACTCACGAGAAAGCCTACCGGAGATACGCCATTGAACGTCAGAAGTTTCGTGTTGCCCTCTCCATTCCGGTTTTCTCAACTACCGCCGCGGGCCACTTGTCGAGGCCTTCGCGTCTTGTTCTGAGGCTAAGCAGTCGTTGGCATTGGCGGTGGGGTTCGGACGCTCTTGATCGCCAGCCACAGACCAACCGTGAGCTCGAACAAGAAGATCGGACCACCGTAATACCCGACGTTGATCACCCTCGTCAGCTCCGGGAAAACGACGAAGGCGAAAGCACAAATGCCGACCCAGGCTGAGGCGAGCAGTCCCCACACAGCCAGTGGTCTGGGGATGTATCCCGACTTGAGCCACAAGTAGCAAAACACGGAGGAGCCGAAGCCAAAGAGAAGCAGCGCGACGCTATACGCAGAGCCGTGCATTCCAATGCTCAGGCGCGCCAGCGCCGCCAATTGATCGGAGTTGATGGTCGTGAGATAGCTTGCTCCACTGAGTAGACGCAGCACGTAAAAATCGTTGAGCGCCGCGACGATCAGGATTGTCGTCTCGATCAGGCGAAAGAACGCGGCGAGCAGAGCCAGTCGCCGATAGCTGTCGCAACCGCATTGTCGGAGACGAGCCTGCCCGAGACGTAGAACTCGGCGAATACCGCCGGCGCGAGTGCGAAGACGTAGCTGAAACCCACGACTCGAGCCCATCGTCGCTGAATCGCGTCGGCCTCGGTCATCGCGCCGCCGGATCGATCGCGGCGCGACGAGCTACCATCGATCGCCACTGCTCGACGTTCACGCCTCTCACAAGCAGCCACAGCGCCAGCGAGCCTTCTCCGAGCGCCGCAATCGGCAGGAGCAGTGGTGCCAACCGGCCGCCGAGCTGCGGCGACAGGAAATTCGCGAACGCGGTGATGAGGAAAGCCAAGCCTCCGAACAACAACAGCACTCCGATTCCCCGCGGGACGAAATACGAGCGCGCGATCAGATAGCCGACGGACACTATCTGACATCCGAAAAAGACATCCTCCCCACTGAATCCTGGTGCGAGGAAGATCTTAACCGCGCCCTGCAGCTGGCTGGCAACCGGCTCGGTTGCGCGTCGCGACTCCTCGAGCAGCGAGAGGGCGGTGAGCTGGTTGAGGCCGTGAGCCCCGCTCAGGAGGCCGGCAAGACCGCAAAATGCGCCGAACAGGGCGACGCTTTTGTTGACGGGTTTGAGCAGCTCGTAGAGGAGGACAGTGGCGCCCAGGTAGCAGATCTTGCCGAAGAAAAGCATGACGAAGGCGAGACGGATCCTCGGCGCGGACGCCAGGGCGTTCGCGGCCAACGTTGCCGGGTCGCCGCGCAAGTCGAGAGAGGCCCCGCCGACGACGGCTACGATGCTGGCAAGGATGACGATCAGCCACAACGCGCCGGCCATGCGTGCGTCGAAGAGTGGGGATGGTTCGGTGCGCAATAACTTAGTTTTTAGTTTCTGTCGAGGTTCGCGCAGTTTTGGGAAACTCAAAGCCGATCCCGACGTACGGCCAGCCCGGGGTGCGATCATCCCGCTGTCGGTCGCGCCCGTGTTCTCAACCAAAGAGGCTTCATGAAAGCCATTGTGTATCGCGAGTTTGGCTCGCCGGACGTTCTCAGGCTGGAGGATGTCGAAAAGCCGGCGCCGCGCGACGACGAAGTTCTGGTCGCCGTGCACGCCGCGGCGGTGAACATGTTCGACTGGTACTTGGTGCGCGGAAAGCCATTCGTGTTTCGTCTGGTGCTAGGTCCCGGCAGGCCAAAGCCACTCGGCGTCGATCTCGCCGGCGTCGTCGAGGCAGTTGGCCGCAACGTCACGCGATTCAAGCCCGGTGACGAGGTCTTTGGAACGGGCCGTGACAAGTCGGTGCGATCAAAGCGCGGCTCCTTCGCCGAGTACGTGTCGACGTACGAGAACATGCTTGCCAGCAAGCCGCGCAACGTGAGTTTCGAGCAGGCCGCCGGCGTGCCTGTTGCCGGCCTCACCGCGCTGCAAGGGCTTCGCGATCGC
>WNFY01004425.1_pt1 | contig 12975 bp, 11 predicted proteins | sample 5400091 | NCBI WGS metagenome assembly WNFY01 (sample SAMN13153364, study PRJNA577476) | soil metagenome | isolation source: 60 cm soil or saprolite under grassland replicate 1 | place: USA:California | collected 2016-06-15 | reverse complement strand
CGCGAGGTCGCGCTCAAGACGATCGAGCCCGAGGTCTTCCGGGATCCCGAGTTCGGTGCCGTATACCGCTCGCAGTTCCGGAACGAGGCGTCGCTCGCCGGGAAGCTGCGGCACCCGCATATCGCCGCGATCCTCGATGCGCTGGTGCAGGAGGATTCCGGCTACATCGCGATGGAATATGTTCCCGGGGGAGACTTGTCCGGGCATGTCACCCCGGACAGGCTGCTTCCGGTGGCCGACGTGCTGCAGATCTGTTTCAAGTGCTGCGGCGCGCTCGAGTACGCGTTCAAGGAGGGCATCGTCCACAGCGACATCAAGCCGGCGAACCTGATGATCGCCGAGGGCACTGAGGTGAAGATATCGGATTTCGGCGCGGCCTATCTGCGCAAGAGCCAGGCGGTTCAGACCGCCGCGATGGGCTCGCCCTACTACATGTCGCCCGAACAGATCGCGGGCAAAGAGCTCACCTTCCACAGCGACATGTACTCCCTCGGCATGTCGCTTTATGAGCTGCTCGTCGGGAAGAAGCCGTTTACCGCTGACAGCCTCGACGCTTTGCTGCACAAGATCCGGGACCAGAGTCCGACTCCCCCGAGCAGGCTGCGCTCCGAGCTGCCGAAGTCGATCGACGCCATCATCCTGCGCGCGACCGCGAAAAAAACCGAGCACCGCTACCCGAGCTGGGCCGAATTCGCGCTCGATCTCTCGAAGGCCGTGCAGCAGTTTCTTCCTCCCGGAACGATCCCCGACAGCGAAAAATACGTCGCGCTGAAGAAAGTCGAAATGCTCTCCGGGCTCTCGGACGTGGAGCTGTGGGAGCTCGCGCGCGCTGGGGACTGGGCGCGGGTCCCGGCGAACGAGACGATCGTGAGCGAGAAGGCGAGGGGCAAGAGTTTCTATTTCCTCGGCAAGGGGATGGCGAAGGTCACGCGCCAGGGGCGGCTGCTCAACATGATCAACGAGGGCGAGTGCTTCGGCGAGATGGCCTTTATCCGCGGCGGCGACGGGCAGCGGCACGCGACGGTGGAGTCGGCGACCCAGCTCCTGCTCGCGAAGTTCCGGCCGGACGCGTTTTCCGGGATGAGCCTCGGCGCCCAGCTCTACCTGACCCGCGCGCTGGTGCGCAACCTGGCCGATCGCCTGGAGCTCGCCAATACCCGGGTCGCGCGCTGATGCTCCTCAAAAGCCCGGGTTTGATCCAAATCAAAGATCCCTTCGACGCGCTGCCTAGAATCGAATTACGCGGGCTTCACGAAAGGAGCAGTCATGCTGAAGACGGCGCTGATGGGACCGATCATGACGCGCGGGTTGGGAGTCGTGCAGCAGTGCCTCGCGTGCGAGAGAGCCAAGGCGTCCAATAGCGAGGTGAAGTGCAGGGGTTTCGGGCCCGGATGTCTTTTCAGCCATGCCCAGGGGCGCGACCTCAAAGCGGAAATCACTGAAAGGAACGTCAGGCTGTCCTTCGGCTAGGCTTCGCCGGTCCCTTTCCTTGGGGGCTTCAGTCGAACCTGTGCTCGAACTTGGCCTCAAGTGCCCGCGACGACCCCGGGGTGTGAATCCGTATGGCGATCAGGTAGGGCGTGGATCAGGGCTCGGCCATCTAGCCCCTTCACGGGTAAGATGACCGGCGTCGCGCCGCACACCAGAGAATTCGAGAGGTGACAGCCCCTGCATCCGAAATCCGCGACGGCATGCGGATCGAGTGGGACGTGCCGATCAAGATGGACGACGGCCTCGTGCTGCGCGCCGACGTGTTCCTCCCGGCGGCCGAAGGCCGGTATCCCGTGATCCTGAGTTACGGCCCGTACGGCAAGGGACTCGCTTTCCAGGAGGGCTACAAGAGCGCCTGGGAGATCATGGCGTGCGAGCACCCGGACGCGGTTTCAGGGACGACGAACAAGTACGCGAACTGGGAGGTCGTCGATCCGGAGAAATGGGTGCCCGACGGCTATGCGTGCGTCCGCGTCGACTCGCGCGGCGCGGGCCGCTCGCCGGGCTATCTCTGCCACAACAACGCGCGCGAGACGCGCGACATCCACCGGTGCGTGGAATGGGCCGCAGCGCAGCCCTGGTGCAGCGGCAAAGTCGGCATGAACGGCATTTCCTATTATGCGAGCAACCAGTGGCGCGCCGCGGCCTCGCAGCCGCCGCATCTCGCGGCGATCTGCGTGTGGGAAGGCTGGAGCGACAGCTACCGCGACGGCAACCGCCACGGCGGCATCATCTGCAGCTTCCGAAAAAATTGGCAGGACATGCAGGTGAAGACGGTGCAGCACGGGCAGGGCGAGCGCGGCGCGAAGAGCCGCGTCACGGGAGAGCTCGTCTGCGGACCGGAGACGCTTTCGCCCGAGGAGCTCGCGAAGAAGCGCGAGAACATGTGGGGCGAGCTGCTCGGGCGCGAGATGGATGGACCGTATTACCGCGAGCGCACGGCGGACTTGTCGAGGGTGAACGCGCCGCTGCTTTCGGCGGCGAACTGGGGCGGGCAGGGCCTGCACACGCGCGGAAATTTCGAAGGATTTATGGGCGCCGCTTCGAAACAGAAATGGCTCGAGGTGCACGGCGGCTCGCACTGGGCGCCCTTCTACACCGACTACGGCGTGAAGCTGCAAAAGCGCTTCTTCGATCATTTCCTCAAGGGAATCGACAACGGTTGGGACAGGCAGCCGCGCGTTCTGCTGAACGTGCGCCACCCGGGCGAAAAATTCGTGCCGCGCGAGGAGAACGAATGGCCGCTGGCGCGCACCCGATGGAGCCGCTTTCGTCTCGATCCCTCGGACATGAGTCTGACGACCGCGCCGGTTTCCGCCGGCGGCTCGGCGCAAAAGACCTTTACCCTCGCGTATGACGCGACGGGCGAAGGCCTCAGCTTCTCCACCCCGCCGCTGGAGAAGGAGACGGAGATTACCGGGCCTTCGGCATTGAAGCTCTTCATTTCGTCCTCGACCGTCGACGCGGACATCTTCGCCGTGCTGCGGGTGTTCGATCCGGACGGAAAGGAAGCGCTGTTCCAGGGGGCGCTCGATCCGCGCACGCCGGTCGGGCAGGGCTGGCTGCGCGCTTCGCACCGCATGACCGATCCGAGGCGCTCGCTGCCTTTCCGTCCGTTCCACACGCACGAGCAGAAGCTGCCGCTCAGGCCCGGGAAAATAGTCGAGCTCGACGTCGAGATCTGGCCGACCTGCATCGTCGTGCCGGCCGGCTGGCGCATCGCGCTCACCGTCCGGGGCAAGGACTACGAGCACCAGGGCGAGGCGGCGACGCTGTCGAACATGAAGAACCCCATGAAAGGCTGCGGCCCCTTCCTCCACGACGATCCCGCCGACCGGCCGCCGGCGGTCTTCGGCGGAAAAACGACCTTGCACTTCGGGCCGGCGCGCCGGGCCTTCCTGCTTTTGCCGGTCATTCCGCCGAAGTTAGGCGCCGGTGCGCGCCGATGAGTTAGCAGGCTGTTGAAAAACTCCGCGAACGACATTTCCCGTTCTGTGTCATAGAGGACAGGTCGTTACGGGGGAACAAAGATGCGCGGAGCCGACGGGATGCAAGAGCCGCTGTTCACGATGTCGAGGCTGGAAGAGTTTGTCCCGTCGGATCACCCGCTGCGCGCGATCCAGGTGCTGGTGAACGATGCGCTGGCGCGGTTGAACGACTTGTTCAACGAAATCTACGCGGATACGGGGCGCGCGAGCGTTGCCCCCGAGAAGCTCATGCGCGCGCTGCTGCTGCAGGTGTTCTATTCGGTGAGAAGCGAACGCCAGTTGGTCGAGCAGTTGCGCTACAACCTCTTGTTCCGGTGGTTCGTCGGGCTGGCGATCGACGATGCGGTGTGGGATCACTCGGTGTTCTCCAAGAACCGTGACCGGCTGCTGGAGCACGCGGTGGTGGAGCGGTTCTTTACCGAGGTGATGCGATTGGCCGACGCCAAGGGGTTGCTCTCCGCGGAGCACTTCTCGGTCGATGGCACGCTGATCCAGGCGTGGGCGAGCCACAAGAGCTTCCGGCCCAAGGACGGCAGTAACGACCAGACGCCTTCGGGTCCGGGACGCAATGCGCAGACTGACTGGAAGGGCAAACCGCGTAGCAACGACACCCACGAGAGCAGCACCGATCCGGATGCGCGGCTGTTCAGGAAGAGCTTCAACACCGCATCGATTCTTTGCTACCAAGGCCACGTGCTGATGGAGAACCGATCCGGGCTGGTGGTGGGGGCGGTGGTGACGCACGCCGATGGCAGAGGCGAGCGCGCAGCGGCGCTCGCGATGCTGGACACGGTGCCGGGCAAACAGCCAAAGAGCATCGGGGCGGACAAGGCCTATGACACGCAAGACTTCATCGACGCCTGCCGGGTGCGCAACGTTATCCCGCATGTGGCGTGCAACGACACGCGCCGCGGTGGCAGCGCGATTGATGGACGAACGACGCGACACACTGCGTATGCGTTGAGCCAGACGATCAGAAAGCGCATCGAGGAGCACTTCGGCTGGGGCAAGACCGTGGGCCGTATCCGGCAAACCGTGTACCGGGGACTACGACGGGTCGATCAGCACTTCAAGCTGACCATGACCGCGAGCAATATCATCAGAATCGCCCGAATGGCGTGCGCGGTACCGCAAGGAGCGGCGTAATGAGTAGAACTCTGAGGACAATCGAACAGATCGGCAACGATCCGACGATCCGCTCGACGGAAAATCGGTCGTCGAGCGCATTCTTCCTACTTGGAGAATCGCGTCAGTCATAATGTTCGAGCGAATTTCAACAGCCTGTTAGCGCCTACGCGGACGCGTGAGCCTTCGCTCGCGCGTGCAAGAACTCCGGTGCAAGATCGAAGCCATTCGCCCAGACCACCGTGTCCATTTCCACGCGGATCGCCGAAAACGCCGCTGGGTCGCGAAGAGCCGCCACGATCGAGCGCGCATCGGACGCGATGAAGTCCTTCAGGTCGATCTCCCCTTCGGTGGCGTCCGAAAAGCGGACCCACAGTCGGTAGTCCGGAAGCGTCTTGGCGTCGGTCACCCAGATCATCTTCGTTATCCTCAAACCAGCGGCGCGATCCGCCTGAAAATACCCTCTTTGGCCAAGGTCGTCCAGTTCTGCATCAATTCGGCTTGGTGCATCTTCCCCCATTCTATGACCAGACCGAGAACGCGCGGAGGAAGCTGCCCTTCCCGAAGCTCCAGCGGCTCGATTCCGATAAGCGCCCGGTAGTCCTCATAGCGTGCGTGAAAATGCGGCGGATTGTGATCGTTGAAGTACATCGTGATCACGATGCCGAGGAAACGGGAGATTTCAGGCACGGCCGAATCCTACACGCCGAAGGCAGCTATGATTCCGGCAAACATGGAAAAGAATTCTACTTGGCTTTGCCCGGTGAGTCGCCGCGGCGAACCCGGATTGGCTGGGTAGGGGTGCCGGTGCGTGCCGAGCTCGTTTCCGTTCCCACCGAAACGGTTCCGCTCGACGGTCTTTATTACGAGCCCGAGGGCAAGGCTGCCGGGGCAGCACTGCTGTTTCACGGCAACACCATGAACTTCTATACGGGGCCGCCGCGCTTCCTGCCCCCCGCGCTCGCGCGCCTCGGGCTTGCCTGCCTCGCGTTCAACCGCCGCGGGCACGACATCCTTTCCACGCGCAACAGCCGCGAGGCGGAGGGCGGCGCGTTCCAGCTTGCGCGCGAGGGCATCGAGGACAACCGCAGCGCGGCGCGGTGGCTGGCGGCGCGCGGCTTCGCGCATCCGGCGGTGATCGGGCACAGCAACGGCGGCATGCTCGCCGTACAGCACGTCGCCGATCATCCGGGAACGCCCGCGCTGGTGCTCCTCTCGGCGCACCTGGGCGGGAAGAACATTCTCGATCGCACCAGCAGGGCGGGACTGATGACGCAGGATCGCGTCGAGGAATTCAACGCGCGGGCGCGCGCGCTCGTCGCCGAGGGACGCGGCCGCGAGCTGATGCTGATGCCGGGCTGGTGGTACGCGATCAGCGCCGAGAGCTACCTCGACCGCCTCACCGGGACGCCCGACGTGCTCGAGCTCGCGCCGACGATCAAATGCCCGACACTCTACGTGCGCAGCGGCGAGGAGCCGCGCGAGAACTACCCGGCGGAGGACTTCCAGGCGCGCGCCGGCGGGCCGTGCGACGTGGAAATCGTTCCCGACTGCGATCACTTCTACAACGGACGCGAAGAAGCGATCCAGCGGCTGGTGTCGTCGTGGCTCGCAAAAGCGCTGCATTTGGACGCGATGCGATAGCACATGCCGTCGTCCCCGCGAAATCTGTCCCCGGGTGAATGAATCGGGGAGCGGGAGGCGACACTCAGCGCCGACTGTCGACTCGAAGCGGACTTTCGACCACCTCAAAGCTGCGCTGCGATCAAATGATCATTGACACCGATGTGCCCTCTTCTATTGCGGACGATTTCTTGCAGTTTTTCCTCGTTCGAGAAGCCGCAACGCCTTGTCGAAATTCAAGCAAATTTCAGCGGCTCGTTTTGCCTCATCGGGGTCGGTGAACACCTGCTCGTGAACCCCCTCTGGCACATCTTCCAAGCGGAAGCTGTGCTGATAACAATCAAGAACGATGTCCTGAACAATCGACTCTTTCACGCGAATTTTCTCCTCAGCAGTCGAGATCGACTGCAGCAGTCGCTTGAACCGGGAATGCGCGGCATTGATTTCGACGACCAGCTTGCTCACTCCACTGGACTCTGTTTTTTCTCCCCAATAAGCGCATTCTTCGTCTGCGGCCCCAAGCGCGTCGCGGTATCTTCCTAAGTAGGAAGAACCGAAACTGCCGATTTCTTCTTCTCCAATCGCACCCTTGATCTCATCCAGGTCAATACCGTCCGGCGCACAGAACCTGATTTCGAGCGTTACAGATTGACGAGGCTCACGTTTTCGAGCCTCAGGTTTAGGACGTAGCCCGACCGGCAGGCTCCTCTCAAGCACCCGGCCGTCAGTAGCCTGAACAGTCACAAATAGATTACCCACAACTACTTCTTCCCGAATTGGTTCGGCATCTGATTCGGATGCAGTCAGCGTAACGGACCCATAGCCGCGCCCATTGATATCGTGCCTACCTGTCAGGGCGAAGCGGTCTTTGTATTGCTCGATAACCTCAAGGCGAGCGAAGCAACGAGGGTTGTCCCCGTGGAAAGAATATTTCGGTGGTCGTGCATCGCTGCCGAATTTCGCGAGAATTGCAGTTCCTTCGGCAACGAACAACGGCCCCTCCCCTAGGAACTCAAGCACCTTAGGTGGGTCCGCCGCAGGAATCTCTGGACGAGGCGGGCGGGGACCCTTGCCCCCTTTCCCTCCAAGCCCACCGGTGCCTGGGAAGATACTCGGCATTGCCCTGGCGTCTGAAATTATAGAGGACAAAAAGGTTGTAATTCGTTTGCTGAGGTCGCTGCTGCTCTTCCTGGCGCGCTCTTCTTGACGCCGCCGTTCAATGTTCACGAGTTCTTCGTCATTCTTTAGCAGTTCTACGACTCTTTGCTTGAGGGTCTTGGTAGTGAGCGTAGTTTTTGGTGTCTCTCTGGAATTGGTGATAATCTCGCTTTGTGCTTCACGATCCAATGCGTCCAGTCGAATCTCGACGATCATTGACGACGCCAGCTCTGTGAGACCCGTATCAAAGAGCAGTGTGCGTCTAATCTCTCCATGATTTTGACCGTGGAGGGACAGGATCACCGGTCGATCCGGCTCCACATAGTTTCGAACCTCGGCATTGGGGGCAAGAACAAAAGCAAATATGCTGAAGTAACCACACCTCTCGCCCGCAACGATCAACTCTTCCGATTTCTCACCCGTGCGGTATTCCACGGCGTTTTTGCTGCCCACGCGATCGTCGATCAGTCGGAAAAATGCACCCCTGACGGTCCTCGATCCCGTCTCCGTTTCACCGCGGGCCAGTTCGCCTTGAATTCGAAAAGGGAGTGGATAAGAAAAGAGCAATCTCCCCATCCGTCCTGCCGGCGTGTCCTGGTGTGTGCCTACCGCCGTCTTTACCCAGTCCCCGCGGTCGTAGCCGAAATGCCAGATCGATGTTCCGGGTAAAGCGTCGCTTAGCGCCGGGTAATTGGACACCTGATCTGTCAGCGGGAGACCAGTCTTGTCGGCGAACCACCTGAATACGAACGACTGCTTCGATTCGTCACGCTCGGCCTCGGGAAATATTAAGGTCCAATAAAACTCCCCCGGAGCATTGCCAGATCTTGGCTGGGTAACGATCAAACTGGACTCGCAGAATGCCAGCGCGGAACTGCCCCCGTGCCCGAACTGGCCGATCGCCTCCCAGGTTCGCAGCTTCGATTCGCTGTTCAGGGCAAGAATCGTCTTGGGCATTTCCTCACGGCCAATGCCCAACGAGGTATCACGAACAAGCAGGGAACAAAGCCCGGTACCGGACTGAAGGCGCTTGAAGCGGCGCTTTTCTGCTTCGTCCTCGCGCCAAATTTGAATGAACGGCATCTCGAAGTCGATTTTGGAGCCCTGTGGATTCCATTCGCAATTGTCCGGATTCGGATTCAGGAAACGCTGTGCCGCCTTCCTCGGCGTGAGCGACGGATCGCTAGTCCTCATCCCGGACATGACCCTCGCCGCAGTGAGCGAGGCGTCGAATGCATTTGCAAGACGCTCGACAACCCCTCGGTCGCCTTCAGACGCAGCCTCTATTGACGCCTTCTGGTTGATACGCCCAAAAACCATCTTGCGGTACCCGAGGCCGGCTAGCTGCTGTTCAAGTTGACGCGCCAAGGCCAGTGAGGGGGCGGCCATCAACTGGCTAAGGATCGCCCGAATGCTTTTGGGTGTTTCCATGTCTCCCTGCAAAATAATCAAAGCCAGCGGATACTGACTTCCCCCTCGACCTGCTTGAATTCCTTGTCTCCGGTCACGAGCTCAGATTTGCGGTCCTTCGCGAGTGCCGCGGCAAAGCAATCCGCGTAGGACATTCTGTGGCGCGCTTTGAAGGTTCCCGCCATCCGCGTGAGAGGCCAATCCGCGTCGATTAATTCGATGCCAAGACCTGTGAGATCGGTCATCGCGCTGTCGGCTTGCGCCTCGGAAATTTCCCTGGCGAGGATGTACCAGACCTCTCCCGCGTTGACGATGGACATGTACATCGGAATGCGGTTTTCATGGGCGTTCGTGATCAGGTCGGCGACCTCCTGTCCGGACGCCTCGTCGCCGAGATACGCCAGCGCCGCCCACGAATCGAGCACCAGCGCCTTGGGCTTACGCGGCATCAGAGTTCCTTTTCGCGTTTTTTCTCGGCTGCCAGCGCCGTCAACAAGCGCTTGCCCTTGTATTTCCCGCGCAGATTCTGGATGTAATCGCGCGTGACGGGCGTCAGAATGATTCGATGCGCTTGCTCATCAATGTCCACCTGCACACGCGTCCCCTCCTTGATTCCGAACTTCCGCCGGATCTTGGAGGGGATGACGATCTGGCCCTTAACGGTCATGTAGGAATCCATGAAAGTTCCATGTATTTAAGTAAAGTACGATACTATCATAAAAGTAAGCCAGTTACATATCGTATTACATCCTTTGAATCTGACCCCGACATCGCCTGAGCGCCCGGCGCCGTGAGTGCCCTCACTAACGATCCGCTCGAGCAATCAGACAGTTATTCGCACAATGTTGAGTGAAATCGCTTTTATTAAAACGTCAACGACCGCTCCGGGCTGGGTCACGACAGTCGGTGAGCGACCCCGAGCAGACAGTGTTCCTCACACAGGTTTTTTCGCGTCACATATAATCGGGGTCGAACGGCGGTGGTTCCCTGCCAGCCCGTCGGTCTCGTTCGTCCCAAGCTGCTTTGGCTGCCTGGAACGTTTTCCATTCAGCCTCTCGCAAAGCCAGCGCGCGTGGGTTATCCAGATCGTAGTGTCCGTATTCGTTTGTCCCCAACGAAGGTCCGCTGCCCCCGCCCGTGAAAATTGCGGTACTAAATGAAACTTTTCGCGGGTCCGGGCACAGGAAGTACGGCCCGCCGAGCTTTGACCAGAACTTCTCCTTGAGCCGCCGTTCTGGATAAAGCCACTCTTCTGTAGTGGCGGCCACGTATCTTGTGGCCTGGGTCTTGAGCACGTGATTGATGGCGATAACCTCGTCTTCTTCAATCTCCCGGCCGCGTTGAACTTTCCGCAGGTCAACCAAGCCTTGGCCGTAGTAGCGTGGGTTCTCCCGTACTTTTAGCGGGTTGATCTTCGGATTGCGGACGTACTGCAGATTCGTAATGCAGAGGCAATGCTCGCGGTCCAGCGGAAAGAGGGTTCTAGTGCCAATTCTTTCAATGAGCGCCATGCCGTACTTCGTCACCTCTTGTGAGCCGGGAAACACTTGGCGGTTGTACGTAGTGACCGGGCTATCAGAAATAATGAACTTCGTACGGGAGTTGCGGCAGTTGAACACTTCCCAGACACCTTCGCCCCAGATGGTCTGGAATAACTGCCAGTTTTCTCCCATTGCCACCAATGTTCTTTGATGGTCCGCAGTACCTGTCAGCACCTGCAACAGCCTCAACCCTTTTGGCGTTCTGAATAGCTGCGCTGCTACGTAGTCCATCATTCCTCTAAAAGCTTCGTTCACGCCAGCCCGCATGCCGTAGTCCGCAAAGAAGGGAACTGCCTTCTCGCCAGTCGCGTCAATGCGACCGAAAAAGACCTTTTCAATGACGTCCGATGCGTTCTTGCCGAAGAGCAGCGTGTACAGGTGGTCTGCTTTGAAGCATTTCACCGGTCCCTGAACGTACACCGACTTTTTGGGCTTCGTCTGTCCGCCGGGAAGCCGAATCGTGTCGGGCTTCATATCCAAATAGAAGAAAGTCGTCTGGCCTGCCTCGCGCTCGAAGAAACGACGCTGATACCACTGCGGGACATAGTGATTGCGAACAGTAAAGCTCATAGCAGGACGGCGGGCTCCTCCGAAGGAGAGGGGGTCGGGGTTCAATGTTTTCAAAAGTAATATCCAACCCGACCCCCATTGCTCCGCGACCTCAGTGCTCCGGAAGCGGACGTCCCGTGAGGACCGCAGGCGCTCCTGTATCCAAGGCGGGAGCGCCTGCGAACCGTTACCGGCGGCGGCCGCCGCGTCCCTCCTGTTCTCGCTCCTGGAGTCTTGCCCGCAACAGCCGAAGCTGCATCTTCATGTGCAGGTTGTCCCAGTGTTTGCGATTCTTGCCCAGTTGGTCGGGATTGCGGCCGATTTCCTTCCGGGCGGTGTCGGTTTCCTCGACCAACTCGGGACCAGCCTCTTTCCACGCTTCCAGCACCTTGCTGAAGCCGCCACGCCATTGCGCGGTGCCGGTTGTTGGGTCGATCTCGACATAATTCCGGAACGCCGCAAGGATTGGGAAGCAAGCGCCCTTCGTCAGCCGATAGTCGGACTGAGGTAGTTGCGCGAACGGGAACGTGAAAGGACCTTTGCGCCCGGCTTCCTCGACGATATTCATGCGACCGGCGAGACCGCCGCGCTGGTTGTGGACATCCCGAAAATCGCGCCGGATCTGATCGTAGAGGGCCAGCGCGCCCGGAAGAATTTCTTTGAGCCTGTAGTACACGCTTTTCCGCAGATTCTCCTTGTTCGCCTCGAAATCTTCAGCGAACTTGCGGAGCGGCACACTCCACTTTTCATAGGCGGCGATCGGATGTTTGCCCGACTCCGTCGGGAAATCGATGACGTTGAACAGCTCCAGAACGCCTATCAGGTCACGCACATCGTATTCCTTAGCGTCGCTCTCTTTCCAAGAGATCAAACTGGCATACGGCTTGTCCTCGATCTCGTCCTTCAGCCAATCGAACACACCGTCGATGTTGTAGATCGAACGATCCGCAACCTGAATGCCAGTGTTGAGGCCGCGTGCAATATCAGTGATCAATCCACCCTCGATGCCGGTCCGGACAAATACTTCGACGTGCTGCTCTGGCGGTGTAGTGCCGTCAGCATTAGCCTCCCAGATGATCTTGGCGGTGTGCGCGCCGTCTACGATCCCGCCTTCTTCATCGTCGACGAGAATCTCGTATACGTTTTTCTCCTTGTCGATTAGGCGAACCCCAGTGGCGAGAATGGTGATCCCCTTGTTCATCAAGTCGAAGGTACCTACGACGGACTGCTTACCGTCCAGGCTTTCCCGCACGTCCCTGTAGACGGCGCGGTTCAGGCCGACAGGATCACGGGCGTTGGCCTTGGTGCTGATTCCGGCCGGGAATTCCTTCGCGGCGACCGTGAGCCAGTGCTTCTCTATGTTTGGGAAAACTGGGTGTTCAACACGACGTGCTTCATGTGCGCGGATGCGATGGCTGGAAATAGCCATAGGAATGCTCCTTTTCAATGCCGGCGGTGCGGCTTGTTTATCAAATGGCTCTGCACACGGAGGCGCGAGCCGGGGTCAGATTACGCTGAATGGTTGCAAATTGCAAAACAGGGATACCACTGGGTGCTGCTCCAGGGTGCCCCGGCAGCCCGGTAGGGATGCCTATGAGGTGGCGAAGCGCATGGCCTGGACGGTCTTCGGTCCTAGCCGCTTACCGCCATCCTCTGAACCGAAGTGCGCATAAGAATACGTGGCATGAGCGTCATCACACGAGTGGCACGGCTGATTTCCGGAAGCACCCGGGTTTGTCTTGGTTGGGGACCCAGGAAACTTCAGGTCGCTGAATTCCCGCTCGCGCAGGAATGACGGCGGCGATCGCCGCCCGTAGAATGATGAATTGTCGGAATCGGATGAGGAGAGCAAGGATGAGACGGCTACGCGTATTCGCGCTTGCAGCATTTGCTCTGGGGTTCGCCGCCGCCGCGCTCGCGCAGTCCTGGCCCTCGAGGCCGATCAAGATCGTCGTCCCGTTCCCGCCGGGCAACACCACCGACATCATGTCGCGCCTGATCGGGCCGAAGATCACCGAGCGGCTGGGCCAGCCGGTGCTGGTGGAGAACCGTCCCGGGGCGAGCGGCATGCTGGGCCTCGATTTCGTCGC
>WNFY01007117.1_pt1 | contig 12981 bp, 15 predicted proteins | sample 5400091 | NCBI WGS metagenome assembly WNFY01 (sample SAMN13153364, study PRJNA577476) | soil metagenome | isolation source: 60 cm soil or saprolite under grassland replicate 1 | place: USA:California | collected 2016-06-15 | reverse complement strand
GGATGTAAGAGATGCCAGGCAGTGACTCTCGTTGGATACGCTGTACTCGCATAGGACACTTGCTCCTTCTGTCGCCACGAACACATGTTTTATTATGAACACATGTACTACGAGGTGTCAAGTGTCTACATAAATACCGGGGTGATCGCCAACTGTGTGATGCTCGACAATACCATCGAGATCAGCGCGGCTCTCAATGCGCTGGCGAAAGAAGGGTGTCTGCTGTTGCTCATCTTTGTCTTGACAAGATGGATATTGAGGGGATATACTCCCGATAAAAGCAGTTATCCCTTCCTGGGGGATAGGTAGATACAAAGAAAGCATGGGTGCGAATGTCGAAGCCTACTGATGAACTCATCGCACGCTCCGAGATCGCCAAACGGCTGGCTCGCATCGCCGGTCATGCCAACAGCTTAAAACGCTTGTGGGAGGAAGGCCGCCCGATTGATGATATGCTGACCCAGGTGGCAGCAGTACGTGCTGCTCTTGATCAGGTTGGGCGAGCGATGTTGGAATTGCACATTGATGAGAGCGTCGAGCAAGCGCTGCGCTCCGGGCAAGCACGAGATGCCATTCGCGAACTCAAAGAAGCCCTTGACCGTTTCATCTAAGAGCGTGCGTATTACTGAGAACCCTTGTCTCACAAGGTGATTGATGGAGGTGAGTCGGCGTGGACGCCGGACCTGAACAACGATTTTTCTCTGATCTCTTGTGTGCCGGTGACGACCGGTTCGTTCTGTACAAGCGTCGTCCGGCTCGGATCGCGTACGTCAAACGTCTCGCGTAGTGTGGCTGTATGCTCTTCCGTGCCGCCGGACGTGGTGTGCATGGAGGAAGCCTATGGCTCAAATACATTTGCCTGAGAAGACGCGTGAGCGTGAGCAGCTTCAAAGCAGTCTCAACGCGCCTCTCGTTTCGCGTTCTGCAAGATATGAGGAGCGTCCACCACGGCGCTTCGGTGTTCTTGACCTGCTGATCGTCCTGGTGCTGCTCTCCGTGATGACCTTGCTGGTCCTTGCCGCTTCCCGCTGGGCGGCACCGCTGACACCAGTTGTCACCATTACGCTCTCGCCCGGCATGCTACCGATCTACGCAGGCTACTCACTGCTGCGGATGCTGCTGGCATACCTGCTCTCGCTCATCTTCACCCTGGTCTATGGGCATATCGCCGCGACCAATCGGCGGGCCGAGCGGGTGATGATCCCGGTCCTGGACATCCTGCAAAGCATTCCCATTCTCTCGTTCTTGCCCGCTGTGGTGTTGGCGTTGGTGGCTGCGTTTCCGCACTCCAATATTGGTCTGGAACTGGCTTCGGTCTTGCTCATCTTCACCAGCCAAGTCTGGAATATGACCTTTAGTTTTTACCACGCAGCGCGCACCCTGCCTGCGGATCTCAAAGAGTTTTCTGCCATCGCCCGCCTGCGTCCCTGGCAGCGGTTCCTCAAGCTGGAAGTGGCAAGCTCCATGATTGGCCTCATCTGGAATTCCATGATGAGTTGGGCTGGAGGCTGGTTCTTTCTGATGGCATCCGAACAATTTACCCTGGGTGAGCGTTCCTTCCAGCTTCCTGGCCTGGGTTCTTATCTGCAACTAGCCGCCAATACCGGCAATACCGGCGCACTGCTCATGGGGCTGTTCACCCTCATTGCCTTGATTGTGCTGCTCGACTTCTTCTTCTGGCGTCCGCTGGTGGCGTGGGCCGATAAGTTCAAGTTGGAACAGAACAGCGAAGCCGATCCCCCTCAGTCGCCTGTGCGCTCGATCTCTTGCGCCATTCTGCCCTCGTCACCACCGTCACGAGGCGTGTGTTGCGTCCCATTGGGGTGAGGCTGGCACGCCTGCTCAATCGGTGGCAACCGCTTCCCGGCTTGCGTCGGGAAGCGACGAAAACGTCTGCTACGAGACCATCATTCAGTCGGATCGTGCTGCTCGTTCTGCAAGCGTGCTTGCTCGCTGCCTTGCTCTACAGCCTTTGGTCCATGATCACGTTGCTCAGCCACGTCCATCTTTTGACTTGGGGAAGCTTGTTGCTGGCGGCGTGCGCTACCTAGCTGCGGACACTCGCGGCTCTCTGCATTGGAACCGTCTGGACGGTGCCAGTCGGGGTAGCCATTGGTCTCTCTCCGCGCTGGTCAAAACGCCTGCAACCCGTGGTACAGGTCATTGCCTCGATTCCGGCGACCGCCTTTTTTCCGGTGCTCTTGCCTCTGCTGGTGGCGTTGCCTGGCGGCCTCTCAGGTGCCTCCATTGTGCTGATGCTCTTGGGAACGCAATGGTATATTCTCTTCAATGTGATCGCCGGAGCGATGGCGATCCCCAACGATCTCAAGGAGGCGACCGTCATTTATCATGTGAGGAACTGGCGCCGCTGGCGGACCTTGATTCTGCCCGGCGTGTTCCCCTATCTGGTCACCGGGTTGCTCACCGCCAGCGGTGGGGCCTGGAATGCCAGTATCGTGTCAGAATTCGTCCAATTCAATCAGCACACGGTCAGCACCACTGGCCTGGGAGCCTCGATTGCAGCCGCTGCTAATGCAGGCAATTTCTCCGACCTGCTGGCCGGGACGCTGCTGATGGCGGCCTTCGTCGTGCTGATCAATCGGGTGCTCTGGAAACGCTTGTATGCCCTGGCCGAGCGCCGGTACACCTTAGGATAACAAAGGAGGGAGTGACACATGTCCATCGAACGCCCCGCTCCAAGCGTAACCCATCCCGTCGGGACCGGCGAGATTCTGCTGGAAGCGCGCAACATCAAGAAGATCTACGAAGCAGAAGGCAAGCAGCCACGGGGAGTCCGTCCTCCCGTCGTGCTAGAGGATATCACGGTGCGGATTGCCAGTGGCGAGTTTGTCGCACTGCTGGGAACCGTCTGGTTCTGGCAAATCGACGCTCTTGCGCATTGTAGCGGGCCTCTTGCGCCCAACGGAGGGACAGGTCCTGTTCAAAGGGATGCCGCAATATGGACCCAACCCCCACCTTTCGATTGTCTTCCAGTCCTTCGCGTTGTTCCCCTGGCTCACTGTGTTGCAGAACGTCGAACTGGGCCTGCAAGCCCAGGAACTGACCAGGACGCAGCGCCTCAAAAAGGCTCTAGCGGCAATTGATGCACAATATCGAGGAAGCCGTGAGCATGGCTGACCGCATTCTGGTGTTGGGAGCAGATCCCGGTCATATCCGAGCAGAACTGGAGGGATTGCCTCTCGCCTCACGCGATGTGAAACACGAAGCCCATACCCAGATGGTGGATCTGATCTATCGGATTATGACCAGCCCCCACGTCGCAGTGGAGACCCTGCTTCCACCGGAAGTAGCCCGCACGCAGACCGGGCGGCTGTTGCCCCCCAGGCCACCGCGCCCCTACCAGACGTTGCCACATGTTTCCATTGGGGACGTGACCGGGCTGATTGAACTGGTCCACACCAAAGGAGATCGCGCCGATCTCTATCAACTGGGTCGTGACCTGCACCTGGAGGCAGATAACCTGCTTCCCCTGGTCGATGCCGCAGATTTGCTCGATCTGGCTGATCTCAAAGAAGGCGATTTGATCCTGACGGACGTTGGCAAACGCTTTGCGGAAGCAGACGTGCTGGAAGAGAAAGAGGTCTTCCGCCAGCAGGCCCTCGCTCGTGTTGGGATGGTGCGCCGCATCGTCGAGGATCTCCGGGAGGACGCGGATCACACCGTCTCGGAAGAACGCTATCTAGAACTCTTGAAAGAGCATTTCAGTGACGACGAAGCCTGGGCGCAACTGGAAACGATCATTGACTGGGGACGCTATGCCGAACTGTTCTCCTATGTCGAGGACCGTGGCATGTTCCGTTTGGAAGAGGAAGATGCAGGGGGGAAGCCTGATGGAGCACAGAACCCTTGATCAGGCGCGGATGCCGATGCATCCAAAGGCACCACGCCGCCGCCGCCCGCGCATCGTTCGGCGCATTCTGTTCTACCTGGGAATCTTTGGGCCGGGTCTCATCGCCGCTAATGCGGGCAATGATCCTGGTGGGATTGCGACCTACAGTACGATGGGATCGCAGTTTGGCTATCAAATGCTGTGGGTGATGGTGGTCTTAACCGTCGGCATGGGCGTGGTGCAGGAGATGTGTACGCGGATGGGAGCGGTGACTGGCAAGGGCCTCTCCGATCTCATTCGTGAGAACTTCCCGCTGCGGATGACAATGTTCATCATGTTCGTCTTCCTGCTCGCCAACGGGGGCGTGATTGTCTCGGAATTTATCGGCATCGCCGCCGCGCTCAACCTCTTTGGGATTCCCTCCTGGATTGGGGCTCCCTGCGGTGGCGTGCTCATTTGGTGGCTGGTGGCACGAGGGTCCTACAAGCGCGTCGAAAAAATCTTCCTGGCGGTGACCTTTGTCTTTTTTGCCTATGTGTTCTCCGCCTTTCTCGCCAAACCGAACTGGGGCCAGGTGCTCTCTGGAACGCTCATCCCCACCATCCAACTCAAGGGGGCCTATATCCTGACGCTCATTGCCGCCGTGGGCACCACGATTAGTCCCTACATGCAACTCTACGTCCAAAGCGCGGTCGCTGAGCGTGGCATCCGGATGAGCGAGTACAAGTATGAGCGGTTCGAAGTCTATGTGGGAGCCATCTTCTCCAATACCATCGCCTTTTTCCTTATTGTGTCCACTGCAGCGACGCTCTTCGTCGCGAGTCATGGCAAGGGCGTCCCCATTGGCTCTGCGGCTGAGGCGGCCCAGGCCCTGGCTCCGTTTTTGGGCGCCTTTGCCAGTCGGGCGTTTGCGGTCGGCCTGCTGGGTGCGGCCCTCTTGGCAGCCGGCGTCTTGCCGCTCTCGACAAGCTATTCGCTCTCCGAAGCGTTTGGGTTTGAACGGGGCGCGGGAAGAAGGTGGCGAGAGGCTCCCTTCTTCTGGGGGCTGTTTACGCTCTTGATTCTCATCGGGGTCGTGGTGGCGATGCTGCCAGATTTGCCGGTCATTCAGATTTTGCTCAATCTCTATCTCTTGAATGGCCTCTTGCTCCCGGTCATTCTGTTTGCTATTCTGTACCTGGTGAACCAGAAACGGCTGATGGGACGCTACACCAATAGCCTGCTCTACAACGTGATCTCCTATGTCCTGGCAGGAGTCGTGAGTGCCCTTGCAGTGGTCTATCTCATCACGCAAGTGCTCTCGTTCTTTAGCATTCAGCTCTTCGGATGAGCTGATCGGTGCGCTCTCTCGCGAGAAGTACATGAGAGGGGAAAGGAGGCAACGAATGAGACCAGGGAAACAGCAGAGTGCGAAGCGCCCGTCGACCAGGCGAGATCGTGTGATCATCCTCCTCATGTCGGCTTGCTTCTTCTTGTTCCTGATCCCATGTGTGCCATTGATCCACGCATCCGTCGTAGCCTTCCTCGTCATGATCGTGGTCATTGGCTTGCCGATGATCACCATCAATGTCCTGCTTCCTTTCAGCCGTTGGGAGACCCCTTCGACTGCCGATGGAAGTCCCACGAATCGTGAGCAGTCAATGGATGTGAGCGGAGGCGAGGCAGACCGGGGTCGGCGGGCGTTTCCCTTGCGAGCACGTGAGATGAGTCGTCGGCGGTTCAAGACGGTGGATGGGACCTCCTTCCGCTGTGAACAGCGTCAATCTGCGATCTTGCTGAATGCGCGGCCCCTCCTCAAGGTGCGTCTGTTGAAGAACGGCACCGTCCACCTCCAGACGGATGATCAGCAGTTCCTGGTCGATGGCGCAACCTATTGGACAATGCTCTTTGGGGATGAGATACCAACTCCCATGCAGGCCGGACTGCTGCTGGCGCGCCTCGACGAATTGACGGACCTGCTCCAGGCTATCGTGGTCGAGGAGGCTTCGCCTCGCTCGGAGCAAGCTCAGGAATGAAGAGCCATGCTCGTCTGCCGCACTCGCAACGGAGCCCGGAGCACATGCGGCGGACGTTCCCATCGCCCAATGGACAGGAGAGAAAGGCAGGCACATATAGATGGATGGAATGACGCTTCTTGGGATACTAGACATGCTCGTCATCGCCGGACTCCTTTTGCTCCTCGGCCTCTTTTTGCTCCGACACCTGAAATGATCTGGTATGCTTGTCCTTCTCTCGACTCGGCATGAGGAAATGGACGCAGCAGATGTTGGAAGGGAAGCTCGTGCTGCGTGAGCACGAGCCAGCCAGGGATATTTCCCCTTCCTGCTTTTTCCTGACCCTTCTGAACTGTTACCATTTTCGTCAGGATCTTAGTCCTACCTCTACTAGCACGAAACTGCGCAGGAACCTCTGCATAACCCGTCTATGCAATATCCTCTGCATTGTCATGAACACTTTCTTCCACATCCACGACAGGTGGCAGAGCACGCACAGCATCAACCTCGGCCCAGATACGCTCCACCAGACGCTCGGCTTCCTCCTGGTCAGCCAGAACATGCTGGAAGGGAAAGAAGGCACGATCATCGCTATGACGATGAATCCAGCGACTGATGATATTGATTTGATCCACTTCAGCTTTGCCGATGATGTTGGGCGCCTCCCCCAGATTTGCTGCGTGCTCCAGTAGTTCGTGTATAGTGTTGCTCATGGCGCCTGGTTCATGGGGGACACATTCTTGCCGTACCAGGCGACCGTGGCGGATGAGGAAGATTTCGTTGTGGCCCTCTCTGGCGGACGGATAGACGATAAACAGGTTATTGTATTCAACTGCCCCCGTGATCAGCCGTTGCCCGATCAGGATCTCATCGACACCGCGAATCGCATCACGGAGCCAGGCTGCACGCTCAAAGTTTAACTGCTGCGACGCTTCAAACATCTGACGGCGCAGGCGGTCAACCAGATCCTCGCGTTCACCTCCCAGAAAGGAGCACACCTGCTCAATGACCTGGTGATAGGCAGCAGAGTCACTATCGATGCCGCGACAGGGGCCGGGACAGCGATTGAGATGCAGGCGCAAACAGGGATCAGAAGGTTTTGCTTGCGGCGGTAGGCTGCGTGTACAGGTACGGATAGGGAAGATTTTCTGGATCAGCTCAATCGTGAGATCGACAAGACGCCTGCTGCGGAAAGGTCCAAAGTAGCGTGAGCCATCGGCAGCGACCTCACGTGTGGCATAGACGCGTGGAAAAGGATGTTGAATATCGATCTTGATGAAGGGATATAACTCATAATTACGCAACTGTACATTGTATGCTGGCTGCAATTCTTTGATCAAACGCGATTCAAGCAGCAATGCCTCCAGTTCGGAGCCCAGGACTATTGTTTCGATGTCCTTGACGCTTTGCAGCAGACCATCCATTTTACGTGTATAGCCTAGAGGCTGGCTGTAATACGACGAGAGGCGATCCTTGAGGTTTTTAGCTTTGCCTACATAAATGACCTGCTGGTTGGCATCGCGCATAAGATAGACTCCAGGTTTTGTGGGGAAATCGCGCTTCTTTGCAGGATCAAGAAAAAGACTGCCATTGGGACGTGCGGAGGCAATTGCGGCAGGAGTAAGTTTACCATCGGCGCGCCACAACTTCCCTTTCTCGGATACTGCTGCCTCCGTAATATCTCCACTCCACGCAACCGGAAGTTGCACACGAAGACGGAGATGCCCCAACGTCTTTATGCCCTGCTGCCTGGCAATTTCAAGCATGCGCAAAAAAACGGCGGCTGTCACTTCCGCATCTCCGAGTGCGCGGTGACGATTAATCGTCTGGATCTTCAGGTGCGCGGCCACCATATCGAGTTTGAAGCGCTTCAGACCGGGCAGGAAACGTCGCGCCAGTAGAATGGTATCAAGCCCATCCAGTGCGCACGCCTGTCCAAGCAAGCGGGTTTCGTATGCCAGAAAGTTGATATCGAAGCCGAGATTGTGGCCAACCAGGGTCGCATCCTCGATAAACTCAAGGAAATCAGGAAATATTTCTTTTGCCGTTGGCGCGTTCTCTAGCATATCCTGAGTTATACCCGTAAATTTCACGATAAAGGGAAGGAGACGGCGGCCAGGATTGATCAGGCTATGGAAAGAATCGACGACTGTTCCACCGCGTAAGCGTATGCCAGCAACTTCGATCACACGATCGGGACCGGGGCGTAGACCTGTCGTTTCAGTATCCACAACGACAAATTCGGTATCATCGAGTAACTGTTGCGTGCTACGCCAGGCGCTCAGCGACCAGAGCAGCGAGCTACCCATGCCCGTATCGCCAGTCGACTCAAATAAGGGGGAACTCCTCAACGTCTTGCGCAAGTGTACAGTCCACAGACCTGTGTTGCCACTCGCACCAAAGAGATGTTGTATCAGCAGATCTTCGGACGTTGGCTGTCCCAGCGTCTCCAACAATTCGTGTGCACGATGCAGCAGCGCGCTCCGTTGCGGTAGCGCAATAGATTCCTCTTGCCCCATAATGATGCTCTCCCAAAGAAATAGGCAGTTAGATCATCTGTACAAGAATAGCACGCTAACAGATGTTTCGCAAGAGATAAGACGAGCAAGAATATTCTCATAGCTCCCCCTATATTTTTTCGAAAGAAGGCTCTCATAGTACTTTAGTATAGTTTTCTTTCTGTAGCACAAGAACTTGAGGTATACTTTATGCATAACTTTATCATTATTGGCCTTCAAAATCATTTTAATAGTGTAGTGAATCAGAACTAACTTGAAAAGGGGGAAACATCTATTTCGATAGTCTCTCGCAACTTCTCCATACACTTCAAGCTATTTACACATTCCTTTGTGGGAGCATCTATCACCATAAACTCTACAGTACCCGACTGATGGAGGCTATTTCATGCGGCAAGAGCAAGGGACAGTGATAGATAAGCTGGTCAATCTCATTCAGAAATTGCAATCAAAACGTGAGACAGGTCAATTAACTAGCAGGCATGGCGACGGTATCGCAACGGAAGAGGGAATTATTGTCTTTGCCAATGGGAAGATCACAGAAGCCAGAGTAGGACGACGAACGGGTTCTGAGGCGCTCAATAAGTTGAGCACATGGGAAAACTGCTTATGTTGGTTTGTATTATCTATAGACAACACAATGGAGCCACACACCCACGATTCACTCGATGTACACACCGAAATATCCATCACTACGCAGACAAATACGTCTCCATTAGTACTTTTTCCCCCCTCTGGGAAACGAACAGATCCTCTTGAAGAAGACAGATGGACGGAGCGTTCTGTCTCTCCACCTGTTCCGGAGGTGCCTTATCCTGTGATTCCGCTACAACCAGCCCTCTCTAAGATCGAGCGCCTGGGTCTTTCTCGCGCTCATCGACGCTTCTTTTTGCTTATTGATGGGCGGAGATCTGTTCCCGATTTAATACGTCTTACGGGTCGGGAAAAGGACTATGTATACCAGATCTTGCGGGACCTGGAACGTGCCATGCTCATTCGCATTTCAGATGAAATGCCTCAAAAGGAAAGATAAGCATATACTATAGGCTGCGCATACTTCATAGCTGCCTTACGGTATCAGGAGGGAAAATGTCCAGTAAAGCATCCATTTTAGCACGAGATGAAGCACTCAGAGAGATTCTCCTGGCAGAGCGAGATGGGCGTGTGCCTATGCTAGATCACGCCGATCTCCATCAAACCGACCTGGCAGGGGCGGATCTGAGTGGAGGTGACATCCGTGAGGCAGACCTGTCAGACGCAAATCTGAGTGGGGCATATCTGTGTGGTGCGTATCTTCGTAACGCAAATCTGAGTGGTGCCAATTTAAGCATGGCCAATTTAAGCATGGCAGTGATGATAGGAGTAAACCTGGTTGGAGCTCATCTGCACGCAGCGAATCTACACCACACAGATCTACGCGCAACTGATCTCGGCGGGGTAGACCTGAGCGGAGCCGATTTGAAAGGAGCCTATCTCATCGAAGCTAACCTGATCGGGGTGGACTTGCAAAGAGCTGACTTGAGTGGCGCAAACTTGCGTGGAGCTAATTTGAGTAATGCAAACCTTAGTGGTACGGATCTCAGCAGAGCAAACTTGAGAAATGCCATCTTGAGTGGGGCAAATTGCGAGAAAGCCATCTTCAATGAGGTGATATTGAGAAGCGCAAACATGCATAAAACTAATCTTAGCAAAGCTAACTTGATGAGAGCGAATCTGAGTTTCGCCATCCTGAGTAAGGCGGAGTTAACAGGAGCATATCTCTGTGAAGCCAGCTTGAGGGGAACGAACCTCGTCGAAGCAAATCTCAGCCAGGCGAATTTCTGTGGGGCAAGCTTCAATCAGGCGCATGTATTCAAAGCTGACTTGAGTATGTCTGATTTCATCAAGGTAGACTTCCGCAAAGCTAATTTGAGCCGGGCCAACCTGAGTGGTGCTGATTTTAGCCGGGCAAATTTCAGTGGGGCGAACCTGAGCGACACTAATCTCAACTCAGCTTATCTGCGCAACGCAAATTGCGCGGGAGCGATACTCCAAAGGGCACAATTGCTTGGAACGCACCTGACCAATGTCTCTTTTGCTGGTGCTGACCTCCAGTGGATTCAAGCATATCCGGTAGACTTTGCAGAGGTGGACAAAGCCTCCTTATCTACGGTCATTATCGATATGCTAACAGCTCAGCAGCTTGGCCTGGTAACCCAGGCACTAGACCCTTTCCAAAACGGTTCGAGATGAGGAACGGCAAAAATAGGAGCCTGCCATGATCAATATACAAATGTTAACTGTTTTCATCATTGTCTTTTTAGCTGTAACCATTCTGGGATTTCTCGCTTCACGATGGCGTGCAGGCGATCTTAACCGGCTTCAGGAATGGGGGTTAGCCGGGCGACGTTTTGGAACGGTTGTGTCCTGGTTCCTCCTGGGGGGAGATATTTATACTGCCTACTCCTTTATCGCAGTACCTGGACTGATTTTTAGCTCAGGAGCGCTCGGCTTCTTCGCCGTTCCCTACCTGGCCATTATCTATCCCCTCGTATTTTTACTTTTACCCAGATTCTGGACAGTGGCCAGGCATCGTGGCTATTTGACTCCCGCTGATTTTGTGCGTGACCGTTTTGATAGTAGTGGACTTGCTTTGCTTGTTGCCATCACAGGAATACTCGCGACCATGCCCTATATTGCTCTACAAATATACGGTATCGAGGTTTCGTTAGCCCAGATGGGGGTCCCCCCATAGGCGCGGACTTTAGGTCACAGCGACCTCCTCTCTCCTTTTCCACAAAGGAGAAGTGAGAGCCAGCAGGTGTGCGCGTATGTCGGTCTCCTGGTGCCCGCGTTTGCGAGGACGATGGCAGAGGTAGCGCAGCAACCAGGGCAAACAGGCATGCAAACGCCGTTGGCTCCAGCCTCCCCACACCATCTGCTTGAGGGACGCGACACCGATGACCGTCAACGTCCAGGTGCTCACGACTTGCTGCACTGGCTCCATCGTCTCTGGATCGGGTGGGGTGGCGATCTCTTGAAGCAGTTCTCGTAGCACGTATGCCTCTCGCTCGTACAAGGCCCACCCGATGAGGAGCAATTGGACGACCAGACTGGCTCGCTCAATCTGTTTCAGACGCAGCACATGCATCTGTAAAAACGTCTTCATGCGTTTAAAGAGCAATTCGATCTGCCAGCGTGCTCGGTAGAGCCGCAAGACCACTTCGTTGGACCAGTCCTCTTCGCACAGTGTCGTCACGATCACCACCCACTCGGCCCACCACAACGTCTCTTCACGTGCCGGTGCCTGCCTTTGGCTTTAGCTTTAGCCTCTTTGGACTCTCTTGCCTTTTTCGCTTGCTCTTCTGGCAGATGCTTGAAAATCACCCGCACCTGGACGCGCTGTCCCTTTCCCGGTAAATTGATCCATCCAGAGAGGCTGGTACTTGCTCCATAGTCCAACGCTTCGGCTTGCCTTCGCACATCAATGAGCGTGCCATCTTCCTCTTCCAGATGCAGGTCATGCCCATGACGCCGGACGACGACCTGCCCTCCCTCTTTGATCACCGTGGCCAGATAGGCTTGGCGATACCCACTATCGCTCACATAGACCCAGTTCTGGCGCACGAGGCCCACTGGAATGGACTCGGCCTGGTGGTGATCACTGATCACCACGTGATCCATGCATCCTGCCAGCAGATCATAGCCCAGATGCAATCGCACGTCATCTCCTGTCCCCCCAATCACTTTGATCGAAGAGAAATCCAGCAGCACGATCCCTGTTCCTTTGAGTCCCTCTGGCAGCCAGCTCGGAGACTGTGCGGTTCCTATCAAGGTGCAGAGCATCCACGTGATCCAAGCTTCGGCTTTGAGCAGTCGCTTACGCCAGGCTTTTTCTGATAAAGAGCCGATTCCGGTGAGCACCGCCCAAATGCCCAGGCCGCGAAAAGAGAGACCGCATAAGGCATACGCCAGCAATGCCCGCAACAGATCGGTGGCGTTGCGCAGGTGGCGGATACGCACAAAGGCTCCCAGGTGTCGTGCCTGTTCTTCCAGATCTTGGGGCAAGTACGACAGGATTTCCTGGCTCCATTGTTCATTCAAAAGGGTATCCAGTTGCTCTTGGCTCGGCAATACCCTATCCTGTTTTGGTGAAGACATGGTGGCTCCTTCTGATGAGTCTTTTTTTCGTTTGAACTACTCTATCAGAAAAGGCTCCATGTCTCGTTTTTTTCCTCCTTTTTTCCTAAAGTCCGCGCCTATGGGGTACCCCCTCATGAGCAAGCCATCACCCGCACGTCTGATGCTAGCTACCAACGACTGCCAGGTGTTTGACCGACACCAGTGGCACGCCACCTTTGAGGTGGGAAAGTACCTTTGTACCAGTTGTGGAGCCAGCTACTTTTGTCCTGAGTGCACGACCAGTATTCCCAGGCGTGCACGTGTTCGCTTTTGTCCCAGGCACCGCGCCAGCCGTGAGGGACAAGCACCCGCAAAGGAGGTACAGCCATGAACGAACGGACTCCATCAACCACAGCAGCACGTCAGCCCATGCGAGAGCAACATGGTCAGTGGGATGTCGATCTGGAAGAGCCTGTGAGCCCGCCCACCTACCGCATTGCGCGTGCGCATGCCTCGGTGC
>WNFY01004414.1_pt1 | contig 12984 bp, 16 predicted proteins | sample 5400091 | NCBI WGS metagenome assembly WNFY01 (sample SAMN13153364, study PRJNA577476) | soil metagenome | isolation source: 60 cm soil or saprolite under grassland replicate 1 | place: USA:California | collected 2016-06-15 | reverse complement strand
CTCTTCTGTTGTGTGCAAAATTTCACCTACCGTTCGCAATTTCAAACCGTGATAATGCTTCAGCTCGAAGACCATGCGCTCGCGTGGCGTCAGCCGGTCCAATGCACTTGTGATCCGCGTGCCTAATTCCCGGCGCATAAGATCACGCTCGGGATTGGCGGCAGCCCGCCCATCAGGCACACGCTCCAGCACATCGTACTGCTCGCCTTCCGCATCTGTCGCGACCGGCGCATCTTCTTTTCGCACTTGCTTCTTCCGCAAGTGATCGAGGCAGAGATTGGTGACGATGCGGTAAATCCAGGTATAAAACGAACACTCGAAGCGAAAACTGCCGACGTTCTTGTACGCCTTCAGGAACGCTTCCTGATAAATGTCCTGGGCTTCCGTGTCCGAGCCGGTAAGATGCATAGCCAGCCGGAGCACTGCCTGGTCGTAGTGTCGTACCAGTTCCTCGAAGGCAGCGCGATTGCCCCGCTGCGCCTCGCGGATGAGTAAGCTGTCGTCGATTCGGCCTAGACCGTGCCCAGCCATTTGGCCCCGCCATGAGGGGTTCTGGGACCTGCTGCTGCGTTCCGCCGGAGCGCGTCCGGCACCCGGACGGAAACTCTCGCCAACCGTAATAGATACTGCCCACGCATCGGCCGGCATATTCTCTTCTTGTGCCTCGACATAACCAGGTGGCCGCCGCTGTAGGCCATTCTTCCCGGTTGCACTGCCATAGACGTGTGAAAGGCGAAACCGTGAGCAAGATTATAGGGGGTTTGGCAGGATTTTTGCTGACGGGAACGGGCTGTGTCGAAGGAATTTAGCGCGAAAGTGGGGCAACGGACTGCCCGCTGAAAACTGGGACTAGAATCTGAGATCTGGTTCTCGAAGACGGCCAAACGATGAGTCCGCTCCCAGGTGAGGTTCGCAAGATTCCAGCGAGAAAATCAGTTCTCAGTTCTCAGTTGGCGCTACTCGACCGCTTCTTTCTCAATGATGACCTTCAAATGCGTGGTCACATCCCTGTGCAGCCGAATAGGGACGGTGAACTCGCCCAACGTCTTGAGCGGCTCATGGAGCTGGATTTTACGACGATCCAGATCGAAGCTTTTCTTCGCGAGCGCTTCGGCAATATCACCGGACGTGACCGATCCAAAGAGCTGATCGTGCTCTCCTGAGCGACGTTGGAATGAGACTGAGAGGCCATCGAATTGTTTGGCCAGCTCTTCCGCTTGCGTTTTCTCCTTGGCGGAGCGCCGCACGGCGGCTGCCTTCATCTGTTCAATGACGGCCTTATTCGCGGCTGAGGCCTCGATTGCCAGCTTGCGAGGGAGGAGATAGTTCCGGCCATATCCGTCGGCGACCTTCACCACATCACCGCGCGAGCCTAGCTTGACTACATCTTCTTTCAGGATCACTTCCATGAGATGACTCCGTTCAGAAATTCTTTGCCACAGATTTGCACGGATGAACACGGATCAGGATCAACAAAGAATCCGTGAATATCTGTGGCGCACAGCGCTTACGAAGCGCGTCCTGCAAATGGCAGCAGTGCGATATTGCGGGCCTGCTTAATTGCCGTCGACAAGCGTCGCTGATGTGGCGTGCAAACACCGGTCAAGCGGCGCGGCACAATCCTGCCACTCTCGGCGACAAACTGCGCGAGCAGCCGGTAATCCTTGTAATTGATGGCCTCAATCTTCTCCACGCAAAACTTGCAAACCTTCTTGCGCCGGAAATATTTGCGGCCACCTTCGCGGCCCCCGGGCCCTCCCGGGCCGCCAGCACGCGGTGGACGCCGCTCGCCGCGGTCTCCGCTTTGGGTTCGCTCTCCGCCGCCTTCAGCGCCGGATGATGTCGGTCTAGTTTCGTCAGCCATGATGCTCCTTAAACTCAGGTTCCGGAGCTACGGGCGTCCTCGCCCGTAGACTTGGTAGGCTAGGCGAGCCCCCGCCGCTCCATTTGTTGCTTTATGCCGTCACTGCCGCGGTTTCGCCTCCGGCTTCGGCGGGCGGAGGAGCTGCCTTGCGGCGCGACTCCCGAATTTTCTTGATCTTCTCCAGGCGCTTCTCTTCCTCGTCGGTGCGCACGGTGAGGAACTTAATCACCGGCTCAGTGACGCGCAAACGCCGCTCGAGCTCGTGGATCAGCGCTCCTCCGCCTTCAACAGTCAGCAGGATATAAATACCTTCGTGAAATCTGCGGACCATGTAGGCAAGCCGCCGCTTGCCCATTTTTTCGACGTTTTTCACGTTTCCGCCAGACGATGACACGGCAGATTCCAACGTCGAAATCAGCTTGTCCTGGTCTTCCTCCGCCATGTCGGGGCGGACGATAAACATCAATTCATAAGTACGGTTCATTTCATCTCCAAAATTTCCATCGCGATGTCATTCTGAGCGAAGCGAAGAATCTGTGCATTATTGATGATCAGCAACGATGCATAGATCCTTCGAGGCTTAAGCCTCTCAGGATGACAACGAAACTCCGTCATTCAGGTTCGGGCTTGCGATTGAAGCGGTTCATCGCTGCTGCCCGTCCTTCCGTCAAAATCACCTTCACTGCTTCTGCCGCCGTATCGAGCACCTCGTCCACAGCTTTCAACTGGGATTTTCGAAACGACTTCAAAATCTTCTTTTCGGGCGCGATGCCCAGCCGAATCCGCAAAAATTCCTGCGTGCCAAGCGCTCCGATAATCGATTCCATTCCATTGTGCCCCGCTGAGCTGCCACGCTCACGGATGCGGATCGTACCCATCGGCAGATCCAGCTCGTCGTAAATTACGATCAGGTCGGCTTCAGGCCTAAGCTCATGCTTCTCCAGCAGGCATCGCACGGCAGTACCACTCAGATTCATAAACGTTTCTGGCTTTGCCAGCAGAACCTGCTTTGACCCGACCTGCGCGCGCGCAGTAAGCGCCTGGCACTGCCGATTTCTGACTTCCACGTTCAGATCGCCGGCCAGACGATCGATCGTGAGGAATCCCAAATTGTGCGGCGTAAACTGATATTCGATACCCGGATTGCCGAGACCGACAATGAGCTTCACGCCTTGCTAATTTCCCCTGTGTCGAACTAGTCGAGTCATGCTCGACTGGACGGGCGGGGACGCCCGTCCTCCATCGAATAACCTATTTTTTCTCTTTCTTCTCCGGCTTTTCTGGCTTCTCGGCAGCAGCAGGTTCTGCGCCTTCTTCGCCCTCCACCTCCTGCTTGCCTTTCTTGATGACCTCAGGCTCGGCAGGAGCGGCAGCAGCCTCAGCAGCAGCAACTTCCGGAGCCGGAACTTCTTCTTCCTTGACCGCGGTAATGTGCGCGACAGTCTGATCCGCATCAGTAAGAAATCGAAGCTTCTCGCTGTGGGGCAGATCGGCCACACGCAGCACTCTGCCGAAGACTAGCTCGGTCACGTCCGCCTCAATCGAATTTGGAATATCGCTAGGCAGGCACTCAACTTCCAGTTCGCGCAACACCTGCTCGAGAATACCGCCTTGCTGTTTCACGCCGGCAGCTTCGCCCTTGAGCACGATTGGCACATTGACCGTAAGCTTCTGATCCATGGCAATGCGCTTCAGATCGATATGGAGAAGCGAGCCTTTGATTGGCTCATATTGCCAGTCGACAATCATTGCCTTGCTCCGCTCGCCATCCAGAGCCAAATCGAAAATGGTGTTGTGACCGGTAGCAGAGTGAAGAATCCGCGAAACCTGGCGTGGATCAAGGCTCACCGAGAGCGCGCTCTTCCCCGCGCCGTAAACCACCCCGGGAATTTTTCCTGAGCGGCGGACACGCCGGGCATCGTTCTTATTGCCGGCTGTACGCGGTTGAGCTTCCAAAAGGTTTGTTTCCGTTGCAGTGGTTGCCATTTTGATTTCCTGTTTACGTAGATAATCCGCTCACGGACGTTTCTTCGTGAATCGACTGGATCGCACGTCCGATCAAACCAGCGATCGAAAGTACCTTGAATTTAGGTTCTTTGCTGGCTCCATCATTAAGCGGAATAGTATTGGTCACTACGACTTCCGTGATGCAAGATTTCGCAACATTCTCCACCGCAGCCCCGGAGAGCACTGCGTGCGATGCGCATGCGTAAACCGCACACGCGCCATTTTCCTTCAGAGCGCTCGCCGTCTTCACCAGAGTGCCTGCGGTATCAATCAGGTCGTCGATGACCAGGCAGGTGCGGCCGTTGACATCACCGATTACGTGCATGACCTCGGCAACGTTCATGTCCACACGGCGCTTATCTACGATGGCCAACGCAGCGTCCATCTGCTTAGCGAAGAAGCGGGCCCGCTCTACACCGCCGGCATCGGGTGAAACCACGGTCAAATTCGGCAGATTCAGCTTCTTGAAATGGCCTACCAACACTGGGGAGGCGAACAGATGATCCACCGGAATGTTGAAAAAACCCTGTATTTGTAGCGCGTGCAAATCCACGATAAGCGCACGGTCTGCCCCAGCGGTTGTAAGCAGGTCGGCGACTAGTTTGGATGAGATTGGCGCGCGCGGCCTGTCCTTACGGTCCTGGCGGGCGTAGCCATAATACGGAATCACCGCCGTGATACGCCGGGCGGAGGCCCGTTTGAGGGCATCAATCATCAACAGCAGTTCCATCAGGTGCTCGTCCACCGGGCGGCAGGTAGGTTGCATAGCGAAGACGTCAGCGCCGCGCACATTCTCTTGAATCTGTACATAAGCTTCGCCATCGCTAAAGCGCGTAACCACAGCCTGGCCGCGAGTCAAACCAAGAAAAGCGCAGACCTCATCGCACAACGACTCGTTCGCGGTGCCGCAGAAGATCTTGAACTTATCGTCTACGCGTCCGCGATGCGGCTTGCGCTCCGGTTTCTCGTCGGCGCTCATGTGGGCCTTCTTTTCCGTCGCTGTCGCAAGAGTTGCCATAGAATCAGCCCTTAGCTATTGGCTTTTAGCCGTTAGCTTTAACGTGCCACCACCAGCTCCCCTGCCCAAGTTAAGAGCCAAAAGCTAATGGCTAATAGCTAGTCTCTGGCTGGGCCGCTAGGATTCGAACCTAGACAAAGTGCTCCAAAGGCACTTGACCTACCATTAGTCGACGGCCCAGTTTTCCAATTGCAGATTTGGCGATTTCAGATTGTAGATTGAAAAGCTCATCTCCCGCTACAAATTGTCAGTCTGCAAGCTGAAATCTTCAATCGAAAATCTTCCTCCAGTACTGCTGGCGCGTCATCGTGGTCGTTACCTGCGCAGGAACGCCTCGGTTGCGCAGCCGGGTCGCGGCTTTCTCAGCCGTAATCCTGGACTCAAACAATCCGTAGCTTGCTGAGCCGGACCCGGACAGCGAGGCATAAAAAGCCCCCGCCCGCAGAAGCACACTCTTGACCTCGCGCAATTCGGGATACTGAGGAAAGACGACTTGTTCAAAGTCGTTTTCGATCCCGGTACGGACGAGGTCGAGAAGCGGATTCCCGGCCCGGCCTCCGCCCTTCGGGGAGACACCGGATAAGACCTTCCCAGTTTTGCTCTGGGAGATCAGCCACGCACTGAGTGCACGACCGAGCTCTGTAATTCTATCGGACGGAGTAGCTTGCGTCAATTTCTGTCGAGGCAACGATCTTGTCATTCCGAGCGGGGATTTATCCCCCGAGGAATCTGCTTTATTGTGATCCTTAAAAGCAGACTCCTCACCGGCTGAAGCCGATTCGGAATGACAATGCTTCTGGAGCGTTGCAAGGTACGCATCCCAATCGGCGAAAGCTTTAGCCGTCGAAACGCCAATCTCCGGGATAGCCACCACGCAAGGCATGGATGGTAAATCGGGCAACGGATACACTTCCTCACCGTGTCCAACCCCTAGCACCGTCCCGCCGATTAGAAACAGCGGCAGATCGGAGCCGACCACGGCGCCGATTCGTAGCTTCTCGGGCCAGGGCACCGCCTTTTTCAGAGCACGCTCGAGCGCCAGCAGTGCCGCCACGGCATTGCCCGAAGCTCCACCTAATCCTCCTTGCACCGGCAGGCGCTTCTCAATTGTGATGACCACCCGTCCGTGTGCCCGCAGCGGCATCATCGCTTTTTCGACAATCTTGTAGCAAGTGTTTGAGTTGTCTCTGGGGACACGTGGATCATCGCAGCGAATCTCAATCCCTGACCCGCGCTGCACCTCAACATGAATGACATCATGCAGCGCAATTGTTTGATAAACGGTGCGCAGCTCGTGGAAACCATCAGCCCGCAAGGGGCCAATGCGCAGGCCGAGGTTGATCTTGGCAAACGAGCGGGCAGTAACTTGCATGGGATGTTGATTTAACCACAGAGGGCACAGGGGAACACAGAGGGCTAGGAGCGCCGCTTGTAGTAGATGGCGAACTCAAACCCCGGATTCGCGGGGAACAGTTCCGCCACTTTCCGCAGCCGCTCGGCTAGTTGGGTGGGAACCAGCAAGGGATAATCTCGCTCGCGAAGATCGTAATAATCAACGTCAATATACAACGACAGCAGATAGATCGAAATCGCGTCGGCGAAGCTGGCGGTGAGATATTCGTTCTTGTACTTCTCCGCATCCGGACCCGGGGTGGTCGCCAGCTTGCGCGCTTCCCAGGCATCGAGCGAGGTCTCTCCACGAACGCCGGCTTCCACCTGCCTCCAGACAAGATCGGCGAATTCTCGTGAAACACCCGCACGATCCACTACGGCGTGGCCGACATTGATATAGAACTCGAATGCGACCGAGAACTTGTCGTCCATTAGCCGCGTGGAGATAAACACGCACTGCGAGTCGCCCAGCTCCAAATTGCGGTGGCACACGGCGTTATCGCTTAGGCTCACGTCGTAGCGATCGGCGATGACCGTATCGTCGCCTTGATTAACCGTGAGGGGAACGAAGTAGTACGCCTTGCGTTCGAGAGCCGCCGCGGCAGCATCGGGAACAGCAGCCACCATGCGCTGAAGGTCGGCTTCGCGGACGCTGACCTCTCCAGCAACGGCGTAGCAAATACCATTGGGGGCTTGTGAGACAGGAGTGTGGCGGACCACCTCCGCCGGGGGGCGCGTGATGGCCGGTGCGGCCTGTGACATAAAAAGTATTGTAACCTAGCGTTCGCTGAGGAACAGAGTCCCTTCAGGGCAAACCAGCCGCGCTAGAATCAGGCATGCCCGCCAGCAAGAGCCCGGCACGGAAGCCCCGCTGGTTCATGATCCCGGTTCGAGTTGTGCTCGTAACATTTCTTCTGAGCCTGCTCACCTTCGCCGTGACGTTGCTGCTGGGGATTTTGGGAATCGTGCTCGGCGCTCGCGCTCGCGGGGTACATCCGGATATGGCCGTAGCTTATAAGTGCATCGCGCTGCCTTCAGCGGGAGTTGTCGGAGCCATTGTATTGATTTCCTCCATATTCATGGAGTTCCGGCACTATCGCGAAGGCTTGGGGCGTTAGCGTCTAGCTCGCCCAGGCCGCCAGAATCGTCCCCATCACCAAATAGCAAACCAACTGGTATCCCGTATTGATCGCATACAGCTTGAACGGCTTCTTGCTGAACAATGCGTCCGTCAACTGCACGGTGCTCACGAAACCAAGCCATACCGCGAAAGCGATCCAAGTTCCGTGGAGCGGCGAGCGGGCCTGAGTTCGATAAGTTTGCCCAGCACCAGCGCCGAAATCAGGATGGCAATGAACGCGATGGCATAGTTCTTTCCTGCGCCCTTGCGCATCTCGTCCAGCTTGGATTTATCGTCTGGGTCGTAGCCCATCAGAATCATCCACGGTCTGGCAAACAACAAAGGCGACTACCAGAGAAAGCCGGTCACCATGGTGGAAACTGCCGCCACCAGTACGGACCACAGATTTACACCTCTGAAGTACATGGGTTCGCCTCCACCCGGAAAGTGAGCAGCGCCCGAATACTAAATCTGAACTGAGGGGAAATGGAATTAAATTCTTATGCGAGTGCTGCCAAATGTCTCTGACGCCCGCTCTAGCGCCCGCTCGTGTACCAGATCGATCCCGGCGTGTTGTAGTTCAGCCCTTCACCCCAAACGACCTGTGTGTTGCCGCGGCTATCAATGCCCATTTCAAAATAATCTCCGAACGGAAAACTAAAGCCATTGGGTTGAATGTAGCTGTAACCCGCCACGTAGCTGGAGAGCTTGGACTCGCCTGACCAGGTCGCGCCGCCATTGGTGGAACTGCGGTAGTAGACATTCCATAGAGGACTGTTGCGTACATCCATCCAGGCAATGCGCACGTCGCCTGCCGATCCGGCCGTAACGGCGGGAAACGCATGCTCAACGCCCGATGACGCTTTAGACACGTCAACCCTGGGGGACCAAATGGCCCCGCCGCTTGTGGATGAGGCAAAGTAAATCCGCGCTGGTCCTTTGTTTGTGCTTCCCGCGTTCCACAGCGCGTACAAAGTTCCCGCGGCATCAGAGGTCATCGTGATCTGCGCCCCCAAAAACGCCCAGCCACATTCGTAAGCCGAGCAATCCGGCGGCGCGCCTGAGATGTCGAGCAGTGTGCTACTCCAGGTAGCGCCACGATCCGACGACTGGCTGATATAGAGATTCACCGGCCCTTTTGCGCCACCATTTTGCGTGTACCCAGCCCACGCAAAATAAACATTGCCCTCAGGATCTATGGTGCCGCCGCCCGCTAGCGACCAGCCAAGCTTGCCAATCGGATTCACATTCGACGAGGAAAACGTAATCCCACCATCATGCGACGACGCCACCCAAACCTTTTGCGCATGATTGAAGCCGACGTACACATCGGCGCCGTGCACAATCAGGATGGGCTTGTCCGTGCCGGCGTTCGTGCTGTCGGCAATCACTACCAACCAGCTCTTGCCGAAATCGACGGACTTGGCAACCACGGTGTCGCTCTTATTGTTCTGAAGCCAAGCGGCGTACACCGTTTTATGGTCGGCAGGGTCAACCACAATCTGTGCATCGAACTGCCCCGAGATTGACGGCGCAATCTGCCTCGGTGTCTCCCAGCTTGCGCCATTGTCATTGCTGACCACCAGGATCATCTTCGGAAGTGGGCACGACGCGCAGCCGGGAACGGTTACGTATTGCGGATAGAGAATATAAACGTGGCCATAACCGTCAGCCGCGATTGCTGGCTCCCATTGATCTCCGCTGGTATAGCCAACCCGGGTTTGGTGAGCGAATCCCGGTCCCGCTGCAAACGCCGCGCGAGCAGCCGCAAGACTCAGGAGCAATATCAATGAGAATGCGCAGGCACAAAATCTGCGAACGGTCACGTGAGCCACAGAACCTCAGTCGGGCTGGAAGACCCGCGTGGCGTGGACTTTATCCTGAGAGTGCGCGAGAGTCAATCAGGAATGTACCTGAATTTTGATGTGTGAAGCTCTTTGCAACTCGAAATCTGGTCACTTTTTGCGAGTGCGGTAATCTAATAACCAAGGCCCCTATCAGCGGACGAAATTGCGCATCGACTGCAACTCCGCGCTAAACTGGAAATGAGGAATCATTCATGGCTAAAGCCATTTTTGCCGCAGGCTGTTTCTGGGGAGTCGAGGCGACCTTCCGCGCCCTGCCCGGCGTGACTTCTACCCGTGTAGGCTACACTGGCGGGAATTTTGCTAATCCCACCTACAAAGACGTTTGCACCGACGGCACTGGCCACGCCGAAGCTGTCGAAGTGGACTTCGATCCCGCGAAGATTTCCTATGAGAGATTACTCGACGTGTTCTGGGAGAACCACGATCCCACCCAACTGAACCGCCAAGGTCCGGATTGGGGAACACAGTACCGCTCCGCGATTTTTTTCCACTCGCCCGAGCAGGAATCCGCCGCCAAAGCTTCCAAGCAGGAATTGGAGAACTCCGGTCGGTACAGCAAGCCCGTCGTGACGCAGATCGTCCCCGCGACTACCTTCTACGAAGCCGAGGATTACCACCAGCAGTATCTTGAAAAGCGCGGCATGGCGACGTGCCACATTAAATAGTTCGCTTGGAAGGGCTGGTTCTGCCCGCTGAAACGGTCCGCTACGCCGCGGTCAACAAGATTGGCTCGCCTTTTGTGATCACCAACGTGTGTTCATAGTGCGCTGATGGACGGCGATCGGCGGTGCAGACCGTCCATCCATCTTTAGCGACAATCGCGCGCCCTGATCCGGCGGCGATGATTGGCTCAACAGTAATGACCAAGCCTTCAGTGAGAATCTGACTGGCTGCCGGATCGGCATAATTAGGTATGCGCGGCTCCTCATGAATAGTCCGCCCGATTCCATGTCCCCCAAGATCGCGAATCACCGAAAACCCGCTGCGACGTACCTCGCGTTCCACGACGCGACCGATCTCTGAGACACGGAAGCCGGCTCGCGCCACCAGCATGGCCTTGTGGAAGGCTCTCTCAGCGCAGGCCACAAGCCGCTGGCTTTCTTCCGAAATCTTGCCCACTGCCACAGTCTCTGCCGCATCCGCCATGAAGCCGTCTTTTTCAATTGTCACGTCGAGCTTCACCAGATCGCCTTCCTGCACCGCGCGCGCTCCCGGAATCCCATGCACCGCCTCTTCATTCAAGCTGATGCAGTTCACTCCTGGAAATTTGTAAACCAGTTGCGGCGCCGATTGCGCTCCATGCTCGCGCATCACCGACGCGCCGACTTCATCCAGCTCCGCCGTAGTCACGCCCGGTCGCACAGCGCGCTTCATCGCTTCGATCATCCGCCGCACTATCGACCCTGCGGCGCGCATCGACGCCAATTCTTCTGGAGTATTTATCGACACAATGCCTCCGACTGTCTCTCTTCTTTCTTAGACTAGCTCATTCGGCGGCCGACGCGGGCGAAAAAACACGAGCAGAACGAAACCGGTGAGAAAGAACGGCGTTACCTGCGCCAAGGCAAATCCGAGAAAGTGCAACACAACACCATAGAGCGCGATACCTTCACTTAGTATGTAAGTGAGCAGGTAGCCGACACGCCATCGCGCTAGAGCCTTGCTGTCGGACGGTTGGGCGGCCAGCGCTGCCTCTGATCGCAATACGAACAAACGCCGCACGACGATGGTTGTCAGGATAAGCATCACCGCCAAGACTGAAACTGCCCGCAAGATAATCAGATTGGGAGTTGCGGTCGAAGGTATCGCCACAGATATGGCCACATAAAAGCCGATGCTCACCAGCATTGCAGCACGAATTATTTGCAGAATCCTTCTTGCGGACTCCATGTGCCAATTGTCTTCGATTTTCGCCGCTGGCGCTGTTCAATCAAATCCGCCGTGCCACAAACGGTAACAGTGCGCCGCATCTAGTGCCGGTGCCCGCTCAGCCCGGTCCGCAGCCGTAAAAATACGTGGAACGATACGGGACGATCTCCATAAGTCGAATCTAGAACGCCAGGCTTGGAATAAAACACCATGTCAGCTCCAAGTCCAAGCTGCCAATGATGGTTCTGCACGAGATCACGCACTCCGCCGAAGGTGTATGCGCCAATGCGAAACGAGGGATGCGTGGGAGCCTCCGGAAACAACTCATCTTTATCCACCAGCTCCAGCCGCGTGTAGGCATAATTGCGCTTGCGAAAGTTCACGGTCGACTCCAGCAAGTAGCTATTTTGCACCGTGTCATCGAGCAGCTTGCGTTTTCGTCCCCAGATGAGCGACGTCGCCCAATTGCCATTTTCGAAGGGACGGTTGTATTCGAGCGAAGCTCCTTCGCGACGCTCGTTGCCCGGCTCCAGTGCTTCAGGACGCTGCAAGTAGCCGTAACTGTATTCCGCTACCCAATTACGCGTGGGTGCGGCACTCACACGAAACGACCATGAATTTAGCGCGCCAAGCTGAATGTCCCAGCGGTCTTCATCTGGTTCGTGACCATTGAAGGCTGAACCTTCGATCTTGAACCGGTCAATCACAAATCCAGTCGTCACCACCCCAAAGCTGGTATGCGTGGAGTCCTGCAGATGGTGGCTCAGCGGCGCCGCCGGATTCTCGGAAGCTGATTCTCGATGGATGTACGTGACCGGCCCGAGCGCCGGTTCGGCGGAAGGGCCGCCATAGAAAAGCCACGAAATTCTCTCTGTAACGGGAACCGTGTACAGCATAGAAAGCTCGGCGAAAACATTATGAGGGTGCTGATGATCGATCAAGGGCTGGCCATGATAGGTTTCTCCGGTTTGGAACAGCTCCGGGAAGCCGGGATGCGGCGAAGTCAGCGACTCCACAGAAAACATCTGGCGAAAGAGCAGCGTGCCTGGGCCGAGCTTGTGCTGCTCCATCAGCATCAGATAATTCACCGACTCGGCCTTGCCTTCTCCCCGTGGCCCACCCTGCTGGTTATAGGTCAGAAATAAAGCTCCATGCGCCATCAGATCCCAACTGCCGCGCGTGGTCATCGACAAATGTGCGGGAACCGATGCCGGCTGCCAGTTACTACCAGAACCGGCATGAAAGGATGGCAACCACGAGGGTGACCCTTCCATGCTCATGCTCTGCATGCTTTGACCGGGCTGTTCTCGCCTGGACATATCCATGTTGTGATTTGGTTCCTGGTTATGACTTGCTTCCTGCGCTAGCGCGCAAGAAACTATCGCGGGAATCGCAACACTAAGCAAAAGCACTGATCGCACGGTCTTACTCCCAGGTGAGGATGCAAGATTTGGCCACGCCCCGGCAGGCTTTACCGGAGCAGAGGAATCGGCGAAAGAAGGCGATCAGATGCGCAGCGGAAGGTTGCCGGGCGGATCCCCAGACGTGTAAGTCACGTCCCGAAGATTGGTGTCTGATACAGAAACAGTCAGACTGCCATCCGGCAGAATCAGAGCCAAAGCCGTCGCGGCAGATTGAATATTGAAATGTGCAGGCACAATCGGAGAATTGTGTCCCGATAGACAGCAGCTAAAATTTTCCGGCATGGGAGCCGGAGCTTTGGATCTTTGGTGATGACAGCTGGCCAGTCGCAGGTGTGAACCCGCGCTGAGAGCGGTAATTCTCGCCGCTGGAACCATTATCATGGCTGCCAGCACCGCAATTGTCGCCGTCTTTGATACGCGCG
>WNFY01004413.1_pt1 | contig 12985 bp, 6 predicted proteins | sample 5400091 | NCBI WGS metagenome assembly WNFY01 (sample SAMN13153364, study PRJNA577476) | soil metagenome | isolation source: 60 cm soil or saprolite under grassland replicate 1 | place: USA:California | collected 2016-06-15 | reverse complement strand
CGCCTGGCTGAGGCTTTCGCCGAATGCCTGCACAAACGCGTGCGCGATGAATGGGGTTATGGTTGTGGGGAAGGCCTGAGCAACGCGGATCTTATTCAAGAGAAATATCGCGGCATCAGGCCGGCCGCAGGTTACCCGGCATGCCCGGATCACACCGAGAAGGGCTCGCTCTGGCGTTTGCTCGATGTGCAGGCGAATACCGGGATGCTGATCACGGAGTCGTTTGCGATGTGGCCCGGATCGAGCGTGAGTGGACTCTACTTCGCCCATCCGGAATCGCGCTATTTCAGCCTGGGCAAGATTGACCGCGACCAGGTCGCCGACTACAGCAAACGCAAGGGAATGAGCGTAGCTGAAGTCGAGCGGTGGCTCGGGCAAAACCTGAACTACGACCCTGCGGAGTAAAAATCAGGACCGTGGCCGTTCCAACAACACGCAAATGCACGAGTAAAGAATGATGGTGCATCTCATATGACGACTAGAAAGCGCGCTTTTGGGCAGCTGTCCTTTAGCTGTCCAATATCGATTCCTTAACGCTTCTTACAAGGCTTTTCGAGGGCCACCCGCGTCTTGTAAGTTGTTGAAAGTACTTATCATTTTGGGCTCATAACCCAAAGGTCGGTGGTTCAAATCCACCCCCCGCAACCAAAGTTTTCATCGAGTTACGTTAGAATCGCTTCTGCAGAATTCCAGCATTCCTTCTGTGAAGAACCGTCGATAACGCAAAGTGTTGGACGTCACATCCCTCAATGAATTCCGCTTGTTTGCTTTTGATTGCTTGCGTGTTTCTTCAAAGGCATCGTAATTCTAACGATACAGCCTCGTTCTCCAGCACGATTAAACAGTTCGAGTGAACCGCCGTGTGCCTCCGCAATCTGCCGCGAAAGCACAAGTCCGATGCCACTGCCCGCTGGCTTCGTAGTGTAAAAGGGTACGAAGGCGTTGCTGGGGTTCATCAGTCCCGGTCCGTCGTCTTCGATCGAGATAATAATGTTTTCGGGGCCCGCGCTCCAGGAAACCACGATATGCCGTAAGACGTCCTGGCCTCTCAACCCATTGGACTTGATTTCTTCTGTGTGCAATTGAAGTACCGCGTCCGCGGCATTGCGCAACAGGTTGATGAACATCTGCTCTAGTTGGTCTGGGTCTGCCAGGAAATTGATTTCCGGGCCAGAAGTTATGGCGACAGGGACGCGTGTTTCGAGTGCAGCAACACGTTTGGTAATTGCCGTGATCGAGCATGTTTGCAAGGAGGGAGGAGGCATCTGCGCCAACTGACGGTAGCCTTGCAAAAAACGATTGAGGGAGGCTGCGCGGCTGTCGATGATATTAAGTCCGCGTTCGAAGTCCTGCTGTTCCTCTTTTTTAATCCCGCTTGCCGCCAGCCTCGCATTCAGGCTACCGGCAATGGATTTGATCGGAGCCAGAGAATTATTGAGTTCATGTCCCATCACTCGAATCAACCGCTGCCAGGCCCGCCGCTCCTCCTCACGTAACGCGCGACTCACGTCCGAGAGGACAACAAGCATATGTGGGACCCCCTGCTGGCGAAACGAACTTCGGCGGACAAACCAGCGCGCATCAGTTCCGAAATGCAGCTCAATCAGTGACTGGTTTTCACATGACAAACAATCTTCCAGTCCCAGCTCAGAGCTGGTTTTGCCAGTCACTTGAGCTGAGCGTGCATTCAGGAGCTTTTCTCCTGCGGAGTTTACAAGCCGCAGCTTGTTGGTCGGGTCAAATGCAAAGATCGGTACATCCACCTCTTCCACTACATGTTGCAGCAAGGCGGTTGCTTCAACAGCGCCAGTGCGATGTTTCGCAAGGAGATCAGCGAACGCGTTGACCTCGATCGAGAGTTCCCCGAGCGCATCGTTAGGAATAGCCAACCGTGCGCGAAAGGAATAGTCTTCATCCCGCAATGCGCCAACCACGTTCGCAAGCGTTTGCAATGGACGAATAATGTGATCGTGGAGTGCCGCACCGATAATCAGGCACACGAGCAACTCCGCGCCGATGAAAATCAGTTTTGACTGAATCGACCAGGGCTCTAACCAAATCAATGTGGCGCTGACGAGAAGGCCAGGGGCGACCAACAGAATTGAAAATCTGGTTACCCGACGCTCAAAGGGTGCTCGCTGCCGCTTTCTCTTTTTTCGTAGCGAAGAGTTGTTGATCGCTGGGCTAGAGCCCATACTTTTCCATCCGGCGGTACAAGGCGCCACGGCTTAAGCCCAATGCCTCGGCAGCGAGGCTGACGTTACCCTGAAAGCGCTGCAGCGCTTTGCGAATCAGAATACTTTCAACCGCCTCCAGACTCAATTCCTCGAGATTTTGGGCCTGCCCACGTTGGGCATTTAACCCGAGATCGCCTGGCTGAATCTGGTCGGTGCGGCACATCAGAACGGCCCGTTCCAATGTGTGCTCAAGTTCGCGAACATTGCCCGGCCAGGCATGTTGCAAAAGCGCCTGCATGCCTGCAGGGTCAAACCCCTTCACCTCACGGCGGTATCGGGAAGCGTATTGCGAAAGAAAATGCAAAGCCAGAGCGGGAATGTCTTCCCTGCGTTCACGTAAGGCTGGCAAATAAATCTCCACCGTATTCAGGCGGAAGAGTAGATCTTCGCGGAAATGGCCGGCATGGGATGCAGCTTTCAGATCGACATTGGTCGCAGAAATCACGCGGACATCGATCTTCTTGGCGCGTGACGCCCCAACGCGTTCAAGTTCGCCGGACTCGATCACGCGGAGCAGCTTGGCTTGCTGGCGCAACGGGACATTTCCGATCTCATCCAGAAAGACGGTTCCGCCATCTGCCAACTCAAATCGTCCAACGCGGTCAGTTCGCGCGTCCGTAAAGGCCCCCTTCACGTGACCGAAAAGTTCACTCTCAAAAATACCTTCGGCGAGTCCGCCGGTATTGACGGCAATCAGGGGACGAGAGCTCCGCAACGACAACGCATGGATCGTCCGGGCAACAACTTCCTTGCCTGTGCCATGCTCGCCGGTGACTAAGACGTTTGCCTCGGAAGGTGCGATGCGGGTGATGGTTTCAAGGACTGTGGTCATCGAGGGTGCAGTCGCGATGAATTCGGGCAGGCCCTGAGCATTGAGCAGCCGGTTCTCGGCCGCCAATCGCTCGGCTCGCTGCAACGCGCGATGCAGCTCCACTTGCGTGCGGAGGATAGAGAGCAGGCGTTCGTTTTCCCATGGCTTCTGAATGAAATCCCGCGCACCCCGGCGCATGGATTCGACTGCAAGCTCGACGTTTCCCCACGCGGTCATGACAATGACTGGAAGAGTGCTGTCGAGCGCGACGATTTCCGAAAGCAAGTCGAGGCCCTCGCGGCCCGAAGTGGTGTCGCGTGTGTAATTCAGATCGATCAGCACGGCGTCGTATTGCCCGGAGCTCAGCGCTTCGCGCGCAAGTTCCGGCGAGCGTACCACATCCACCTTGTAGCCTTGCGGCCTCAGCAACAGTTCGATGGCTTCGAGGATGTGCTGCTGGTCATCAGCGGCAAGAATTCGCGGAGCACTTCCGGCTTTGGTCAGGACCGCAGGAATCCCAACTTCTCGTGGCTTAGCGGACGTGGGCATGAACTATTGAGCAGGGCTGCGAAGGGTACCGCTGATCGCGTCCTGAATCTCAATTCCATTATGTTCCAAAGTGCTTCCGGTCGCACGATCAAGTTCTACTTTAGCTTTTTCGTAAACCGTCATAGCGGTGGCCAAATCCAGTTCGGCGACCGCGAGATCGCGCTGCGCAGTCATCGTCTGGTAAGTTGATCCCGCCCCCAGCGTTTGCTCTTTCTCCATAATCTCGAACGTGCGCTGGGCCAGGTCCCTTGCCTTGCGGGCAGCCTGCACGCGAGCGGCAGTTTGCTCTACCGTGTACTGAGCATTGCGAACTTCGATTCTTATTTGTTTTTTCAATTGTTCACGGCGCAACTCGGCTTGGCGATATTCAAGTTCGGAACGATATTGGTCAGCTTTCGCGACACGATTTCGGATGGGAATGTTCAGGTTGAATCCAACGTAATAGTCGGGAGCAGTGTTGTTGAATGCATTCTGGAGCGCACCAGAGAAGTCCGTGGGCACGGTAGAGCTGTTCGGAACTCCAGGAACGTTATAAATCGGATTCAGAGGTCCGGCTAATCCTGATCCTCCGTAGAATGCCACTAGCGAAAGCGAAGGTAACAATGCGTTTCTTGCAGCCTTGCGGCTGATTTGGCGATTCGCTAAATCAATATCGGTCTCATTCAGTTCCGGACGATCACGTAGCGCCTGAGAGATGAGGTCCTGAACCTCGTGGCTGGTTGGCGCTGCTGTGGATTGCGTGAGATCGGTAGGAACTACGGGTATTGCCTCGAGAACTGGATCGTCCAAGCTCTTCGTCAACGCATTTTTCATCAGCAGCTCTTGCAGTTGCAACGAGGTACGAGCGATCGTCAAGTCCTGATCGCGTTTTGAAGCCTCGGCTTCAGCGCGCATCACATCCATTGCTGGAATGCTTTCCAGTTGGAGCTGCTTCTTTGCGGTGTCAAGAGATTGCTGTGCGAAGGCTAACGATTGCTCGTTGACTTGCGCCTGTTCGTATGCATTCACCAGGTCCCAATAGATGTTCTCAATCTGCGTGACCGTGGCGATTGCCTGGTCTTTGAAGGCAATGTCTGAGATCTTCTTGTTGTTATTCGCGATCCGAAGATAGCGGAGATTGGGGCCGAACCCGAAGCCCGCAAGCAGCTCCTGTTGGAAAGAAAACCGATACATCGAATTCAACACGGGAGAAAGGTTGAAAAAAGGACTGTTAGTGGTCTGCCGGTTGTTATTGAACTCAAATGAAAAGCTGCTTCCGGTCGGGAATGCCTGGGCCAAGCCGAAGTTGGATTGTCCGGTATTGAGCTGGAGTAAGGGGACTCCATAGATCTGCTGATTCGCAAGTGGAGTTGTTTGATGCTCTGCGCCCACCGATCCGAAGATGGCTGGATCGTACGATGCCACAGGGGTACCAGTGCCCAGAGTAGATTGCACTAAGCCAGATGCGCCAGCTCCCGCGCCGCCAGCCCCGCCCGTTGTGCCGCCCGCGCCTGCGCCAGGAGCCCCAGCTCCGAACCCTCCGACTCCACCACCCGGAGTTCCTTGCACTACGCCGGCATTAACTCCGCGAAAAACGCCGCCTGCCTTTGTTCGCAAAATATCCGTATTGGCGATCGGAAGATTGTAGCGCGCAATGGCAAGGTCCAGATTGTTCTCGAGCGCCAACTGGATTGCATCTTTTAGGGACAAGTAGAGCTTGCCATCCCGAATCAGCCGGCTCAGCAATGGAGAATTTGTCAGCTGTGGTTCCGGGATTTCGATCGGTGAATATGCGCTGAAAGGATTACGAGACTTTGGCATTGCGAAACTGACAGATGCATTTGTTTGACCTGTTGCCGTCGCGGTTAGGGCGATCAGAAGCCACGCTACAGATTTCGAGAATAAAGACTTGCGAAATGTAGATTTGCCGAATAGCGATTTTGTGAACCATCCCGCGCGTGGGAAATTCCTCATTGCTTCACCGCCTCGTAGGCTTGAAGCTCCGGATTCGCCGTATCACCTACCAGCCAGCCGTCCCGCAATTGAATGGTGCGCGAGCCATAAGCGGCATTCGCATCAGAATGCGTAACCTGAACAATGGTCGTCCCCTGTTGATTGAGATCGCGGAAGAGCTCCATAATTTCTTTCGCCTGCGACGAATGCAGGTTTCCTGTCGGTTCATCGGCCAGCAATAGCGATGGACGATGAATCACCGCGCGCGCGACACCCACCAATTGTTGCTGCCCACCGGAAAGCTGGCTCGGGAACAAATCCTTCTTCGCAACCATTTGAAACCGATCCAAAGTGTCGGCCACCATGCCCTGCCGTTGCTTGCCGGGAATGTCTTTATACGAAAGCGGAAGATCGATGTTCTCGCGCACCGTCAGGTCATCAAGTAGGTGGTAACTCTGAAACACCATGCCGATGTTTTTCTTCGCGAGATCGGCCCGCTGCTTGCGCTTCGTATCATGGACAGCCTGGTCTTTAAACCAGTACTCGCCCGCCCAAGCGTCGTCGAGCAGCGCGAGCACATTTAATAAGGAAGACTTACCCGCGCCGGACGGTCCCATCACCGTGATGAACTCACCTTCGCGAATCTCCAGGTTGATGCGCCGAAGCACAAAGAATTGCCCCGCGGGAGTTTTATAACTGCGTTCCAGATTTTTGAGTTGAATCATAGGACCTGTGTTGTGATTTGAATTTGTCAGTCATTGCGCAATGCGATTAATGGATCGACGCTCATGGCGCGGCGTGCTGGGAGATAAGAAGCGAGCATCGCCATCAATCCCATCAAGAGGGCGACACCGGCGTAGGTGAGCGGGTCAGTTGCACTGATTCCATAGAGCTGACTCGAAAGCCAGCGAGTCACGATGAAAGCTCCGACCAGACCGAGAGTGATCCCGAGAATTGCGAACTTGGCGCCTTCTTTCAGAATCAGCCATAGAACATGAGAGCGCTGGGCGCCGAGCGCGACACGAATGCCAATCTCACGTGTGCGCCTGGAGACGAGAAATGCGAGCACGCCATAGATGCCGATGAGACCAAGCACGAGCGCCAGCCCGGCAAAGGTAACGAACAAAGAAGTGGTGGAGGCAGGCGTGGAAACTGCCTCCGAGACGACAGCATCCATGGTGCGCACCTCGCTGACGGGAACATCGTGGTTCAGACCGGTGACGATGCGCTGCAACATGGCGGCTGTCTGCGATTCATCAGAGATGGTCCGCACCACGATGGTCATTTCCGACGGCACGCGGTGGTCTTCCAGGGTCGCGCTGGGACTGAGCGGCAAATAAACGGTGCCTCTCATGAAATCGGGAAGAGTGTGTTGAAGATTGAAGGCACGCACGTCGGCAGCGACTCCCACCACGGTGCGCCACGTCTGCTCCTCAACGAAGCGGATATGTTTGCCAATTGGGTCTTGTCCTGGCCAGTAGCGGCGGGCTGTTTCAGAATCCACGATTGCTACCGGGGGATTCCCCGACATCTCCGCGGTTGAAAACGAGCGCCCAGAAAGGAGCGGGATGTTCATCACACGAAAATATTCGGGGGAAATCGTGTTCATCCAAAACAGCGGCGAGAGCAAGCCGGTGGGCGAAACATAATTCTCGACATTCACAGAACGCTTGGCGACCCTGCCGCCAAGCGGAAGCGTATTCACCAGCGCGGCCCCGCGCACTCCGGGAGAGGTGTGCACCTGATCGATCAGGCTGCTATAGAAGGCCAGGCAGCGTTCGGGGTCACTGCAAAACGATTGGTTCGGGGTGATGCGAGCGGTAATTAACTGTTCGGGCCGAAAGCCTGGATCCAGATGCGAGAGAGCCCAGAAGCTGCGTATCAAGAGCCCGGCAGAAATGATGAGCAGCGCGGCAAAAGCAACTTCGGCGACTGCGAGCGAACTGCGCAGACGTTGTGAGACAGAGACGGTGCTCCCACGCGTGCCGGCTTTCAGCGGCTCAGCCAAAGCGGTTTGCGATGCCTGAAAGGCTGGCGCCAGTCCAAAAATGAGCCCAGTCATGACACTGAGTGCGAAGGTGAAAGCAAGCACACGCCAATCCAGATGCACATCCATAAGCCGGGGTGTGTTCGCGGGCAAGGCAACCTTGAGCAGAGAAACGCCCGCACCAGCGATGGCCACACCGAGCAAGCCGCCGAGCGATGCAAGCACCACGCTTTCGGTGAGAAGTTGGCGTACGATGCGACTTCGCGCGGCGCCGAGAGCGGAGCGGATGCCAATCTCCTTTTCTCTTGTTGCGGCGCGCGACAGCATCAGGTTGGCGACATTGGCACACGCGATCATGAGGATCAGCGCGACCGCGGCCAATAACAGAAGGAGACGCGTGCGCACATCGCCGACCATCTGGTTCTGCAATGGAACCACGCTGATTTCCGCGTTCCATTCTTTCGGCATGCGGAAGGGAAAGAGGTCACCGACATGAGACTGGAACATCTGAATCTCAGCTCGTGCCTGCGAGAGAATTGCGCCCGTGCCCAGTCTCGCGATTACTGGCATGTAGTCGCTGGCCCACGAACTTGTCGGATTACTGGGGTCAATGTGCAGCGGAACCCATATCTGTGTTTTCGCGGAAGGAAATCGAAAGTCTGCGGGCATGACGCCAAGCACCTGGCGGCTCATGCCATCGATTTCAATGGCGCGTCCGATGATGGAGCGGTCACCGCTGAAACGTTGCTGCCAAAGTGTGTGACTGAGGATGACGTAGTTGTCCTGTCCGGCAGCGTCTTCGCCGGGGAAGTATGTCCGGCCTAACTCCGGTCTCGCACCTAAAACTGAAAACAGTTCAGCTGAGACCAGCGTGGAGGTCAGGCGCACCGCCTCTCCCGTGCCGGTGAGATTGAACTCGTGACCTTCGGCGTAGGTGGCGACATCCATCGTGCGCGCCTGCTGGCGCAGGGCGGCGAACGCACCGCGCGGGTATGTACCCGTGATGCTGACCAATTGTTCGGGATGTGAATACGGTAAAGGCCGCAGCAGGATTCCATTGACGAGACTGAAGATGGCAGTGTTCGCGCCGATACCGAGCGCGAGCGTGACAACCGCCACAGCCGCGAAGCCCGGAGATTTCAGCAGCATTCGAAATCCGAAACGGATGTCTTGAAATAAAGTTTCCATATCACTCGTACCTCAGCGCCACCATGGGATCGACCTTCGCCGCACGGCGTGCGGGGAGGTAACAAGCAAGCAGCGCTGCCGCCATCAGAAGCAATATCACGGCGGCAAAAGTTAGCGGATCAGTCGCTGTCACGCCAAAGAGCAACGACTGTATGGCACGCGTAAGTGCAAGCGAAGCTGCAAGCCCAATGACGACGCCGATGAGCACCGTGCGCAATCCCTGACCGAGGATCATGGCCAGAACCTCACGCGACCCAGCGCCGAGAGCGACACGCACCCCAATCTCACGCGTGCGCCGGGTGACCGAATAGGCCATCACACCGAAAACTCCTGCTGTGGCCAAGAGCAGCGCGATGCCTGCAAAGAAGCCAATGAGGATCAGGTTAAATCTGCGCGAACCAAGCGAAGCTGAATAGATCTGCGAGAGCGTCCGGAAGCGCGGCGGAAGATCCGGATTGAGCTCGTGCAGGATTTCGCGCGCCGACGATGTAATTTGCTGTGGGTCCGCATCGCTCAGCATGGTTATCGTCATGGCGGGCTGCGGACGCTGAAAGAGGTTCACATAAACGGTCGGGTTCGGCGGGGTATCGGGACCGTCTTGATGAACATCACCAACGATGCCGACAATCGTCAGCAGGCGGATGTCGCCATCCATGTTTCCGAATTCAATGGTGTGGCCGATTGCATCCTGATCGGGCCAGCGCTCGCGCGCCAATGAGGCACTGATTACGGCAACATGAGGAGAGTCGGAACCGTCACGTTCATCGAAAATGCGTCCCTTGAGAAGAGGAATTCCCAGGGTCTGAAAAAATCCGTCCGTCGCAACGCAAAAATCAGCGGTCCCGAGTCGCTCCTTCTGGCGGAAGAGGATGTCGAAATCGTGAGACAGTTCTTGTAAGGTTGCGGGCGTTGGGGGGACCTCATTCTGCGTCATCGGCAGAAACTCGCCATTGGGACGCCCCCCCGTCATGGGCAGGCCGCTCGTCGCACCGAGCTTGCGCACGCCTGGGATGTGCTCGACTCGCTCAATCAGATTGCGAAAGAATATCGCTTGACCTGCTTTTCCCTTCCAATCGGTCCAGTCAGGCCAGGGGAGAGCAACATCCATGGTGACAATCTTGTCCACACGGAATCCGGGATTGACCTCGAGCACTTTCCTGAGGCTGCGGGCCAGCAGTCCGGCGCCCACCACTAGAACCAGCGTGATGGCGATCTGCGCCGAGACTATGCCCCTCCCTAGTCTTTGGCCGGCATGAGAACTCGCCTGCTCGCGACTGCCTTCTGCTAATCCCCTCCGCACATCACCACGGGTGGCTCTTATCGCGGTGAACACTCCGATTCCGATTGCGACTCCCGACGAAAGGAGCAAGGCGAATGCGAGGACGGGTGGGTTGATGCTAACTTCGTTCAGGCGCGGCAGGTTCTCCGGGGCCAGCGCGACCAATCCGGCCACGCCGAAGTAAGCTCCCATCACACCCAGGCCGCCACCAAGCAGCGAAAGTAGAAATGCCTCAGTAACAAACTGCCGAATCAAGCGGCCGCGCGGCGCTCCGATCGCACTGCGAATGGCGAGTTCGCGCTCTCGCACCGAGGCTTGCGCAAGGCGCAGGTTGGCGACGTTTGCGCATGCGATGAGAAGGAGAAACCCGGCAGCTCCGAGCAGTACAAGCAGCGCTGGGCGAGCTTGCCCCGTGATGGAGTCTTGCAGCGGAACGACGGTTGCATCTTTCAGGAGGAAATCGCCTTGCTCGCTGGACGAGTCGTGAATTCGGCGCCCCATGGCGCTGATTTCGCTATTCGCTTGCTCGACGGCAACGCCAGTCCGAAGGCGCGCCACTGCGTTGTAATTGTGCGAGCTTCTGCTGGGGTTTTCGCCCTTGAGATCTGCCGGGACCCAGAGCGTGGCGTCCGAAGGAAACTGAAATTTCTCCGGGAGGACGCCCACAACGGAGAAGATTGAGCTGTCGATTTTCAGATGCAGCTGCGAAAGATCTAGCGACGATCCGAGATACTGTCTCCAATATCCATAGCTGACGAGGGCAACCGGAGCCGCACCTTTGTTATTATCGGCGGCGGTCAGATCGCGACCGATGATCGGATGAACGCGAAAAACCCGGAGGAACTCGGGCGAGACATGTGCCAGCATCGAGCGCGTCGGCTGTGAACCCCCAGAAACCGCCGCGGTATAGGCGCTGTACTTCGCGATCGCGTCAAAGCTGCGGCTTTGATTGCGGAAGTCGTCGAAGTTCGGATCGGCGATCCGGTTCCATCCGCCATGGGGCTGGATTTCGAACACGGCCACCATGCGGTTCGGATCGGCGTAGGGCAGAGGTTTCAGCAAGACGCTATAGACGACGGAGAAGATTGCCGTGGTCGCGCCAATTCCGAGCGCAAGCGTAAGTATGGCAACAGCCGTGAATCCTGAGCTCTTGCGGAATCGCCGCAGCGCGAAACGAAGATCTTGAAGTATTCCGCTCATGATCTGTCCTCGGTCGTAACTTTGCAGTCCGCGCATTTCTCCTTACTCGTAGCGCAGCGCCACCATGGGATCAACCCTAGCCGCGCGACGCGCTGGAATTGCGGCAGCGGCAAACATCGCCACTAATAACAACACCGCAACCGCCGAGAATAGCCAAACCGGAGTGTGGGCAACAGTTACGTCATGACTGGCCAACAAATGAACGCCGGCCCACGCAAGTAGCGCACCCAGAAAAAGTCCAGAAGAAACAAGCCCTGCTAATCGCTTCGCGACTAAGCCAGCAATGTGTTCACGATTCGCGCCCAAAGCTATTCGTATGCCGATTTCGCGAGTACGCTGCGTAACAACAAATGCCAGCACTCCATAAAGACCAATCGCGGCCAGAACCAGTGCGAGCCCACCCATGGCAATCGAAAGCGCACTCGCCATGGTGGTCTCAAACATGACACCATTCACGTGATCTTCCATCGTTTCGAGGCGGGTCACTGGGAGATTGCGATCAATGGAATGAATGAGAGCTCTCACAGTTGCGGCTAGTACGCTCGCGTCGCCAGCGGTGTTGATGTAGAAGCTTGCAGCGTGATTGCGCGGGTCAGGTTCGGTTGCACTATAGGTCTGATCGTAGGGCAGATAGATGAACGGTACAGTTGACGGCGCGGCGAGATGCGTGGCGCGGATCGTCGGAATGACGCCAACGATCTGGAAATAGAGTTTGACCTGGTTGCCGCCGCCGAAACCAAACCTCCCACGCAGTGCTCTCTCAACATCGCCAGCAAAGTAGTGCTTTACGAAGGCTTCATCTACGATGGCCACTTTTTGCGAAGTGGCCGTGTCTTGATCGGAAAACACCCGCCCAGCGAGGAGCGGGATGCCCATAGTCGAGAAGAAATTTGGAGCGATCCAATTTTGGCTTGGGGTCAGTTCGTTTCCTTGCTCGGTGTAACCAGATACCGTGACGTTACTTCCCATTTCGCTGTCGTCAATCAGCCCTTCGCCTGCGAATGCGACGCTGCGGACACCGGGCTTCCGCCGAATAGCTTCCGTAATTTCCGCATACTCGTTCTTTACTTGCGCGTCGGACTTGCCGAGCATCGAGGCGTCCACGCGGAACGTGAGCATATGGCGGCTCGTGTCATAGCCAGGATTTATATTCCGAAGCTGATGAAGACTCCAGCCAAACACCGCAGCCCCGCTAAGCGAGACCAGGCTGAGGGATATCTCGCCAGCAACCAGTAGATTGCGCAATCGTGCCGCTGCACTTCCCGGCGCCGGTTCGCTTTGCGGGTGAAGTGCGCTCAGCAGATTGATCCGCGAACTCAGGATCGCCGGCGCGATGCTGAAGACGAGGCAGATTGCTATGCCGCCGATCGCACAAACCGCAATCGTGCTCCAGCCCAACTGCGCGGTTAGTGCGCCGCGGGGGAGAGCGTTCGTTGAGGGCACAATACCCATCAAAAGCTTGAGCGTTAACGAACCGAGCAGCAAACCAAGGCATACTCCGATTAGGCCCAGCAGCAGGCCTTCCGACGCCACCTTCTGCAAAATGCGGCGGCGGCTTCCCCCGAGCGCGGTATGCACCGCAAGCTCACGACTTCTGGCCACTGTCTTGGCCAAAAGCAAACTTGCTATGTTGGCGCAGGCGATCACCAAAATCAGGAACGCTAGAGTTTCTAGTACTGCCAGAGGCTCGCCGAGCGTTCCTTGCAGCAGTGGAACGCCTCGCGCTCCGTTAACAAGGGAAAGATGGGTTTGCAGCCAACCTTTCTTATCAGGGATATTGTCGTTCTTCGCTTTTAGTACGT
>WNFY01004412.1_pt1 | contig 12985 bp, 5 predicted proteins | sample 5400091 | NCBI WGS metagenome assembly WNFY01 (sample SAMN13153364, study PRJNA577476) | soil metagenome | isolation source: 60 cm soil or saprolite under grassland replicate 1 | place: USA:California | collected 2016-06-15 | reverse complement strand
CCAGGTCAAATTGCTGCGCGTCATGAGCGAGGAGCGCGCCTTCGAGCGCGTCGGCGGTAATCAAACGCTGCGCGCGGATGTGCGGCTGATTGCGGCCACAAACAAGAATCTCGAGACGCTCGTGCGCGAGGGAAAATTTCGGGACGACCTTTTCTTTCGCCTGAACGTTGTGCGCATTACCATGCCGCCGTTGCGCGAACGAAAGGAAGATATTCCGCTTCTGGTCCGCGGATTTTTGCGTCATTTCTGCAAGACAAACGACAAGCCACTTCTCGATCTAACGCCCGACGCCATGGATGCCCTCCTTACTTACAATTGGCCCGGCAACGTTCGCGAGCTGCGCACCGCGATCGAGCACGGCGTCGTCATGTCCACCGGCCAAAAAATCACGCTGCGCGATCTCCCGATGGCAGTTCGGCAAACGGCTGGCAGGGCGTCGCCCGGCGCAATTTCAGCCGCGAAAGCGTTCGGGGAAAAATCGAGTCCACTCGATCTTCGAGAGACGGAGAAAAAATTGATCATGCAAGCGCTTGCCGCGACGAATGGAAACGTGACTGCCGCGGCAAAAAAGCTCGGCATTAGCCGCCGAACTCTTCATCGAAAGATCAACGAAATGAATGTGGCGAAGGCGCCGGCCGAAACCACGGACACGAGCAGAAGCAAAGAGTGATCACATCGAGGTCGGCTGCGTTGGTTGCAGGATGCGGCTCTCGGAAAACTGTTCGGGCCAGCAGTGCTCAAAATCCAAGCATGAGCACGCCAGTCGTCGGACAGCTTTATTTCTTGAGAAGGGACACACGTGCTTGGTCTCTTGCGCGTGGATTAATGGATGAACCGCCGCTGCGCAGGGCATGGCGCCGCTTCGGCTCGTGAGCCCGCTGCCGGACACCGCCGGCGAGCGGGCGTCGAAAACTGCTTCACCCTCTTTCTCGCTTTCAGAATGGGCAATTACCTGGGGCCGGCGTAACGTCGATCCTTCTGGGGGCGCCAGCCGGAACATTATTATAGGGTGCGCCCTTATGATGCGACCGGTACAGGTCGCTACTCGGAAGTAATGAGAGTTACGACGGTTGCTACTATTGGACTAATCATTCATCCAACGTTCGACAGCTCTATTACTGGCAATCCAAATGCGGCGGCCATCGAGGCGATGATCAACCGGGCCATCTCGATTTACGCGGCGCTATTCAGCGATCCTCAACCACTGCTTCAGACGGCTCGCTTTTGCCGCAGGGAACTGTCTCTCGAAGTGACTCGGTCATTTAATAGTCCCACGGGTTCGGCGGACCACTTACATCGAAAACTAAGCTCCACCCGCCCGGAAGAGTTGGGCCGTACGCGCCGCTGATGAAAACGTTGTTGTTCAGATACCAGATTGCCGTTTGACGCGTGCTGGCTTTGTAAAGCACATAGTCCGGTTTACCGTCGCCGTTAAAGTCAGCTGTAGTCACCAAGACCCAGCCACTGGGAATGGTGGGGCCAAAAGCGCCTCCTATAAGCGTTCGTCCTGATAAATACCAGATCGCTGTTTGGCCCGTACCGGGATTGAACAAGGCATAATCTGCATGGCTGTCGCGATTAAAATCCGCCACACCAACTAAAACCCAGCCAGCTACAAGAGTTGGCCCTAAGCCAGCGCCGACGTAAACGTTGTTGTTGAGATACCATATCACTGTTTGATGCGTGCCGGCATTGTAAAGCACATAATCCGGGTAGCCGTTGCTGTTAAAGTCGCCTGCTGTTACCAACTCCCAGCCGCTGGGAAGGGTCGGCCCAGAAGCGCTTCCAACAAGCGTTCGCCCCGATAAATACCAGATCGCTGTTCGGTCATTACTGGAATTGAACAAGCCATAATCTGTATGGCCGTCACGATTAAAATCCGCTACGTCCACTAAAAACCACCAGTCAGCTACAAGAGTTGGGCCGTACGCGCCGCTGATGAAAACGTTGTTGTTCAGATACCAGATCGCTGTTTGATGCGTGTTGGCGTTCTGAAGCAGATAGTCCGGGTGGCCGTCGCCGTTAAAGTCACTTATTGCAGCCCGGGCCGCACCAGCAGTCCGGGGCGCGCTCGCGACGACGACAAGCGTCAGTGCGATGAGAAGTGGCAGAATTGGTATTTTTTTGAACTGAGTTAGCGGATTCATGGTTCTTCCTTTCTTTGCTGAGGTTGGATTGTTGTTGGCACGTTTGGATTTCCGTATCGGTTTTGAATAATGTCCTCGTGTCATTGGACCGGCTGGAAGTAGTGCTTCTCCATGTAGTGAACCACCTTCCTGCCGAGAATCTTCGCCTGTACGTCGGCAGTGCGGAAGTGCAGGCCCGCCCAGATGCGGGCGTCGATGATCTCCTGGAGAGCGTCAGAGAATCGGTCGAAGTAGCGCGTTTCGCCTGGGAAACGGGAGCTTATCACGCCGAACCGGATCTTGTCCGTGCCGAAGAACATCTGCAACACCTCGAGGTGCGCGCCATCACCACTGAGGTGCCCCGATGGGTGCTCAGGGTACGGCGCCGTGAGAAGCGCTGTCCAGGAGGGGTCGGGGTCGGTGTCCGGATTGCCGTCTTCGTCCGCCCGCTGGATCGCCGTCCACGGACGCCAGAAGTCCCAGTAGTACTTGTCGTTCCAGCAGTTGATCGCGGCGTCGGCGGCGCTCAGGTTCAGCATCGCGAAGAGGAGGGCGCTGTCACCGATGTCGACGGCGTATTGGTCGATCAGGTTCCGGGCGACGCGGTTCCACGCCAGCGGCGGAGGGGCGCCCTGCCAGAAAATCGCGATGTGCGTCTGCTCCGGCGTGCGACTCGTGCTGTTCATCGAGCCGACTGCCTTGACCTCGTTGAAGTCCTCCGCGTATGCGGTGCTGGTGAGCGCGTTCGGGCCGTCGGTGCGGAACTGAGACGAGCTCTGCATGAGGAACGGCAGCACCCCGCCGACCCACGGGGTCGGATCAAGAATCGGTGAACCGTCCGGGTTCCGGAGCGGCTGCCAATGTCCGGGGTTAGGGTTCGGCACCCATGGTGACGGCCCGAAGCGTCCGTCGTTCTGACGAACGGCGAGCATCGCATTGGCCGCGGCGGTCCCCGCCGCTATCCCATCGTCCCTATGCTGGCCGGGCGGTATCCCTGCGAGCGAGGCGGCGTATGCCGCGTCCAGCGACGCCTGCAAAATCGCCCGATTTGGGAACGGGATGCCCGGGGGCACCGTGGAGACGATGTTAGAGAGAACGCTGTACGCCGCGGTCGCGGCAGCGGCCTCCTTCGAGGCATTCGCGTCGAAACGCGTCGCGAGGAGATACGGCCGATGCCTCGGCTCGATCGCGTTGATCGCATCATAGACGGCGCCTTGCGTCATCCCCATGTTGACTTGGAGGGCATTTGGTGCGCCGCCCGCCGCCGGAGGGAACGCGGCGAGTGTGTCCGTCGCGATCTGGTTCCAATGCGTAACCTCGTTGGCTTGCGCGACCGCGGGCGACGCGACCGCGACGAGCGCCAGTCCGATGAGAAGTGGCAGGATTAGTATTTTTTTGAACTGAGTCAGTGGATTCATGGTTCTTCCTTTCTTTTCTTTGTTGAGGCTGGTTTGTTGTTACAGTTACAGATGTACAGCCGGAAATTCGGCCTCAGGTTACACGGAAAATTCGGAAATCTTTTGAAAACCCGCCTTCGCTGACCCGTCCTCCGTAGCACCTCCGTAGCAGTACTGCGGAGGGTGGAGGCTTCCGGGCGTGGCAGGCCGCGGATTACCCGCCACGGCGGGCAGGCTCCGGATGTCACGGATAAGAATCGGAGCATCAAACCACGAATGAACACGAATTCACACGAATCAAGAAAACAGAAACCATCTGCAAGAAATTGCTGTTCATTTGTGTTTACCTGTCGCGCCGTAGCCTCGTGCGAAGGTGGATTCGTGGTTAATGCTTCCTGAATCATGTCTTGACCCGTGTTATCCGTGTGATCCGTGGTGAAGTTTAGCTAGGGGCGAGGAGGCGACGATTTTTTCAAAGCGCGGATCGCCACGCAGCCGATCCTAAAGCGGGAGCAGTTTCAAATTGCATAGCTAAGGTCGCCCGGAGAGTGGACGACGATGGCAACCTGTTCGCAGGCGAGATCTTTAATCGCCCAGCCACGCGGCGATCATCGCCGGATACCTGATCATTTTTAAGCCGTTGATGGAATCTTTCTCCACAGGCAGAAGGGCGAGATTGTGCCGCGGGTCCGCTCAGTCTCGAGATGCTAGAGAAGTTTTAGAAACGCTTTGTCAATGCCACATACCAGGTTCGCCCCCTGATATTGGCCTGCCGCTGATCGTAGCCGTTTTCGAATGCGCCGGCAACGAAGGGCGGGGCGAAGTCGAAGACGTTGTTTACGCCCACGGTGATTGTCGTGTTATTGAGCCATGCGCGCCACCCACATGGATTGTACTCCGCGGTAGAGATTGGCATGACGTTCTTATCCTTATCATCTTTCAGCTCAACGTTCTTGCCGCTGTCCCTGGCATATCCGGCGACTTCGTTTTGCGCTACAGATGCAGGCGAGTTGAATGTGTAGTTCAGAATGAAGTCAAGCGTCGTCCATTCACGGATTTTGCGAGATTTACCGTCAAACGTGAAGGAACTACTGTCCCAATATTGCCCAATGTAATGAACGATGAGACCGGTATCGAGTCCGCCGAGCCATGAGCCCACTGGGCCGTCATAAAACACGCTCGCATACCAGCGGTTTCTCGGGAGGGAGCCACGTCTCACTCCTATAAAAGTGTTGTCGAAATTAACTTTGGGTGCCGACGTGATCGGCTGCCATACAAAGCGGGCCAGGTAGTTGCCGTTGACGGTGAATGTGAATGTTCCGAAGTTGCCGCGGCCGAATATCGAGGTATCCAGTTGATAGAAAGCCTCGTAATCGAGGCCTTCGGTGATCATCCGACCCACGTTCTGCTCAATAGTGTCTACGTTCAATATCGCACCGGTAACGGGATCGCGCTGAATCAGGTCTGAGAATATACCACCCTTCGGAGCACCGTTGGGCAGGCTCCCCGAACGACTGAAGAAGTTAAAAAACACAATGGTTGCCGGAGCGAAACTGAAGGTAGTGTTGCGCAAATCGATGTGGTAGAAGTCGGCGGTTAGCGTGAGTCCCTTGATAAATTTCGCGGGGGTCCAAACAACGCCGTAGGTCCATTCATACGCGACTTCCGCGTCCAAGTTCGGATTGCCACCAATCGTTGTTTTAATCGCAATGTCCGGAGTCAAGCCGGCCGGGTCAGGCACGAACTGGAAGCTCTGCACTTGCGAGGTATACAATTCGCCAAGGGTTGGAGCGTGGTAAGCTTCGTTATAAGTCGCGCGAAACGTCAGCGACGAATCGATTGGCTGCCAGCGAACGAAGAACTTGGGCTTCTCCGTAGCGCCGAAATCGCTGTAGTTATCATATCTTTCCTGGTACCCTAACTCCAAGCTGTAGAGCCCAGGGAAGTTCCAGACGGGGCTTGTGACAGGGACACGAACCTCCCAGTAGATAGACCAAACATCCCGGCTCCCCTTGGTTGGGAGGAAGTTAGGCACCGGCTCCTCTTGGTCGATAGAAAGTTTAGGCGCGCCAGTTATTTGACCGGAAGCCGTCAGCGCGTCCGGCTGATCGTTTTCGTGCTCGGTGCGGTGTTCACCGCCGATCGCAAAGGAGATTGGCCCCGCTGGGAGATTCCAGAGTTCGCCGTTTAACTTGAGGTCTTCGAGTATAAGCGAGACCGTGCCGAGGCGTTGAGTGGTGGTAAAAATCTTATCAATCACGGCTGGCGAGTTCTGGTTAATGCCGAAAGGATTAAACGCTGTTGCCGGATCCGTGTCGAGTAACGCAGTGCGCAGCGCATTGTTGTCCACGATCCCGCCAAAGCGCTCAATGCGCTGATCTTGGGTATAGCGGAACGCGCTTTCCCAGTTCCAAGTCTTAAAGTAATCGCCGAACTCCGCCAAATTACCTTTGAGGCCGCCGGTGAACTCATAGTTATGGGTTGTAATCTTGTCGGTACGCAACCCCGCCTCCAAAGCAGTGTAGCGCACGCCGGTCGTGAGGGCCGTTCCGGGAGGCACAGCACTTATGTGAGTCCCCGGAAACTTCGGATCCGTTCCTCCCGGCGAGGTGTAGTCCGCCACTGTGAATGGGTTGAACGGATTTTGAATGGGCACGCTAATGCCCGCGGGACTTATCCCAAAGGTTATCCCAAAGGGGTGGATTGAATCCGTGAATACGTCCAGCGTAAATGGAGCCGGCGCCTGCGCGCCGTCCCAGAAACTGCGTACGTATTTGAAATCACCAAAAAACTCCAAGTATTGCTGGCAAAGTTTGGTGTCCAGCGAGCCGTAGAGGTATTCACGGTCCACTGGGGCCATCGCCGGTGTGAGAGCTTCGAAGTTAAAGAGCCGTTGCTCCCGTGGAAGACTGAAGAGTGGCACGTATTGCGGGTCGTTCGCTACATCTGGAAATGCATGCTGCGTGGGTGACCGCGCACCGTCGTTAAGGCTGGGCTGGTAAACGAAGTTTCCGACACGCCCGGCAAAGTCCTCCCACCGCTTATCAACACCACCAAAGCGGGTAAAGTCAGCGTTGGAGGAAATGTCGCGGTCGCGGCTATAGATTGCGGCGCGATTGTACACCTCAGCGTAAACAACAATGTCCGTCTTGTCGTCCCCGGTGCCGGCGAGGAGGTATGCCCTCTCTTCACCTTGATCGTTGGAGGCTCCGAGATTGGTGTTGCCATAGCTCGCGTAAATTTCGACGCCGCGAAACCTGTGGATTAACCAAACGTTAAACACACCACCGACCGCGTCACTGCCGTAAATGGCCGAAGCGCCGTCCTTCAGAATGTCGATGTGATCAATCAGCCCAAGTGGAAACAAGTTGAGGTCAACTGGACCACCGAAGAAAAAATTGAGACCGACTTCATAACCGGCAAAGCCGTCAGACGCGAGACGACGACCGTCCTGCAACACAAGAGTTTCTTTGGAAAAAAGACCACGCAGGTCGATTTCCGTTCGGCCATCACCGATGGTGTTTATATTTTCATTGATCGACGGTCCAGTAGCCACGGGCAACTTCTGAATAAAGTCAGTGGCACTGCGCACACCGAGCCGGAAGATGTCGTCCCTGCGATAGGTATCCACTGGTTGCGGCCCTACTTCTTCAGCGGTAGGAATGTTTGACCCGGTGACGATAACCTCCACCGCTGTAGCGACGGATTGGCCAGCTGGCTGCGGCGTGGGTGCGATATCTTGCGCTAACGCGACTAGGAGGGGAGCAAACACGCCTACGATGGGCGCGAGACACCGCCCTGTACCGGCGAACTTCTTCATAGTAGCGCATTCCCGCAACCTTCCTCGCGAATTCGCCACCGACGGGTTTAACAGACTCTTTCATCCTCTGACAAGCTTCGTTTTGAAAACTCGTCGGCGAGATTTTGGAGTGCTTAAAGCTAGTGCGGAGGGCTGGGCGCCGGATTCGGCGGAGAAACGGGCTGATCCCTAGCCGCGAAGAGCGTTAGTAGTTCCGGCGGAGTCGCTCGTGAATCCTGTAACTCGCCGTCGAAATAGACTCGGACTTTGTCGCCACGCAGCGGATCCTGAAGCGGGAGCAGTTTCAAATTGCATAGCTAAGGTCGCCCGGAGAGTGGACGACGATGGCAACCTGTTCGCAGGCGAGATCTTTAATCGCCCAGCCACACGGCGATCATCGTCGGATACCTGATCATTTTAAGCCATTGATGGAATCTTTGTCCACAGGCAGAAGGGCGAGATTGTGCCGCGGGTCCGCTCAGTCTCGAGATGCTACAGGAGTTTTAGAAGCGCTTCGTCAGCGCCACATACCAGGTGCGCCCTTTGATATTGGCCGTTTGTTCATCGTAGCCGTTTTCATTGGCGGCGGCTACGAATGGCGGTGCCAAGTCGAAGACGTTATTCATCCCAAGGGTGACTGTTGTGCCATTCAGCCACGCTCGCCAACCGCATGCACTGTATTCCGCGGTAGATACCGGCATCACGTTTTTGTCCTTGCCCTCCGTCACCTTCGCGTTCTTGCCGCCATCTTTGGCGTACCCGGGCACGTCATTCTGCGCCGCGGGCGCCGCGAAGTTAAAGGTATAATTGAGCATCCAATCCAGCGTGACCCATTCGCGGATCTTGCGCTCCTGGCCGTCTTTGGTGAAATCCTTAATATCCCAATACTGGCCGATGTAGTGCACGATAAAGCCGGTATCGAGTCCACCCAGCGGTGAGCGCGCCGGTCCGTCGTAGAATAAGCTCGCGTACCAGCGATTGTGCGTAAACGAACCACCGCCTGCAGTTCCGAGGAAGCCGCCACCGAACTTGCCGACAACACTGTGTTCCGGTCCACCAGCGACGGCTTGAAGACTTACACGATCAATATAAGTGCCATTCAATGTCGCGGTCAGCGTCCCCCAGTCACCGTGCTCCAGCCTTGCGGTGTCGAACGAATACGCTAGTTCGTAATCCCAGCCCTCTTGGATAATCCGACCTAGATTTTGTTCCGGAAGTAGGAGAAGGACGATGGGTCCAAAGGGGTCATCCGGACCAGTGGAAGGGCCGCGTATGACCTGCCCTGGGAATTGATCCTCGTGGTTTATAAGGAACTGGGGATCCAAGATGGCAGTGACGGCGCGGAGATCGATGTGGTAGAAGTCGGCCTGGAGCGTCAAGCCCTGAAGCGGGCTCCACCATTTGCCGGGTGTAATGACAGCGCCATAAGTCCATTCATAGGCCGTTTCTGGCTGGAGATTCGGATTACCGCTCAAGTTCGTGGTAACGATTTCCGCAGTAGCTGGACTCCGCGGATCAAATACAGGAAGCGCAGCTCCAACTGCCACTCCGCGAAACAAATCGCTCAGGGTCGGAGCGTGATACGCTTCGCTATAGGTGGCGCGAATGGTGAGAGCCGAGTCGATCGGCTGCCAGCGCACGGAGAACTTCGGTCTTTCGGTGCCACCGAAATCACTGAAGTCGTCAAATCGTTCCTGGTAATCTAATTCCAGGCTGTAGAGGCCAGGAAGGTTCCAGACAGGACTCGTAACAGGGACACGAAGCTCCCAATAGATGGACCAAACGTCCCGACTTCCTCTGGTTGATGCAAAGATGTCAGCGCCAAGGGCTTGGCCGGACGAGATGAGCGAGTCGGGCTGATCGCTGGCGTGCTCGGTGCGATGTTCACCGCCAATCGCGAACGAGATCGGGCCGGCCGGGAGATTGAACAGATCGCCGATCAACTTCAAGTCCTCGAGCGTTAACGAGGTCGTGCCGAGGTGATGGGTGGTGCGGATTATTTTGTCAATCACCGCGAGCGAGTTCTGGTTGAGACCGAATGGATTGAAGGCGGTTGCCGGATTGGTATCGAGCAACGCCTGACGCAAAGCATTGGTGTCGACAATCCCGCTGTCCCGCTCCACGCGGCTATCTGCGCTATAACGGAATCCGGTTTCCCAGTTCCATGTCTTAAAATAATCTCCAAACTCAGCCAAGTTACCTTTGAGGCCGCCGGTAAACTCGTAATTATTCGCCGTGATCTTGAAGGTGCGCGGTCCGGCTTCAAACGCACGGTATCTGACGAAGGTGGTGAACTTGGTGCCGGGAGGTGCAGCACTTGATTGAGTTTGCGGGAACCTCGGATCCGTTCCTCCAGGCGAGGTATAATCCGCCAGTGTGAATGGATTGAATGGGTTTTGAATCGGTACGCTGAAGCCAGGCCCCCCCCGGGGTAGTGATCCCGAAGGGGTGCGTCACATCCGTCCATACATCAGGAGTAAATTGAAGCTGCGCCAGGGCGCTATCCCAGAAAGTGCGCACATATTTGAAGTCGGCAAAAAGCTCCAGATATTGGTCGCAAATTTTGCGGTCGAGCGAGCCATAGAGATATTCGCGGTCGACCGCGGGGAGTGCCGGGGTTCGGTCCGCGAAGTTAAAGCGCTGTTGTTCCCGCGGAAGACTCGCAAAGGGCACATATTGCGGGTCGGTCGCTACATTTGGGAATGCGTGCGGCGTGGGTGTTAACGCGCCTCCATTCAAACCTGGCTGGTAAACAAAGCTGTCAGGGCCACCCGGGGGTGCCAAAAACGGCGGCGGGCCCACGTGGCCGGCGAATGCACCGCTGCGGTCATCCGGGCCGCCAAATCGCGTGAAGTCCGCATTACTTGAGATATCAGCGTCGCGCGAAAAGATTGCGGCCCGATTGTAAAACTCGGCGTAAACTACAATGTCCGTTTTATCGTCTCCAGTACCGGCGAGGAGATATCCCCTTTCTTCACCCGCGTCATTGGCAAAGCCAAGGTTGGTGTTGCCATAGCTGGTGTAGAGCTCGAGGCCACGGAACCTGTGGATCAACCAAACGTTGAACACACCGGCGACCGCGTCCGCTCCATAAATGGCGGAAGCGCCGTCCTTCAGGACGTCGACGTGATCGATCAACCCGAGCGGAATCGTGTTCAGGTCGACCGTATCACCGGCAAAGCCAACCGGCGCCAGACGGCGTCCGTCCTGCAAGACCAGAGTTTCTTTCGCGAGAAAACCGCGCAGGTTAATTTCCACGCGGCCGTCACCGCCGTTGACGACGTTTTCATTGATTGCCGCTCCCGCAGCCGCTGGCAACTTCTGGATAAGATCAGTGGCGGAACGCACCCCAAGTCGAGTGATATCCTCTTTGCGGTAGGTATCGACCGGGTTCGGACCGACTTCTTCGGAAGTCGGAATGTTTGAGCCGGTCACGATTACTTCGACCGCCGTAACAACGGGCTGGCCAGTTGTCTGCGGCGTGGGTGCGACATCTTGCGCTGACACTGCACTGACCGAAGGAAGGACGCTCGCGATGATCGCGAGACCTAAGCCGGTGTTGGCGCGCTTCTTCATGGCAGCGCATTCCTGTAGTGCGGCTCGCGAGTTTTCCGCCAAGAGCTGTAACAACCGTTCCAGCGGCTAACAAGCTTGCAGTTATGGTTAGAGGCGGGGTTGCACGTGAAAGGAGCTAGGCTAATTCTCGGCTGGAAAGAGTGTTAATAGGTCCGGCGGATTCGCCCGCGAATCTTGTAATTGGCCGTCGAAGTACACTCGGACAATGAACCCACCGTAACGTCGTCCATCAGCTGAAGGTGTTTGGGTCTTTGGACGCACATAAGTGGCGGCCAGGAACTTCGGAGTCGCGTCCGCCCAATCGCTTGCCGGCGTAAGCCAGTCATAACCGACTCGCGCATCAGTTGGTTTCATTCTGTTATCTTTCGTAAGGTCGTAGAAGGAGACGATAATCCTGACAGTGTGCCCGTTTTGGGTACCTGGTCGTGGCTTGACTCCAACTTTGAGAGTGAAGTGACTCTCGGCGTTCGGATCGTTAGTCTCCGATAGAGTTGTTTCCGTGATCGCCAAAATTGAGCGCGAAACACCGATTCGCCGTAAAAGATGAGGGAAGCGTGCGTCGGAATGGAGGGGACGAAATTCGGGAAGAAATGCGATCCACTGTAGTATTCCCGAGTGCTCAGCAAATGCGCGTTCGAGCCAGCGGAAAGCTTCTTCTTTGTCGCCAAGGGCGACATAAACTGCGGCAATCACAGGCGCCGAGACGTATCGCTTCTCCCTCGCTTGCAGGAGCTGAGCAAGAATATTTCGCGCCTCCGTTTGGCGACCCATGCGCGTGTAGGTGATGGCAAGCCCGCTGCTGGGGAGATTCGTTGCCGACTGAGATTTTGTGTAGAGCGTGATCGCTTCCGCAAAATTGCCCTTCTCGCGATACGCAGCGGCAAGATCCGAATCCAGATAAAAGTAATTTGGGTCGAGCAGAAGCGTCCGCTGCCCCTCACTAATTGCGTCGTCGATCTGGTCGTTGGCGAGGTAGGCCGCGGTGGCAACGTAGCTGGTGATCGGCGACACCGGATCTAACTTCTTGGCCTCCAAGACAAGTCGAAGACCTTCTTTCAGCTCGCCGCGGAAGAGCGGGACCAGCGCCGAGAAGAAGTGAGTCGGCGCCGAATTGGGATCGAGCTCAAGCGCGCGCTTCAACTCTGCATCCGCGCCGGCCAGATCCCAGTCGAGCACCCGTTTCGCCTCACTAAGGTAGCAATGCGCTTCAGCATCTTTCTCGTCCAGCGCGATTGCCTTCAAGGCTGCTTCTTTTGATGCCGGGTAAGCTTCGAGTGGTTTTACGTAGACGTCGGCTAGAAAATACCAAACCTTCGCGATCCCAGTCCAGGCACGCGCAAATGTCGGATCTTTCTCGAGAGCACGCCGAAAGAAACTGAGAGCCCTCCGCAAATCCTCTTCGCTGCTCCTGTTCGAGAAAAAGAGGCCTTGGAGATAAAGATCGTATACCTCGGTGTTACGTTGTTCACGGGCGGGAAGCGAAACGGCAAGCTTGATCTTAAGCGCGTCAACAATCGAGCGAGTTATTTCATCTTGCAGCGCAAAGACGTCCTCCAGCTCGCGGTCAAAAGTTTCCGACCAAAGATGAAAACCGCTGCGCGCATTAATCAATTCGGCGCTAATACGAACGCGGTTACCCTCGCGTCGCAAACTTCCTTCAAGCACATTCTCAACATTTAGTTTTTTCCCAATCTCACTCGCGCCCGCGCCGCTTCCTTTGAATGAAAATGACGAAGTCCGACCAGTGACACGCAGCCCATCGACCTTCGCCAGCGCGTGAAGGATTTCCTCGCTTATGCCGTCGCAGAAATATTCCTGATCTTTTGCCTGGCTAAGATCGAGGAATGGTACAACCGCGATACTTTTTCCTGGAGGATTAAACTGCGAGGCTCGGAAGAGTTCGCCGCGAAACAACCAAATCGCAGCTGCGCCCACAAGGAGACAGGCAGCGCCCGTTGCCACCAACTTCCGATTCCGCCGTACCCATTTCCTTCCGCGTGTGAAGAGGCTGGTCCGCCGCGCCCGAATTGGTTCATGCTTTAGCCAGCGTTCAAGATCTTCGGCGAGCGCGAGGGCCGAAGAGTAAC
>WNFY01011727.1_pt1 | contig 12987 bp, 9 predicted proteins | sample 5400091 | NCBI WGS metagenome assembly WNFY01 (sample SAMN13153364, study PRJNA577476) | soil metagenome | isolation source: 60 cm soil or saprolite under grassland replicate 1 | place: USA:California | collected 2016-06-15 | reverse complement strand
CTCCTGTCATCGGATAGCTGTTGGGATTGCGGCTCGGATCGTGGAAGCCGCCGCCGCGCATGTAGTCGCCATTGGCCGCGGCGGTCGAATCGCGATCCTTGCCGTTCAGCCGCTTGGCTGATGCCTCGACGAGAAACGTCGCGCCGGCGACGTCGCTCGCGGCGAGCCCGGCGGGCCAGGGAATCGCGTACTCGAAGAATCCGCTGCCCGCGCCATTCAGTTTGTGATCGTCGAGCACGGTCCACTGCTTGAGCGTCCAGTGGCCATCGCGCACGGCGGTGGCCGGAACCCGAGCGACGCGGATGTCCGGACGGTCGGGCCGGATGCCCTCGACGACGAAGGTCGTAAAGTTGCGCTGCAGCACAGAATCTTTTGCATCGACGAGCCGCGTGGCCAGCACGACTGTCGCGGGCTCGTTCGGCAGCGTGATCGCGAGCGGTGCCAGGGGCTGCGACATCCACGGCCGGTACGGCACCCGCCGCTCCGACGTCTCCCACGTGCGCCGCTCCCCCAGTGAATTCCAGCCGTACAGCTCGGTGCGCAGGGTGAGCGAGTCGCCGAATTTGGTATCTGTCAGGAACGACGCGTAGAGCGGGACGTCAACGTGCTCACCCGCACGGACCGTGCGGCTCAGCTCGGGATCGCCCACCGCGATGTACAGCGGCGCGTGCAGATCCCGCAGCGACATTCCGGGCACGATCTCGCCGAGGCCCGTCTCTTTCCACGAGCGGTCGTAGCGCCAGTAGCCATTCCACTCGTTGATGACGTCGTGGTGCTCGGTGTAGAGCCAGCCGCACAGCTTGGGGTGACGGCGGAACGCGTTGATCGCACGATGGTAGTCCCAGCTCCAATCGACGTCGCCGGTGCTGCCCTCGTAGCCCCACACGTTGCCGAACTCCGAATTGCACATCGGCTGCGCTGCCTGGCGCCATGCGGACCGGAAGTTCCAGGTGGAGCCGGGGAAGGTGCTGTCGCTCACCTGTTGATCGCGCGCCTCCCAACGCCAGCCGGGCAAATAATCGTGCCAGGTGTTGAGGTCGGTCTCGGTGTGCCCGCTGCCGCAACAGATCGAGTTGTCTTCGACGAGCCGCGTCGGATCGAGCGACTTGGCCAGACGGTAGTCACGGGCAACGCGGCGCTCGGTGGCGGGCAGGTAGCGATCGTGACCAGCGATTTTCGTCGCGAGGCCCCAAGTCTCGTTGAACAGCACCCAGGCGAACACCGACGGATGGTTGTAGTCCCGCGCGATCATGCCGCGCAGCGCGGCGTCGTGCTCCGTGAACGCCGCGGAATCGGGCGGGCCCCACCAGTTCGGTACGTCGGCCATGATGAGCACGCCCAGGCGATCGGCCCAATACAGTTTGCGCGGCGCCTCGATCTTGATGTGTTCGCGCAGGCCATTCAGTCCGATCAGGCGCGCCCGGGCGATCTCATCGCGCAGGACGCTATCGGTGGGAAATGTGTAATAACCCTGCGGGTGGTAGGCCTGGTCGAGCGCCAGCTGCAGGTAGATGGGCGAGCCATTGAGCGCGACGTAGCGGTAGCTCGTGCCGGGTAGGTCGACGACGCCGATTGTCCGCAGGCCGAAATAAGTCTGGACCAGGTCCTGAGCGAGTCCACGGCCGCTCACGCTCACCGCGACCTCGTGCAGAAACGGATCGTCGAGCGACCAGCGGCGTGCGCCGGGGAGGGGAATGTCGAGATGGGCGGTGCTCGCGCCGCGCGGGATCTCGTGCGTGACCACGGGGCCCCCCCCCTCCCCGCTGGCGCGATTGGTGAATGCGATGCGCAGGGTGAGCCCGCGCGGTGCGGGTTCGTGGAGTCGCACGTCGACGCCGACGCCCGCGAGGTCGGGCTGCGGGGTGAAGTGCACGAACTCCAGCGGGTCGCTGCCGCGCGCTTCGAGATACACGGTCTGCCACATCCCACGCGCTCTGCCGTAGCCCTGCTTTCCTTCGAGCTTGAAGGCGTGCGGCGTGTCGTCGACACGGACAACCAGCCGCTGTGACTCGCCGAGTCGCGCGTGGGTCAACTCGAAGGCGAACGGCGTGTAGCCCCCCTGGTGCTCGCCCAGCTTGTGGCCGTCGAGCCAGGCGGTGGTGCGCCAGTCGGACGCTCCAAAGACGACAAAGACGCGACGGCCGCGCCACGCGTCGGGCACCGCAATGGTGCGGGCATACCAACCGATGTCCCCGCTGTCCGGAACGCCGGAGAGCGGCGCTCCCCACGAAAACGGGACGAGGATCTCGCGTCCTTGAGGGAGCCCCCGGGTTGGCCACGCCTCGCGCTGGCCTCCGCCCGGCGGATCGAACGCGAACTGCCAACGGCCGTTGAGATTCAGCCACTGGGCGCGTTGGAAATCGGGACGCGGATGCTCGGGAAGGGGAATGCTGTCGACGGAGACAATGAGGAGCGCGAGAATGAGGTACATGCACTTAAAGCTTCCACGACGATGGCTCGGGGCGCAACTGTGACAAAGAAACCGTGGTGTCTGAATTAGCGTTCATACCCTAGACCCAAATCCATGAGTGCAACCCAGCGTTTGACTCGAGCGGCCTTCGGGGCTGTGCAGCGCGCCTCACCGCGCCTCGCCGCGGTGTGGGCGGAGCGGATTTTCTGCACTCCGCCGCGCCGCCCGATCAGCGAGCGGATGGCCACCTGGCTGCGGGAGGCGCAGCGCTTCACGGTCACCGTGGGTGGACGGCGCGTCGCGGCCTGGTCGTGGGGCGAGCAGGGCCCCGGCGTGCTGCTGGTGCACGGTTGGGGGAGCCGCGGCGCGCGTTTCGTCGATCTCGGCAACGCGCTGCTCTCCGATGGATACCGCGTGGTGAGCTTCGATGCGCCGGGACATGGCGCGTCGTCCGGCCGGCTCAGCTCTGGCCCGGAGTTCGCGCGCGCCGTGCAGGCTGTGGCGAACGCGGTCGGGCCGGTCAGTCATGTGGTCGGGCACTCGCTGGGAGGGTTCGCCACGGCGCTGGCGATGGGACGCGGTCTCGCGATCCGCCGCGCCGTGTTCCTCGCGCCTTCGATCGACGTGAACAGCTACAGCGCGCAGTTCCAGACGTTGCTCGGCATTGAGGCACCGGTGATGGCCTCGATGCGAGGTCGTCTGGAGCGGCGGCTCGGGTTCTCGTGGAAGGACCTCGACGTCGCCGCCTGGGCCCCGGGGATGCGGGCGCCGCTGCTCGTGATGCACGATCGCGACGATCGCGAGGTGGGTTGGAATAACGGCGCGGCCATCGCGAAAGCGTGGCCGGGCGCCGAGCTGGTGACCACCACAGGGTTGGGGCATCACCGCATCGTGAGCGATGCGGCGGTCATCCGTCAGGTTGTGGCGTTTCTGAATCGAGCCTAGTCGAGCACGCCGCCGTCAGAGTTCACGCAGCCGTCAGAGTTATAGTAGGGGCGCAGCATGCTGCGCCCCTACATTTTGCTCCCGGCTTCGCCCCTACGTTTTGCTCCTGGCCTCGCGTGTTTCTGGCGTCGGCGCTTACTGCACGACGACGCTCCCCTGCATCTGCGGATGGATGTGGCACGAGTAGGTGTAGGTGCCGGCGACCGCAAACTCCCGTTCGACCGCCACGTTCGCGTTGTTGCCGCCGATGTCGGCCGGCGCACCCGTCTGTGCGGCGAAGAAGACGTTGTGAGCGACAGATCCGAACGTGAACCTGACAATGTCGCCGGCGCTCACGTGGAGCGTCGCGGGTGTGAAGGTGATGGCGTTTGTCGCCGCCACGGTGTTGGCCGGTGGAGGCGGCGCTCCCGTCGAACCGTAACCACTGCCGCATCCGGTCAGCAGGACTGCCAACGTAACGAAGGTAAAGCGCGTCTTTGTCGTGAACATGTGACCCTACCTGGTATGTGGTTCGATCAATTTCACCGGGGAGCCGCCCGCGGTATTGAGCGGAACTGCCGTGCGCTTTTGAATGTTCGTGCTGCATGAGCGAACCCGTTCTGCTCGAGTCGATCGTCGCGCGTGGCCAAGTCACGCGGCGCGACAGTCACTCCGCGATCGTGACGAGTCAGGCGCTGGATTGGCCGGGCATGCTCGTCGAGGCCGGGCGCAACGACGTCGCGGCGGTCGACGACCTGGTGGGCGATCAACACTACCTGTCCCTCAACCTCGACTCGGCGCCGCTGCAGCTCGAGGTCAAGCAGTCGCACGGGTTTCAGCAGTACACCGTTCCCCCGCAGAGTCTCTGGGTGAGCCCCAGCGCCGATCCGATCACGCTGCGACTCAACAGCACGTTGCACTACCTGCGCGTTTCGATCGATCCGCTGCACCTCGGTCGCCTGATCAGCCCATCGCTGGACGAGGTCGGACCGGTGCGCCTGCGGCGCACCTACGCGGTGCAGTCCCCGCAGATGGCGCATTTGATGCTGGTGCTGCGGGCGGAGGCTGACGATCGCAATCCGGGTGGGTTGGCGACGATCGAGGCGGTTACGACAGCGCTCGGCAACCTGCTGGTGCGGGAAGCGGGCATCGAGCAACCGCGGCCCGCCCGCGTGCACGGCGGGCTGTCATCGCTCGCCAAGCGCCGAGTGCTCGAGTTGATCGATGCCGGCCTCGACGCGCGGTTGACGATCGAATCGCTCGCTCAAGAGGTCGGCCTCTCGGCCGCGCATTTCGCGCGCGCGTTCAAGCAGACGCTTGGCCGAGCGCCGCATCAGTATCTGCTGGGACGCCGGTTGGAGCGGGCCCGCCAGCTCATCGAAACGACCGATGCGAGCCTGTCGGACATCGCGCAGCGCACCGGGTTCGCCGATCAGGCTCACTTCACGAGACTCTTCAAGCGCGCCTTCGGCACGACTCCCGGTGCGCTGGTGCGGGCACTGCACTAGCCGCGCTACGGCGTCAGCACAGCCGAGACGAACGCTGCTCGCTGAGTCGCTCCATCAAACGGTACTGCGTCGAAGCCCAGGCCGAGGGTTCCACCCGCTCGAACCGCGGACCATCGCAGTGAGCTGGTCGGAGAGAGCGCCCATCCAGGCTGAAATCCCGCGACGCCGGTGAGCTCGGGGATCACCAAGTCGTATACCCCGCCGATCTGCAGCGCGTACTCCTGCGTCATCGATACGCTGACCTGCCGAGTGCTGTCCTCCTGGTACGACACCGACGTCTCGCGTCCGTATTCGCTCTGATTCACGAAGCGCGCGCCGAGCCGGAGCGTAGGTGACGTGGCGATCGTGCTGAACGTCGGCGGAATCACGTCCGCGCCGAGACCGAGCGTGTAGTCCTGCACGGCATGGAAGTAGCGGCCGGCGCTCCGCACGCTGTTCGGAACTGCCCCGTGACCTGAGGCAAACAGCACCTGCAGATCGCTCGGAAGCAGTCGCGCCTCCGGCACCACGAAGTACGGCCGGGTCGTTCCGATATCCTGTCCGGTGACGACGCCAAACGTACTGCTGAAGCTGCTGGTGATCAGGCGGGTGGAGATGGCCGCGCCGCCGCCGGCCGTTCCCGCCAGCGATACGTTCGCCACCGCCGGCGCAAACGCCTCCGGCGCGGCGAAGTCGAGCACCGGCAGCGTTGCGCCGTCGGGAAGATCGATGCCGCGTCGCAGAATCATCTGGGGAATCGAGTCAATGCCGTTGGTTCTCACGACGCGCGTCGCGAGGATATCCTGCGGACCTGGAGGAAGAACGTCGAGCACAAACTCGCCGCCGGTGGCGGGGTGCGCGAGCGCTTCCGCAAAGAAGCCCGCTCTGATGATCGCGAACTCGTTGGTAGCCAATCCTGTCACGCTGCCGAGTAATGACTTCACCACGGCAGGACCGCAGAACCGTGGATTCGTGAACCCCACAATCGCGAGCTCCTCCGGAGCGCCAAAGAGGACTTGCAGGCTGGTAAGTCCCGAGCCAGCCTGAAACACGGTCGCGATGCCGCCCCGCGGCGAGGCGATGGTGGTCTGGAAGACGACGTTGCCGTTGGAGGTGGCCGGCAGCGCCCGAGTCCACGCTCCGTCTCCGTCCTGGAACGCCACCCACATGGGCTCCTGTCCAGCGCAGTAGGCCACCGACACGTTAGCGGGCGGAGGGGGTGGGGGCGGGGGCGCCGAGATTGTGTGATCAGTGCAGGCGGATAGAATCAGCAGCAGCGGTACCAACACGGTAAGCGAAAGGCGATTCATCGGGCCGTACTCGCGGTGTAGGACGGTCGAAGGATGCGGCAATGGGTTGCCCGAGTATTGGACAAAGCTCCGATGTGGTTTTGAACGTTCCTGCGGTGTTGCTGGACCACCGAAACGGCGTCACTTTATCGCCGAGTGTGCATTCTGGAACTCTGGGCGTGCAGCGGGTAGGCGTAGGGTTACAGAGCCTGGGTGTCGGCGAGGAGACCGATCAGATGGCGAAGACAATTGAAAAGCAGGAGCTCACCGAGGTCAGTGAAGCACAGATCGCCGTGCATTGGAAGGAAGAGGAGTACTACCAGCCTTCCGAGACGTTCAAAGCGCAGGCGAACATGCGCGACCCCCGAATCTTCGAGCAGTTCACCCTCGACAAGTTTCCCGACTGTTTCAAGGCGTACGCGGACATGCTGACGTGGTTCGAGCCGTATCGCACGGTGCTCGACACCAGCGACGCCCCATTCTGGAAGTGGTTCGCCGGCGGAAAGATCAACGCCTGCTACAACTGCGTGGACCGCCATCTCGAGCAATACCGCGATAAGCCTGCGTTCATCTTCGTGGCCGAGCCGGAATCCGAATCGGACGTGCGGATCACATACCAGGAGCTGTACGAGCGCGTGAATGAGGTGGCGGCGCTCCTCCGGGGCTTGGGACTGAAGGCCGGAGACCGCGTGACCCTGCACATGCCGATGGTCCCGGAGCTGCCGATCACCATGCTGGCGTGCGCGCGGCTGGGAGTCATCCACTCGCAGGTCTTCGGCGGGTTCAGTGGCCAGGCGTGCGGGTCGCGCATTCAGGATTCGGGCAGCCGATTCCTGATTACCATGGACAGTTACTGGCGGAACGGCACACTCGCCGACCATAAGGTCAATGCCGACATCGCGGTGCAGGCGGCGAAAGAGCAGGGGCAGGACGTCGACAAGGTCCTGGTGTGGCAGCGCTATCCCGGCAAGTACTCGGCGAAAACGCCGATGGTGGAGGGTCGCGACGTCTTCATGAACGAGCTGCTGCGACAGTACCGCGGCCAGAAGGTGGATCCTCGCGTACGTCACCGCCACCTCCAAGTGGGTCCTCGACATTCATCCCGAAGACATCTACTGGTGCATGGCCGATATCGGCTGGATCACCGGGCATTCCTACATCGTGTACGGGCCGCTCGCGAACGCGGCGACCAGCGTGTTGTACGAGGGCGTGCCGACGTACCCGGATCCAGGGCGTCCGTGGCGCATCGCCGAACGCCTCGGCGTGAACATCTTCCACACCGCGCCCACCGCGATCCGGATGCTGCGTAAACTCGGGGCCCAAGAGCCCCGCAAATACAAATACCGCTTCAAATCGATGACGACGGTTGGTGAGCCCATCGAGCCGGAGGCGTGGCGCTGGTACTACGACGAAGTCGGCAAGCGCGAAGCCGCCATCACCGACACCTGGTGGATGACCGAGACCGGCGGATTCCTCTGCAGCACGATGCCGGCGATTCACGCAATGAAGCCGGGAAGCTGCGGCCCAGCCGTGCCGGGGATTCATCCGGTCATTTACGATGAGACCGGCGCGGAGATCCCGAAGGGCTCCGGGAAAGCTGGCAACATCTGTATCCGCAATCCCTGGCCGGGGATCATGCAGACAATCTGGGGCGACCGTGAGCGCTACGTGAAGACATACTTCGGCAAGTACAACAGGAATCCAAAGAGCAAAGACTGGCGCGACTGGCCGTTCATGGCCGGCGACGGCGCGCTGCAGGCCGGCGATGGTTATTACCGCATCCTGGGCCGCATCGACGACGTGATCAACGTCGCCGGTCACCGGCTCGGCACGAAAGAAATCGAGTCGGCGTGTCTGACGGTCCCGGAAATCGCCGAGGCGGCGGTCGTGCCCGTCCTTGACGAGCTGAAGGGGCGCGTGCCCGAGGTGTACGTCGCGATCAAGCCGGGTGTGCAACCGAGCCAGGCGATCGTCGATCGCGTGATCAAGGCGAACGAAGAGGTGATCGGCAAGATCGCGCGGCCCAAGCACGTGTACATCGTTCCCGACATGCCCAAGACGCGCTCCGGAAAGATCATGCGCCGTGTGCTTGCGGCGATCTCGAATCGCCGGGACGTCGGCGACGTCACGACGCTCGCGAACCCCGACGTGGTCGAACAGATCCGCATCATGGTACAGGGCAAAGACGTGAGGACGACGCAAGAAGCGTTGCCTGAGGATATCGCGAAGTTTGGGCAGGTCGAATAAACCTTCCACCCGAGGACGCTATGCCTTCGCCACCTCTTCCGAAGGACCTTCGCCGAGTCGTCATCGCCGCTGCCGTCGGGAACGTCATCGAGTGGTACGACTTCTATATCTTCGGGAGTCTTGCCGCCCTGCTCGCGACCAAGTTTTTCGCCGAGGGCGCGTCCGGGGCGGCGCTCATCAAGACGGTCGGCACATTCACCGCCGGCTTCTTGATCCGACCGTTTGGGGCCCTCGTGTTCGGCCGGATCGGTGACCTCGTGGGTCGGAAGTACACCTTCGTCGTCACGCTGAGCGGCATGGGTTTGGCGACCGCGCTCATCGGCTTCGTGCCGAGCTACGCGCAGATCGGCGCGGCGGCAGGCATCCTGCTGCTGATCCTTCGACTCATCCAGGGACTCTGCCTCGGCGGCGAGTACGGCGGCGCCATTACGTACGTGGCGGAGCATGCGCCAGACGAGAAACGTGGCTACTACACCGGCTGGCTGCAGACCTCGCCTACGCTGGGCATCGTCGTGTCTCTTGCCGTCATTGTCGTGACGAGGGAGCTCCTCGGGACGGAGGCGTTCACGGCGTGGGGTTGGCGGATCCCCTTCATTCTCTCGCTCCTCATGGTGGCGATCGCTATTTACATCCGCCTGCGGCTGCAGGAGACGCCGATCTTCCAGGATATCAAGGCCAAGGGCCAGATCGCGACGAGCCCCTGGCGAGAGGCATTCTTGAGTTCGAACATCAAGTATGTGCTGATCGCCAGCATCGTGGTCATCGGCGAGGGCGTCGTGTGGTACAGCGGCCAGTTCTGGGCGCTCTACTACCTGCAGCAAGTCATGAAGCCCGACGTCTTGCGCCCGGCCATCATCACGGGCATTGCCTTACTGATCGCGACGCCGTCGCTGATCTTCTTCGGGTGGCTCTCCGACAGGGTCGGGCGCAAGCCGATCATCCTCGCGGGCTTCGCCCTCGCCGCCATCACCTACTATCCGCTCTTCACCGCGCTCGGCAAGGCGGCCGATCCGGCAAACCTCAACTATCCGCTGGCGGTCCTGATCGTGGCGATCATGGTCTGCTACGTGGGCATGGTGTACGGTCCGATCGGCGCGTTCCTGGCAGAATACTTCCCAGCCCGGATTCGCTACTCGTCGGTATCGGTGCCCTATCACATCGGCAACGGGTGGGGTGGAGGGCTCGTGCCGGTGATCACGACCGCGGCGTACTTAGCCACGCACAGCCTGGGGTCGGCGTTGATGTACCCGATCATCGTTCCGAGCGTTGCGCTCCTGCTCAGCATATTCCTGATGCCGGAAACGCGAAAGATCAGCATTTGGAAGCCGCAGGAGGTTGGCGCGCGGATGTAAAAACGGTGTCTGGTGTCTGGTGTCTGGTGCCAGGGAGTTTGTGGATCCTGACACCAGAAACCAGACACCCGACACCGCCTTTCAGGCCTTGTCCTTCGACCCTCCCCCAACCAATCCTTTCGCCCGCCACTTCTCGAAAATCGTTTTCACCTGTTTGTGCGCGTCGTCGAGCGCCTGCTCGGGAGTCATCCGGCCGGTCGCCGCGTTGGCGAACATGGTGGGCAGCACGAACGTGTCGAACACCTCGCTCTCGGCCGGATTCGCCGGGCCGGGGTGGCCGATGTTGGTCGCCCATTGGAGCGCCGTTCCGATCGGTTGGAGCTTCGTGGGCGGGGTCGAGCCGAAGGGATCGGTGGCGATCTGCTGCTGCAACCAGGCCGTGCCCACCGTAGGCTTCCGGCCCGGTGGCGTACCGGAATCGGCCAGCGCCCCGGGGAAGGACGGGAAGTTGTACAGCTTGCTCGCCAGGATCGCGTCGCGGTTGTGCGCCACGAGGTCGAGCAGGAACTGTTTCGCTACGTCGGGACTCTGCGCGAACTTCCAGATGGCGTAGATCCCCATCACGTGCTCGGACGCCCATCCCGTGCCGCGGGGCCCTTTCAGCGCCGGGACGAAAAAGATGTCGTCGGCGACCGGGAGCTTGTTGTCCTGCGCGGTGCGATAGGCTGAGATGGAGTTCAGGATGTACGACGTCTGGCGGGCATTCAGCGCCTGATTGTTCGACGCGGCGTTCCAGCTCAGCACGGCGGGCGTCATCCCCGCCTCGTACAGCCGTTTGGCGAAGTTCAGGGCCTCGAGCGCCTGGTCCGACTTGAGGACCACGTTCTCGTTGGCGTCCTGGATCGATCCGTCGAACGACCAGAGCATGGCGCGCGACGCCATGTTGGTGTCGAGCTCCTGCGACATCCCGATCCCGATCGGGATCTGGATCTCGGGATGCTTGGCGTGGATCTGCGGCCCCGCCGTGACGAGGTCTTCCCACGTCTTGGGCCCGTCGGGCATGCCGATCTCGGTCCAGATACTCTTGAGGTAGTCGCCCGGATCCGGCACCCAGTTGTCGCTGAAGCCAAACCATTTGCGCGTAACGGGATTGTACGTCGCGCGTTTGCACAGATCGATGAGCGGTCCGTGGGCGCGCTCGGCGTCGCGCACGACGTCGGCCATGTCGAGCACCTGCGGCTCGAACGCGCCGGGTGGCGACAGAAACTGAAAGAGGTCGTGACCCTGCTGGGCCGCGACCTCGGCGTTCGCGCGTGTCGTCAGGTCCGCCAGCGCGATGTGGTCCACCGTGACCTCGACACCCTTTTGCGTCCCCCACGTCTTGGCGTATTGGTCGAACCACGTGTCGTAGGCCGGAACGAAATGACTCCACTGCATGATCTTGAGCGTCTTCTGCGTGCGTCTGATCAGGATGGTCGGGCCGAGTGCGACCGCTGCGGCGGCGGCGCCCGTCGTGGTGACGAATTCGCGCCGATCCATCCCTTTCCGCCTGGTCATGGGATCTACCCTCCATTCAATAATGAAATGCGGTGTCGGGTGTCTGGTGTCTGGTGTCTGGGAATCCAGGCACCAGGCACCAGGCACCAGACACCAGTCAGATCGTATACATCACACTCAGAGCGACCTGGCCCGCGTGCTGCTTGCCCGACGTCGCCCAGGTCGTGTTGGCGCGGAAGTACTCCGCACCGAGCTGGTAGCGGCCGGCCCGGAACCGCAGCATCCCGGCGATATCGTTGTTCTTGCTCCGGAAATTGCCCGCAAGCCCCGGCGAGTTTGCCGTATCAGGGCGATCAGTACCATAGAACAGCCACGCGCCCCAGTGCGGCGTGACATCGTAGCCGCCTTGGACCCAGGCACCCCAGCCCTTCACGTTCCCCTGCTGGGTGATGTGGGCGAACTGCTGGCCCATCGCCTTGCCCGTGTAGACGTTGCCGTGGATAGTAAACTTGCCGGAGGTGACGTTGCCGCCCACCTCGACGCCCGAGCCGGTGAGGTTGTTGCCGGCTGCGCCGACGGCCGTCGTGTCCTTCCAGTCCACGTGCCCCACGACATAGCCGCTCCAGCTCAACTTGGACGTGCGATGAGCGACGTTGAGCCGCCCCTCGAGCTGCGGCATGCCCGAGGCCGCGCCACTGCTAATGCCGCCGCCCACGTCGGGTCCGCCGTTTTTGAGTGCCGCAAGGACGAGCTGCAGGGTTGTCGGCTTGCCCGGATTCAGGTCGTGGTACAGGAAGATGCCGGGAAAACGCCAGCCGATCATGCCGGTCGCACCGTAACCCAGCGGGAACGCCAGATGCGTCACCGACACCGGGACCTCCCCAAACAGCGGAGACCAGAACTGCCCTACTCGCACGGTCGTGCGGCCATTCGTCAAATCCACATAGGCAAAGCGAGCGCGCAGCTGGGGCTGCTCGTCGCCAAACGGCGGTGCGCCCGTGCCGCCAAAGGCCCCGAAGAAATCAGCCTCGATCGTGGCCCTGGGGGACCATTTGCCCAGCACCGGCGAGGCGCTGAACGTGAAATTGAGCCGCGTGTTGCGGACATCTCCGTCCATGTAACTCTTGTCGGTCGCGGGCTGCGCGGCGTTTGCGTATTCGGCATTCTGCCCGTTCCCGAATGTGAAAAAGCCATTGTTTGTGAACAGTGTGGCGTTGATGAAGCCGCCGATCGTGAGCGTATCGCCCGCTCCCAGCTTTACCGTTTGCTGGGCGCCTGCGGTCCGTGTACTCCCGAGCGTCACGACCGCCGCGACGATGATCCCAGAGAACCGCGCTACTCGCATTCTCATGATCTCCTCCTCAGGTGAGACAGCGTGAACGACACTCAGCCTTTCACCGCTCCCATGGTGAAGCCCTGGATGAATCGATCGATGAAAAGGTTATACATGACGGCAAGCGGAATACTGGTGAACAATGCAGCGGCCATCAGGGAGCCCCAGTGGTACACATCGCCGCGGACGAGCGCGATGGGGACGCCCAGGCTGACGGTCATACGGTCGACCGAGCTGATAAACGTCAGCGCGTACACGAATTCTTGCATCACCAAAGTGAAAGTGAAGACGACCACGGTCAAGATGCCCGGCAAAATGAGACGCGGCGCGATCCGTAAGATTACGGCCAGCCGGCTGTAGCCGTCGATCATGGCCTGCTCCTCGATATCCCACGGCACCGATCGCACAAACCCCATCACGAGCCAGGTACAGAACGGAACCGTAATCGTCGGGTACACGAGGATCAAGGCGCCCAGCGAGTTTTGCAGGCCCAGCAGCGCGACCACCC
>WNFY01004411.1_pt1 | contig 12994 bp, 10 predicted proteins | sample 5400091 | NCBI WGS metagenome assembly WNFY01 (sample SAMN13153364, study PRJNA577476) | soil metagenome | isolation source: 60 cm soil or saprolite under grassland replicate 1 | place: USA:California | collected 2016-06-15 | reverse complement strand
AGGGTTTCCAGTAAACACCTGTGCTTTCCATTGCAACAGTTTTAATACAACATTCTATTAGCCATGATACAAGCAGTTCCAAATCACAGGTCATAGTCCCAAATTTCCTTACACGTTCCGCGGCTACACCTTCCGGTATGGCTACTACATGTTCTTTGTCTGAAATGTCTATGCCTGCTGCATAGGCGTTTACCAATGCCATTTCTACAATGTTTTTGGTTTGTGGCTTTTTTGCTGTTTTTTTGCTCATAACTTTTAATTTTGATTTTAAATCAAAGGCTCTTTGCCTGGCAGCCTGATTAAGTTACTCTTCTATATAACCTCTAACGGTTAATCAGAAACTTAAATGACTGACAGAACCAAACTCTTGTATGGACTTGGAGTCCATTTTGCGTAACGGTCTTTACTGCAAAGAGCTTTTGATTTTTTACGAAACTACTACTTGTAACAGTTGTTATAGGCGAAACATCAGCCCCTTATTTGGATACTCTTGTACTTCTGATAGTTATCGGAACTTAACTTTAGTATGCACGAAAAAATAAAAGCTGCCACATTTATTATAGCAGCTTTTTTATTTTTAATTAACTGATGATTCTATTGCTTAACAATTTTTAATTCTTTTCTTGTACCATCTGCTAAAACAATTTTTAACATGTATACGCCCGAAGCCTAGTTTGAGCTATTGTAAGAAATAACATTACTACCCGAATTAATTATTCTGTTTTCGGATAATATTGCTCGTCCTTGTGCATTAGAAATAATTAACTGTACAGGTTGATTTTGTTGAGTATTGTTGATGTTTACTTCAACTGTTGAATGAACAGGATTAGGACGAACAAAAATAGTTATGCTGTTATTGATTAATTCAAGTAATACGATTTTACTTAAAGCAGCTTTGCCATCTTTATCTACTTGTTCAAGGCGATAATAAATTTTATTTGAGCCAAGAGCAACAATGTTTTTATCCAAATATTGATAATCTGTTTTTAAAGTTGCATTGCCTCTTGCATTTAATTTTTCAATGGTTATAAAATGTATTCCATCAATACTTCTTTGAAGATTGAAGTGGCTGAAGTTTTGTTCATTGGGTTGTTGTCCAGTTAAGCAGAGCATCTGTTTTTATAAGTTTGCCGGAGAAGTTGAGAAGGGTAAGGGGGGAGAGAAGCATCGAGTGTGCCTGTCCAAAGTTCAAAACCATATTGAGGTGTATAACCAGTGAAGTAAAGTCGGTTATTCAATCCAACTAATGGATTACCTTTAAATCCGCCAAGATCATCATAAATGATTACATTTTCAAGATTTGCATCATTCACCGGGTGTGTACCTGCTTCAGTTCCATCAGATTGCCAAAGAATTTGTTTTGATTTACTATAATCATAAACCAAAAAGGCAAGTTTGTCTCCAACTTTTGTTAAGCACGTAATTCTTGAAGAACCACTTCCCACCGTAATATCCTTTACCATTACAGTACCCAATTCTGTACCGTCAGATTTCCAAAGCTCTAAACCATGAATGTTGTCATTTGCCAAGAAGTAAAAAACATCATTTACGTTTGTAAAATATCCTGTGGGGTTTCCCGTAATACTACTACCGGATCCTTGGAAAATACCTTTTACCAAAACTGTACCTCCCGGAGTTCCATCAGTTTTCCATAGCTCCATTCCTGAAGTTCCATCATTGCCTGCAAAATAGAGTGTGTTGTTGAGAACTGTATTCATTGAATTGGTGAAGAAAGCTATATTATCAAAAAATTGCGGATTTACATTTTTTAAAAAGTAAGTACCATTTTCTGTTCCATCCGATCCCCACATTTTATTATCTGTTGACTGAAAATAAGCATTACCGTTATAACCGACAATAGAAGGTAAATATGTAAGGAAATTATTTTTTTGGTTTTGCATTGTTGATTTTTATAGTGCCATTCACTGTTCCATCTGTTTTCCATAAGTCGTAATAATTACTATTGGTTTGTTCAACAAAAAAAACATTCTTGCCTACAACAGTAAGTCCTCCCTTCACATACCCCTGTGACAACCCTCCTCTCAATAAAGTGGTTCCATTATCTGTTCCATTTGTTTCCCAAAGACCTTTCCCAATATCAGTTAAAAAAAATGTTGTAGTGTCAATACTGCAATATCGCCCTATAATACCTGGAAAAAAACCGGCACCAAAGGATGTACTTGTTCTCCCAGACGTAATGTCCTTCACCATATTTGAAGATATTCCATCAGTTGCCCATAGCTCGTTGCCATACCGCAGGGTGCTTGCTTCAAAATACATTTTATTTGAAGATGTAAAGTAATTGATAATTCGATTAGCGTTCACTCCCGATAGTGAGCCTGGCTCGATGTCCGTTACTCTTGAAGTGTTAGCTTCGGTGCCATCGGTAACCCATAGTTCGTTTCCGTATTTAGGTGTATAGGCTCCGAAATATATTTTATTTTTAAATGGCGTGATTGACCAGGCCGGAAAACTACTAGATGTTGTTGTTTGATTGATGTCTTTAACCAAATGTGTTCCTTGTGAAGTTCCATCCGAAAACCATAATTCTGTTCCCGTATTTCCATCATTTGCAGAAAAAAGACAAGCATTATTTACGTTTGTAAGATATGCCGGTGCTGAACTGTAAATTCCCGAGAAAATATCTTTAATCAAAATCGTTCCGTTTGTTGTGCCATCGCTTTTCCAAAGTTCATATCCATTTGCCGCAGTGTAGCCATTAAAGAAAAGTGTATTATTAATATTTGTAATATTTTCAGGCGAAGCCAAATATTCATTACCAAAAGTTTTTATCAAAACGGTGCCTGCTGCTGTGCCATTTGTTTTCCATAGATCACGGTTGCCAAGATTGTTGGTTGCCAAAAAGAATAATTGTCCGTTTACGACCGTTTTGGATGTTGGCGATGAACTTTCAGCACCCAGGTTAATATCTTTTACAAGATATGTTCCTGTATCAGTTCCATCCGAGCGCCATAATTCTGTTCCGTGTGCTGAGTCTGTTGCTGTAAAGTATAAAATTCCATTCATCCCTTTGAAATCATCGAGATAGGTGTTGTTTATATTTTTTATTGAACGTGTTCCCTCTACTGAACCGTCTGAAACCCACAGTTGACCTGGAAAGGTCGGTAGAGCAAAAAAGAATTTATTAGATACAACGGTATACCATTTAAATGGAGGTGATTGCGAAAAATAAGCAAAATGTTTTGTCCCGGTATCTGTTCCGTCAGATTTCCAAAGTCCCTTTAATGAATCAACATTAGGGGAAGCAAAGAAGAAAAGTGTTCCGCTCACATTGGTCATCCCATCAATCCATCTATTATATGTTCCAGGGGAAAGATCTTTTACTATAGTGGTACCTGCTTCAGTTCCGTCTGATTTCATCAATTCATTTCCCTTATCACTTATTGTTCCTCTGAAAAACAAAGTTCCATTTACATTCATTAAGTAATAAGGATCTGAGCCAGTTGCTCAGGATAAATATCTTTTACCATCGTTGTTCCTGCCGCTGTTCCATTAGATTTCCAAAGCTCCCATCCATGTACTCCATCATTAGCACTGAGATAAAGATAATTCCCATTACCACTATTTCTTCCAAACTATTAAAACTCTTGAGCAAATACGTTCCTGCACTTGTTCCATCACTTCTCCATAAACCTCCCGTTGCAGAAAAATATGCAATGTTATTAAGAACTGCATATTGATTAGACCAGCCTCCACCTTGCGGAGAAAGCACCGAGTTAGAAGGATTCCCATCTTTCGAATCATTTATATCCTTTACCATGTGAAAATTCTGTGCATGTAAAGCAGGAGTAATAAAAACAGCAGAAAGAATGAAAAGACTACAGATAAGTCTGGGCTGAATTTTACATTTCATGAAACAGTTTTTTTGGGTGAAAGTAAAAGATTTTTTGAAAAATCTTTGCGCTGTAATTAAATTTTTATTGCATTCTTATACTAACGCTTTTAATTGAGCATATAGATCTTGGCAGGATTTATTCTTCCCCGTAAATTTCTTTAAGTGAAAGAGAAATATTCAAAGCATCAAACTGCAACACATCGGAGATTTTTGTAAAGGAGCGCATTTCCCAATCTTCACCTTCTCTGTAAAATAATTGAACCAAAGTAGTATCAGGTTCTACTAATATATAATGCTGTAAAGAGGGAAATTTTTGGTAATTGATAAACTTATCAACCGTATCATACTTGCGGGTGCTTTCAGATAAAACTTCAACAATCAATTCGGGTTGATGTTTGATATATTCTTTTATGCCAGTTTTTTCTTTTGTAACGAAAATATCAGGATAATAATATTTTGCTTCTTGCGGCACTTTTATCTTTACACTTTCCATGTAAACATTATATCCCTTTTGCTTTAAAATTGTTTTTAAAGCAATCAAGATATTCGAGACAATGTCATTATGTAAATCACTTTCTCCTGGCATATCAATCAGTTTTCCATTAACAAATTCGTGCCTTATATCAGATTGCAATTCGAAGCTGATATATTCTTCTTCCGTTAAAGCTATGTCTCGTGTCACTAATGGCATACGATTCTCATTTATGCTAAATTAAAAAAATTAACTGAAGAGATACTCGATATCTTCTTTCGTCAGACTCTTTACAAATCCGGTATCATCAGTGATCAGATCGGCGGCGAGTAATCGTTTCCTTTCCTGCAGTGAAAGAATTTTATCCTCCACAGTGTCTTTACAGATCATGCGATAGGCAAAAATATTTTTTGTCTGACCAATGCGGTGTGTGCGATCTATGGCTTGTTGCTCAACTGCAGGGTTCCACCAGGGATCAACAATATATACATAATCTGCAGCAGTTAAGTTGAGACCAACACCTCCTGCTTTGAGCGATATTAAGAACACACGACAATTTTCATCGTTTTGAAAATGCTGAATGGCTTTTTCCCTGTCGGGTGCAGAAGTGCTGCCATCAAAATATTCATAATTAACACCAAGCTCTTCCAATTTTTCTTTGATGAGTGCAAGCATACCGAGAAATTGCGAAAACACCAGTGCCTTATGATCACTGATATTTTCCGTTATTTCTCTTCCAAGTTCTTCAAGCTTTACCGAAACATTAGGAAACTTTTCTTCATCCTTCATGATGGCAGGGCTGTCGCATATCTGCCGCAGCTTCATGAGACCCTGCAAAATGGTGAGCTGCGATCTTTGCACGCCCTGCTCTTCAACAACTCCTAAAATTTTATCCCGATAATCATTACGGTATGCATCATAAATATCCCGTTGTTCCTTACTCATTTCACAGAATAAAATCATCTCAGATTTTTCAGGAAGATCTTTTGCAACCTGCTCTTTCGTTCTTCGCAGAATGAATGGATACAAGAGCTTGCGCAGGTGTTCTTTCTGCTCTTTCTCACCAAACTTATCGATAGGGACAGAAAACTCCTGTTTAAAAAATTCCATGCTGCCCAGCATACCGGGATTAAGAAAATTCATCTGCGCATAAATATCAAATGTATTATTCTGCAAAGGCGTACCACTTAAACACAATTTGTTTTTTGCTTTCAGCAATGTGGAAGCCTTCGCCACTTTGCTTGCAGGATTTTTTATGGCCTGGCTTTCATCAAGAATAACATAATCAAATTCTACGTCAACAAATTGTTTTATATCACTGCGTAGTGTACCATAAGTGGTGATGATAATATCAATAGTTTCATTAACCAACGTCTCGTGCGTTCTTGTGCCGCCATGATGAATGTAATAGGTAAGTGAAGGGGTAAATTTTTTTATTTCATTTTCCCAGTTGTACATAAGTGTTGTGGGGCAAACAACCAACGCTTTTAATTTTCCATTCTGTTGTCTGAGGTGATGCAGGAATGATAAAGCTTGTATAGTTTTTCCCAAACCCATATCATCTGCAAGTATACCCCCCCAGTGCACTTCACTTAAATAATTGAGCCATTGAAAACCTGAAGCCTGGTAAGGACGTAAAACATGCTCCAAGTGTTGCGGCGGCTCTATTGATTGAATGGAATGATTGTATCGAAGCTTGTCATATTTTTCTTCAAGCTTTACAAACAACTCTTCTTCATCGTGCTGATCATATAACTCTTCGATAACACTAAAATGATATTTACTCAGCTTTATGTTACTTGCTTTCCCTTCACCAACCCTGAACAACAAAGAATATTTACGAATCCACTCTTCCGGTAAAATACCTAATGTGCCATCATTCAGTTGTACATATTGTTGTTTGTTGGCCATAGCCTTTTTTACATCGGCTACAGTTACTTTTTGATCACCAAAATGAATATCAATTTTTGCATCAAACCAGTCTGTGTTGCTGCTGATATAAATTTTTGTGGTAGGTCTCGCGGTATTAAAACGGAAATTTTTCAATGCATCAAAACCATATACCGGAATATTCATTTCCTTTACTGCATCAGCAAAAAGGAAGAACCAGTTGTTCTTTAATACATCACTACCTTTTAATGCAAGTGTATTTCCTTCCTCCGGCCGTATGAATTGAGAATGCAGGCTTTCAATTTTTTGAATAAATTCTTTTTCTGCAGGGAGGTTACGATGAATAACAAGCAGCTTATCCATCAAAGGCAGAATAATCTTTTCCTTATCACCCAGTCTTACATCATATCCCCTGTAATTAAATACAGGCTGAAACAATAAATAATCACCTCTCTCTTTCAGTAATATTTTTAATTCGGGTTTTACATCTTTTATTTCTTCACGCTGCACATTTGTAAACTGTACATTGTATTCCTTGGAAAGTGGTAACAAAAATTCAATCAGTTGCTTATTCCATTCTTCTTTTAAAATAATAAGCTTACCTGTGGGTAAAAATTTCTCCACCAATACAACATCTTCAGGTCTTTGCCATTGATAAAACCTATCATGAAATTTATACATGAATGAAGAAGAAATTTCATTATCTGCGATGCTGTAATTTCCTTCAGGAAGTTTTACTATACAACTTACTTCATACACATCATCAGAAAGTCTTACTGAAAATTCCGGTGAAAGAAAGGTGGCAGCGCATTTGGCATGTTCAAGATTTGCTGTTTGAAATGGTTTACGCGGAGGAAGAAAGAAAACAAAATTATTCTCGGCAATATCTGCAAATAATTTTTTGTATTTGGGCTGCAAATATTCTGCAATGAGATGTCTTGTTTCTTCGGGTAACTCATCATCGTGCTGCTGAATAATATTTTCCCATATACCACTAAATGGTGAGTTACGGTTAAGATAACGGCTTACTTCACCGGGTAACAGTTTGCGCAGTTGCTGCACCAGCATTTTATCATTCTCATCAAATATTTCCGTGTTCACAAATTTGGTAAGATCAAGCCTTTCTACCTTGCCTGTGAAAGCATCCATTTCCTCATTCACTTCACCCTGCACAGCATCTGTTTGTATGTAAGGATAATGATGTGCATTGTAACTAAAAATAATACCAAGTTTTAGTTGTGGCTTTGAACCCGAATCCTCTTCAGCCACAACCACATTCTCTTCCACAACGGGCCTTGGCCGCAAAGACTGTGAAGGCAATACAACTCTTTTAATTGATGCATCAAGCAGACGCAAGAACGGTTTGCCATCTTTATAAGTAAATTCAAACTTGCCTTTTATATCATCATCTAATGAATAACCATACAGTGAAAGCAGTTTGTTTTTTTCTTTGTCAAGATTGCGAATGCTATCAAAATAATTGGGGCCATAATTATTTAATAACTGCAGCAGCACAATGCATTTATGCACACACAAAGGATGTTTGGTATCACTGTTGCATGTACAGCTTGTATCAAAATTTCTTTCTTCGTTTTTTTGTATAACAACTTTATACCTGCTGCCTTCGTATTCCAGTTCTGCAACAACTCTTTCATCCTTTGCCTCAAGAATATTTGCTTTGTAACTGCGCAAATAGTTTTCTGCTTCAACAACAGATTGAGGTGCTGTAAGCAATTTAATAAGCTTCAGCTCAAGTTGCTTCATTTTTATAACTGTATGCCGCTGATCATAATGCAATTCTTTTTCGCCCAATAAATTTTTATCAAGCATTTCCTGCAACTGAAATAATGCTGCTGCTTCATGACGACAAATCTCTCCAAGATTATAGGGACAGCCGCAACGCAGCGATAATGTTTTAGGGTCTTTGAACTTGCTTACATGTATTTTGTAATATGTGTTATACGCATCATCCTTTACACGAAAGATTACGGAGCTTAAGAGGTCGTCATGCTCAACAAGATCTACATAACCGGAAGTGAAAATTTTTTTGCCGCGGCGAATAACTTCATCAGTGCCGTTGTTATAAATATATTTTACTAAATGCGGTAAAGCCAAGGCGATTTACGATTTTACGATTTATGATTTTTAAGCAGAGTTTAAAATGACTCAATGGTTTATTGGCCAACCGACTTAGTTCAGACGAGGCCAATCTGCAAAAGTAAAGGAATTATAGGCAGCCGGCGAAATGAAAAATATGTTTATGAATGAAATGTTTGTTAAGAAAATTTTTTGAGCAGGATTCTGTGAATGAGCCGGAGTGCAGAATTATTATTAAGCTTCTGTTCCCGTACGTAGTGAGCTCTTGTTTGGTTGGAATTTTTTTCAGCAGAATAATGTTTCCAATTAGCAATACGTTTTCAATTTTTAAAATTTTAAGTATGTAACAGTCTCTTTAATTCTTTTGGGCCTTGCCGCATATCCCAAAACAAAAGAATAACTACTAGTTTTTTTCGTGGAAAATATTGATAGAATATTTTAGTGCGTCGGAGAATGGAAGTACTGTTGTATATTTTTTCGTTTTATTGCAGCAGGATACATGTTTGGATTTATGCGTATAAAACTAATCTTATCATTTACTTTTAAGATAAAGCGGGAAACTTCTCTTTCAGTAAAATGTGTCAGCAAATAATCAATGATATTATTGAATGATCTGTCTGCTCTTTCAGACCAGATTATTTCTTTAGCCATTTCGCATATTTTTTCATTACTTCTTCATGCGGAATGGTTTTTCCTTCTTCGCTTTCCTGAACAGATAAATCTATTTCTTCTTGTATTTCTTTTGGTAGTTCTACCCACCAGTCATATTCTTTTTCCACTTCAAACATCCGGTATATCATTTGAAGCTCTTTTTCATTTGCTTCATCAACAAATCTTTTACACGCTTCCTTAATTGAATTGTATCCATAATAATTTTTATTCTAAGTTACAAATTAACTCTCTGTTACCAGCGCTCCATCTTTATAAATAGGTAACACATCAGCAACATCAGTTGTTACACAGTATTCAAGATCTTTTTCAAGTCCGTAAGATGCAAGTCTGTGCCAGTGTGTTGTTTTGCGTATGAAACTATACATGTCATTTTTATGCAGCTTATACATCTCTTCGGCCATCAGGCTGCTGTCGCAATTAATAATAAAATTTTCTTTGATGCGGTTTATTACTGCGCCTGCAAACAAAGTATCCTCAAGATTAAAACGATTTTTCCACGCAGAACAACCAAGTATCACATTTTTATTTGCTTTAATTAAATGATCACACACTGATGATAAATTAGGAAATGAACCAGTAATAACTTCGGATGCTCCTTTCTCCAATGCCATGTGCAAGAGTTTTGTGCCATTCGTTGTTGTAAGCACCAATGTTTTGTTTTGAATAAAGTCACGGTAATATTCTGCAGGCGAATTACCATGCTGTAAACCTTTTATTATTTTTCCGTCTCTTTCACCTGCAGTAACCGCATTCAATTGTTTTCCGATTGCTATGCACTCTTCCACAAGTGCAACAGGAATAATTTTTTCAGCTCCGTTATACAATGCAGTTGCAATGGTAGATGTAGCACGAAACACATCAATGATTACAACAATAGTGCTGTTTGAAAGCGGGTATAGATCTAATAAAAGAGGAGACAATAATGTATTAAGCGTAAGCTTGTTGCTCATACTGCAAATATAAAGCTGTGATGATACTCAAATTTATATTTTGCTTTTAATAACCGCCCACTTCAGTTCTGTTTTTATTGCATTTATCACAAGATAACTTACCGGAGAAATTGAAGGATCGAAATAAGAAGTGAGTATGCCTTCTTCATTTACAAGATACTTGGAAAAATTCCATGTGGGCGGTTGATTATTCCAGCCGTTTTTATTTTTATCTGTAAGCCATTGAAATACCGGGTTTTGTTCAGCCGATTTAACTACTGTACTTTTCTTCATCAAAGGAAATGTTACACTATAATTAATCCTGCAGAATTCTGCTATTTCTTCATCACTTCCTTTTTCCTGTTCTTTAAAATCATTTGCGGGAAAGCCTATTATCATTAAGCGCTGTTTATATTGCTGATATAGTTTTTCAAGTTCTTTATATTGACCTGTATAGCCACAATCACTTGCGGTATTTATAAGCAACACTTTCTTTCCCTTGAACTGTTCAAAATTTATCGTTGTTCCATTATTTGCTGTTGCCTGCAATCTGTAAAAAGAGACTGGAGGTTTTGCATTTGATGAGTTATATAATAATAAATTTTTAGAACCTGTTATTTTCCCTGCTTTCATTATTAGTGGATAGAATACTTTCAACAGTGTTTGCCTTAGAGTCATACAATTTACGTTTGTTACAAATACTAAAATTGAAATCGTGATTGTTGGATAGAATTGTCGCGGATGAAAGAAATGCGACGCAACGAACGAGGCTATGAAATACCGAAGCTGGTACCAAAAAAAATCATTGTAATCATTCAAATCATTGTAATCATAATTCTATCTTATTATTCGCTTAAACAATTTTAGCCTGCCTTTAAAAGGAGGATACTTTACTGCAGGATCAAACCACACAGGTGTTTTCATTATTGCTTTTTTATGGCTGAATGTTTGAAAAGAATATTTGCCATGATAATTACCGATACCGCTTGTACCACGCCCTCCAAAAGGAAGATTGTAATTAGTTAAATGCCAGCTTGCATTGTTTACACAACCTCCTCCAAAAGCAACATGTCTTAACCAAAAGCGTTCATTCTTTTTGCTCTTTGTGAAGACATAAAATGCAAGTGGGTTTTTGTGTTCATTAATAATTTCGAGTGCTCCATCTTTTGTATTAAAAGAAAGAACGGGCAATATCGGTCCGAAAATCTCATCCTGCATTAATGGTGCATCAAGAAAAACATTTTCCATAATTGTGGGTTCTATATACAGCTTTGATGCATCATAATTGCCGCCATGCAAAATATTTCCCTGTGATAAATAACCCACAAGCCGGTTGAATTGTTTTTCATTAATGATCTTGCAGTAATCATAACTTTCAGCAGGATTATCAGAAAAAAGTGCAGGGATATATTTTTTAAGTTGTGCTGTCAGTTCTTCTTTTACTGATTCATGCACCAGCACATAGTCCGGTGTAACGCACATTTGACCTGCATTAGAGAATTTAGTGAGTGCAATTCTGCGGGCAGCTGTTTTTATATCAGCATCGCTTTCTACTATACAAGGACTTTTTCCACCAAGCTCTAATGTAACAGGAACAAGATTCTTTGCTGCCATTTGATAAATAATCTTACCAACGGTAGTGCTGCCGGTATAGAATACGTGATCAAATACAAAGTTGTTCATCATCTCTGTTATCAATATTGCGCCGTCACCTTCAACATATAAAATATATTCCTCCGAAAATGTTTCCTGTATAATTTTTCTCATTACTTCAGCAGAAGCCGGTGCAAATTCACTGGGCTTTAATACAACACAGTTGCCTGCAGCAATGGCGCCAACCAAAGGAGTAAACAAAAGTTGCAAAGGATAGTTCCATGGCGCAATGATAAGTACAATACCAAGCGGCTCATGCAATACATAACTTGAAGAGGGGAAGTTAAGCAGGTTAGTACGCACTTTCTCAGCCTGCATCCATAATTTGAGGTTTTTTAAAGCATCATTAATTTCAGCAACAACAAAACCTATTTCTGTTACCCATGATTCTTCAGGATTTTTTTTCAAATCTGCATACAGTGCATCATACAGTTGCTGCTCATGCTTCAATAGAACAGTTTTAAGTTTTTGTAATTGTGTTCTTCGAAAATTGTACGACCTCGTGTTGCGGCTTTCATAAAACCTGCTCATAGATTGCAATAATCCATTATCTCCGGTGAGTGGATATTGAATAGCATCTGTGGAATCTGCTGCGGGCATTTCAATAATTTTAATCTGCCTTCAAAAAATATATTTTTCACCCTTGTATAAAATTAACCTAATTACCAGTAATTGTAATATACCTTTTTGAAGAGTAGTTTTTATGCACGTGTTCCATGTTCTGAACTCTAAGTTTTATGTTCTGAGCTATTTGACTCAATGACTTTCTGAATGAATAAATGCAATATTTTAGCATACCGCTGTATGCAAAATAAAAGACTAAGAATAGTTCAGGTTATAGACCGCTTACACATTGGCGGTGCGGAACGCGTGGTGGTTATGCTTTCAAATCTCTTGCAAAAGCACGGGCATATAGTTAAAGTAATCACGACTGTAAATAGCGGACCGCTTGCGCAACAATTGCATAAAGATATTACGCAGGTAAGTTTGAACAGGAAATGGAAATGGAATCCTGTAACAATGCACCATTTAATTACAGAGGTAAAAGATTATGATGTGATACATGTTCACTCTTCACATAACCTGCGTTATTTATTCCTCGCGGCAAAATTATTCAGGTTAGATAAAACAATTTTTTTTCATGAGCATTATGGTGATATACATATTGATGAATCAGTTCGCTGGCATCAAAAATTAATTTATCCAAACGTCGTGTTCATTGGGGTATCCCGAAAGCATACACAATGGGCGTTACAACAGTTAAAGATGCCGCCGGAAAAAGTTTTTTTATTACCCAATACCGTTGAAAAAATTTCTGCTCCGCAATCTGTAAAAAAATCAAACACTGTAAAACATTTATTACTCGTTTCCAATTTTCGGCCAACAAAAAATATTGAGTTTGCTTTGGAACTGTTTAAACAATTA
>WNFY01006506.1_pt1 | contig 12996 bp, 10 predicted proteins | sample 5400091 | NCBI WGS metagenome assembly WNFY01 (sample SAMN13153364, study PRJNA577476) | soil metagenome | isolation source: 60 cm soil or saprolite under grassland replicate 1 | place: USA:California | collected 2016-06-15 | reverse complement strand
CTCCTATTGACTGAATAAGCGACGGCAGGCGAGGGATCGCGCCAATATGGGAAAAGTTGCCCGCCCGAGGTAACCCGACCCCAAGCAACTGCCGCTTGAGTCCCGTCTGTCACCAAGATTTTGACAGTAGCTCCGCGGGCGCTACATCATGCCTCCAACCCCGTAACGGCCGAGGTGCGGTGGCGTTTCCGAGGTGAGTGATGGCGGAAGAGTTGCACGTATTGTTCGGCAGCGGGCAGGTCGGTCAGCCACTGGCGCGGATTCTCTTGGAGCGCGGCAAGCGTGTGCGGATCGTGAAGCGTTCAGCGGGTGGACTGCCGGCAGGCGCCGAATTATTGCGGGGAGATGCCACGGACCTGAATTTTTGCGTCGAGGCAGTGCGGGGAGCGTCGACCGTATATCACTGCATGAATCCGCCATATTACGCGCGAGTGTGGGCAGAACTATTACCGCGGTACATGGACAATCTCATCGCGGCGGCGGGACGAAGCGGCGCGCGGCTGGTGGTACTCGATAACGTGTACATGCTGGGGCGCCCGCAAGGCAAGCCGCTCGATGAAGACACGCCGCTACGGCCGTGCAGCCGAAAGGGAGAGGTTAGGGCACGCGTCGCAGAACGGATGTGGGAGGCACATCGGTGTGGCGATGTTCGGGCGACGAGCGGGCGCGCGTCGGACTTCTACGGACCGGGAGGGACGCTAACACACCTGGGTGATCAGTTCTGGCGTCCGGCCATCGCGGGCAGGCGTGGGTGCGTGCTGGTCGACCCGGACGCGATCCACACGTATCACTACATTCCGGACGTTGCGGCGGGGTTAGCGGCGCTCGGCACTGCAGGCGATGATGCCTACGGGCGGCCATGGATGCTGCCGTGCGCGCCCGCGGAAACGATGCGGACGCTGGTGGCTCGGTTTTCGCAAGAACTCGGACGGGAAATCGGGCTGATAACCGTGCCGCGGACCGTCCTAAAGATACTTGCGCTCGTCGTGCCGTTCCTTCGGGAGATCGATGAAATGTTGTATCAAAGGCGCTTTCGCGCGCAGTTCGGGCAGGGGCCGGAGGATGTGAAACGAGCAGCGGCTGACACGGTAGCGTGGGCGAAAGTGCACTATGGGAGCAGGTGACGCAAACTGCCGTCTCGGGGGACCTCGGGAGCCATGAAAGAGGAGCAGTACGAGCGCGGCTGGAGCGATGAAGGTCGAAATCCAAGACCCGAGCGCAATGCCGCTTTTTGGCCCAGTGCTGAAAGCCTTGGCATCCGCCTCTGTGGACAGGACTGTGGCACAGAGCTCAGGCTTCAAAGCATTCAGGATGGCTCCAATGTCGCCCAAAGAATTCCCATATGGTTATATGGGCGTCGTGGATCTCATTGCCGGCAGCCTGAGATTTTCTCAGCGCATACAGCTGCGGTGATTCTAGAACTCGATTGCCGCCGCGATCCCAGCTTCCAGCAACCGCAACCGCGTGCTGATCCCGAGCGCGCTGAACGCCCGTTCGAGATCGTCTCCGCTCTGAGTGAAATGTGCCCAGCCCTCATAATGGACCGGAACGATCACGGCTTCCGGGAAAGCGTGCGCGGTCTCGATCGCATCGTTGGTGTTCATTGTGAGATAGAATGGGCGCGTTTTCGCCGCGCCCGCAAACAGCAGCACGAGGCTGGCGCGGAACCGGCGTGCCACCTCGGCCACCCCGTCATACCAGACCGTATCGCCCGTGATGTAGATCGCGCGGGCGCTGCGATCCTGGGACGTGAGGACAAAACCGATTACATCGCCGGCCAGCGGCTCGATGCCGGCCGGCCCGTGCCGCGCAGGCGTTGCCGTAACCCGTAATCGGCTTCCGTCCGACTTGAGCAGATCCCTGTTTTCCCATGGCGCCAGGCCTTCGCTGCCGCCCCCGAGCCTATTGGCGCCCGCCACGGTCGTGAACACGCGCTTGGCCTTGGCTAGGTAAAGTCTCCCGAAATGATCGAGATTGTCGGCGTGCTGGTCGTGGCTGAGCAGCACGGCATCAATCGGCCCGATCCCTTCCGAGCTCAAAGCCGGGCCCCGTGGTCTTCCGCAACGTCACATGTGGCAGGCGGTACTCGCCGGGAGCGTCGAATGTCGGGTCGGTCAGCAGGCGAAAGCCGTCGATTTCGAGCAAAGCTGTGGGGCCGCCCACGCGGGTGATGCTCACTCGAGTCATGCTGGCCTCGCAGTGGCGGCGGCATTCCGCGCCTGCCATTCCTGTATTCGGGCGCTTGGATGCTTCGGTGCCCAGCTTGTCTCCTCGCGTAATTTCCGGTTCGAAATCCTTTGCGAGCGTGCCAGCAGGCGGCCAAGCGAGCCAAACAGATTTGCCAACCAATGCGGCGGTATTTTCGGCGGAGGCAAGCCGAGAGCTTGCGCAAGCGAATCGAAGTACTCGCGTCGGCGCAATGGTTTGTCATCGACAGCATTGTAGGTTCCGGCTCGGGCCTGCAGTGCCGCTACGACGGCCGTTGCGGCGTCGTCATGGGAGATCGATGAGAGAACGCCTCCGGGCCCCGCTGCTCACCGGGTGTCAGTGCATCAGCCGGCCTTTTCATGATGATGCTGCCGAGGCCGACGACCACGAACAATACGGTGAGTGCGAAAAATACATCTGAGAACGCCATCACGACTCCTTCACGATGTACCATCAAGAACAGTTGCTTGAGAGCCATCATCCTTGCGTCCGAACCGTAAGCCTGGAAATGCGAGGTGAGGCCATCGAGCGCCTCGAGCGCCGGTCGATAGGCCGAGTTAAGCGCCTCGTGCAGACGCGCAAGATGCAGGTCGGTGCGGTCGTTCAGGAACGTGTAGATGGCCGCCAGCCCCACCGCGCCTCCCAAGTTGCGCATCAGATTGTAGAGACCCGACGCGTTCTTGACCCGGTCCGGCGGCAGCGTGCCGAGCGCGATGTTGTTGATCGGAATGATCGAGAACATGAGCCCGATGCCGCGGAAGATCTGCGGCCACATCAGCTCCCAGAAATCCCAGTCCTTGGTGACGTAAGTCATCCACCATGTCCCGACCGCGAAACACAGGAAACCGAACGTCAGCATGAGGCGCTGGTCGACCTTTGCGACCAGCCGGCCAGCGATGGGAGCCGTTAGGAACATGGCAAGCCCGGACACGAACATGGTCTCGCCGATCATCAACGCGTCGTAGCCGCGCACGCGGCCGAGATAGAGCGGATAGACCAGGGTCAGCCCATATAGGCCGATGCCGAGAACGAAGGAGAACAGCGAACCCAGCGCGAAATTGCGGTTCGAGAAGCTTCTGAGATCGACGATCGGCTGCTCCGCGGTGAGCACGCGGGCGAAGAACACGACGGCCGAGATCGCCGAGATCCAGGCGAACAGAAAAATGCTGTCGTCATCGAGCCAGTCATACCGCGGCCCATCTTCGAGCACGTATTCGAGCGAGCCGAGGAACCCCGCCATGGCGAGGAGACCGATCCAGTCGAAACGCTTGAACAGCGCCAGGTTCGGCTGGTCGAAGTCGACCAACGCCAGCGTAGCGATCGTCACGCCGATCCCGGGCACGATGTTGACGAAGAACAGCCAGTGCCACGACAAGGCGTCCGTCAGATAGCCGCCAACGGTCGGCCCGATGGTCGGCGCGAGCGTGGCGACGAGACCGATCAACGCGGAGATCACTCCGACCCTCGACCGCGGAAAGATAATGAAGGCAGTCGCGAACACGGTGGGAATCATGCCGCCGCCGATGAAGCCTTGAACGGCCCGCCACACGATCATCTCGCCGATGCTCGATGCGGTCCCACATAGGAAGCTCGCCGCCGTGAACCCCGCGGCCGAGATTGCGAATACAAGCCGAGTGCCGAGCGCCCGCGACAGATAGCCGGACAACGGAATCATCACCACTTCGGCGATCAGATAGGCGGTCTGTACCCATGGGATCTCGTCGGCGCTCGCCGCAAGACCGGCCTGGATTTCGGTCAGCGACGCCGAGACGATCTGGATGTCGAGAATTGCCATGAACATCCCGAACACCATGGCGAGGAACGCCAGCAGGCGACGAGGCTCAATACGATCCGAATCTGCTGGCGTGGCTGCAATCGGCCTCGGCGGGAATGAGGCGGTGAGAGCGTGTGCTTCGGCCATGGCTGACTGCCTCACTGAGTCTCTCGCTAGCGCGAGGCGAGCGATCGATTGCCGCTGGCGGTGCCGGACCGCGTATCGACGCTGACTACGACCGACATGCCCGGGCGCAGCAGCCCTTGGCGCGCGACCTCGGCGGGCACGCGAATCCTGACCGGCACCCTCTGCACGATTTTCGTGAAATTGCCGGTCGCGTTGTCGGGAGGCAGCAGCGAGAACACCGATCCCGAGGCCGGGGCGAAACTCACGACGGAGCCCTCGAGCCGCTGATCCGGCAAGGCGTCAACCTTGATCTGAACGGTTTGGCCGGACCGTAGCCGCGCGACCTGGGTCTCCTTGAAGTTGGCATCGATGTAGACGTCGTCCAGCGGAACCAGGTTGGCGAGCCTTTGCCCCGGCTGCACGTAGTCGCCCGTCTGAACTGCGCGGTTTCCCACGACGCCGTCGAAAGGAGCGCGGATCACCGCGAACGACAGATCCCGTTCGGCTTTGGCAAGCGACGTCTCGAGCTCCTTGAGCGTGCGCGCCGCCTCCTCCTGCTGACCCTTCAACACATCGACATTGGCGGCTGCCGATTGCGTCTGTGCCTTCGCGCTCTCCACCGCTGCGATCGTCTGGTCGCGATCGGCCTGGGCCTGCTCCAGCCTCTGGCGGCTCGCGAACTCCCTGGCCGCCAGGGCCTGCTGCCGGTCGAGCTCGAGTCGGGCCCGCGTCGCGCCTGCCTTAGCCGAATCGAGCTGCGCGTAGGCCTGTTCGACCGCGGCCTGTTGCGCCGCGATCTGTTGCCCGATGCGCTCGATCGTCGCCTTCTGTGTCGCGACCTTGTCGCGCGCTGCATCGACCGCGAGCCGGTAATCGCCGTCATCGATCCGAGCGATGACGTCGCCGGCGCGCACATGCTGATTGTCATCGACTGCCAGCGTTGCGATGTAGCCGGGGATCTTCGCTGCAAGCGTGGCGCTTTTGGCGCCCACGTAGGCGTCATCGGTCGAAACCAGGAATCGGCCGACAGTCCACCAATGGCTACCAAAATACCCAGCCGCGCCGAGGACCGCGAGAAGCGCCGCTGAGAGGACAATCGTCCGGACGCGCCGCCGCGGTTTCGTGTCAGCAACAGGCTCGGCCCCCTTGTCCGGGCCGCTTGGGCCAACAGGAATAGGCAGGGCGGGCGCAGCTTTTCCCGACTTTCTGGGCAAATCCGCCGGTTCCGGGGTCGGTGGAAAGTCCATCCAATCGTCTTGCCGCTTTGCAGAAGGTGCCAAACCCGACAGCCGCTCTCGATCCCTAAACATGATGCACCTCGGCAGTGTTGACCGAACGGTTCGGTCACGGTCTTGACTTAGCGGGTGCTCTAGCTTAAATCAAGTGCCACCGAACGGTTCGGTCACTCGCTCAACCACTCGTGAACGGGGAGTGCCGTGCAGCCCGATACGCTCGAAATCGACACGTCGGCGCCTGCCGGGCACCAGGAGAGCGCCAAGCGGCAGCAGATCCTGGACGGCGCCCGGAAAGTTTTTCTGGCCCAGGGCTTTGATGCCGCCAGCATGGGGGAGATCGCCCGCACGGCCGGCGTCTCGAAGGGCACGCTTTACGTCTATTTCGACAGCAAGGAGCAGCTGTTCGAGGCCATCGCCCATGAGCAATGCGCGGCCCAGGCCGAGGGCATTTTTGCGTTTGATCCCACCGATCACGACGTCAAGGCGGTGCTGACGCGGGTTGGTCGCGGGCTGGTCAAGTTCTTGTGCCGGCCGGGCGCCATGTCGGCGCTGCGCACGGTAATCAGCATTTCCGAGCGCATGCCCGAAATCGGCAGGCAGTTCTACGAGTCGGGACCCATGCAAGGCATCGCGACCCTCGCTCATTATCTTGAGGGCGAGGTCGCAGCCGGAAATCTGGTGATCGATGACTGCGAGGTCGCGGCAGCACAGTTCCTCGAGTCGTGCCAGTCCACGATTTTCAAGAGGCTGCTGTTCAACGCCTCGGATGCGCCAAGCGATGAGCGCATTGACCACGTCGTTGGCATTGCGGTCCGCACGTTCCTGGCCGCCTATCAACGCCCGAGAGCGGATTTAACAAAGTTGGTGCGTTGGAGCGTCGGCACACGGACGATGAACGCTTCGGGCTGAGATCACTTAAATGTTCGCCCGTGTGGCGGCCGATCACTAAAGGTGCTGTCGCGCCCGGGCCCGATGCGTCGCTGCCTTGGCTCGATTGCCACACACCGCCATGCTGCACCAACGCCGGGCATGGCCCTTGCTCACGTCCAGGAACCACAGCGTGCAACCAAGGCCTTCACATCTGCGCACGAGGCCGAAGTCTTTTTGGCAGACGAGGTCGCCCATCGCCTCCGCGATCGGCAACAGCAGAACCTCGGGACCGTGCCAACCGCGCCTGGCTTGCCAGCGCAATGCTCGATTTACATCGCTATCATCCACCTAGAAGGAATTCGATCATGTCCAAGACGATCCTGATCACCGGCGTGGACAATCTCCTCATGCCGCTTTGGGATTGGGATGATTTTCCGCTAAGCGCACGAGTTCATAGCCGAGGGCGACCGAGTTGTTGCCCTCGGAATCTATTCCGGCAGGTTCAAGAAAACCGGACGTTCGTTTTCGGCCGCCTTCGCCCATGTCTGGACGGTACACGGCGACAAGTTGGCAAGATTCGACATGCACACCGACACCGCCAAGGTGCTCGAGGCAATGCAGGGGTGAAACCGCTTTCTCCTGCCTCTGTGATCCTCTGTTAGAAATGTTCCCGTGAAAGCTTCCTCTTGGCACGGCTCGGACCTGCCAGAATGTCTGCGATTCGTCGCCGTCGGCGGCCGCGCATCGCGCGATTCCCACCACGGCGGCTGAAGCAGCTGTATGAATCCAACATCTCGCTAAGGCGGAATGACAACGGCGTTAGAACCCTGAACTCAGGTACGGGGCGTGCGGCTGGGCGACAACTGAATCAAGGCGATCGGTTAAGCGAGATGAGCACGGAAGAGGCGGAGGTCATTCAGAGGCAAGCGTTTGGCTTCTGAGATTGGCGAAAGAATCCGCGGTCTCAGGGCTCGGCTGTTGCTACGCCAAACGAACGGATTGAACAAAGCTGCCGGTATAGGCCATCACAAATAGCCGATGAACAGGAGTCGAGACGGGTTCGCAGCAGACCGACCTGACGATAGGATACGCCTTTGCGCCGACCCTTGGGTGCGGGTTAGCGTAGTCAAGGGGGCCAGGAGCATGGCGAGCAGCAACCCTATCGAAGAGCCCGAGAAAGATCTGCCGCTACGCGATGACATCCGCCTGCTCGGCCGCATTCTCGGCGATACCGTGCGCGAGCAAGAGGGGGAAGCAGTTTTCGATATCGTCGAGCGGATCCGTCGCACCTCCATCCGGTTCCATCGCGACGAGGACGCGACAGCGCGGCGGGACCTAGAGGAGACGTTGAACGAGCTGTCAGAGGATCGCCCCACCCAGATCATTCGTGCGTTCAGCTTTTTCTCGCATCTTGCGAACATCGCCGAAGACCAGCACCACATCCGGCGGACACGAGCGCACGCTCTGGCATCATCGGCACCGCGCGTGGGCACTATGGCACATGCACTTGGGCGGGCTTGCGAAGCCGGCATCTCTGGCGCCCGGCTGCGAAGCTTCTTTGGAAATGCCTTGGTTAGCCCGGTGCTTACAGCGCATCCGACGGAAGTACGGCGGAAAAGCGCGATCGATCGCGAGATGGAGGTGGCGCAATTATTGGCGGAGGGGGATCGCGGCGAGCTTACCCCAGAAGAAAAGGCGACAAACGACGAGGCGCTGCGCCGTGCCGTGCTGACGCTATGGCAGACGAACCTTCTACGCCGCACCAGGCTTGCCGTCCTCGACGAGGTGGCCAACGGCCTTGCCTATTACGATTACACGTTCTTGAGGGAGCTGCCCCGGCTCTACGCCGCGCTGGAAGGCCAGCTTCGCTCCGTGGACTTGGCCGGAAGTGCCACCGAGCTGCCTCCTTTCCTGCGGATCGGAACCTGGATCGGCGGCGACCGCGACGGGAATCCGTTCGTCACGGCCGAGGTGCTGCGTCAGACCCTGCACATGCAAGGCAACCGCGCGATGAGCTTCTATCTCGACGAACTGCATCTGCTGGGCAGCGAGCTTTCGCTCGATGCCGACTTGGTACGAACATCGGAGGAGCTGAGGAAGCTGGCTGCACGCTCGCCGGACCGCTCGCCGCATCGTCGGGACGAGCCTTATCGTCGCGCGATATCCGGCATCTATGCACGGCTGACAGCCACGGCCTGGGTACTCGATCGATTCCAGGCGCCACGAGGGGCGGTCGGAGAGGCGCCGGCTTATGAATCCGTCGAAGGATTGCAGGCTGACCTCGATGTCCTGCATCGCTCGCTTGCTGGAAATGGATCCGAGATACTGGCGCGCGGCCGACTGCGCGCGCTGCGGCACGCGGTAAATGTCTTCGGTTTTCACCTCGCGGCCGTCGATCTGCGCCAGAACTCTGACGTGCATGAGCGCACTGTGAGCGAACTGTTCGAGATGGCGCGCCCAGATATCGGTTACAAAGCCCTACCTGAGAATGCACGCGTCGACCTGCTGCTCGAGGAGCTGAAAACGGCGCGGCCGCTGGCCAGTCCGTTTCTATCGTATTCCACCGAGTCGGCGTCCGAGCTGGAGATCCTGTGCGCGGCCGCAGAAGTGCAGCAGCAATACGGCAAGGAAGCAGTGCCCAACTACATCATCTCCAAGAGCCACGGCGTCTCGGATATTCTGGAAGTAGCGCTGCTTCTCAAGGAAGCGGGCCTGTTGCGGCCACGTGAGGGCGAGCTAGACATCAACATCATTCCTTTGTTCGAAACCATTGCCGGCCTGCGCAATTGCAACCGGGTGATGGACGAGCTGCTCGGATTGCCAGAATACCAGCGCTTCCTGGAGCACCGTGACCGGACCCAGGAGGTGATGCTGGGCTATTCCGACAGTAATAAGGACGGCGGCTACCTGACCTCTGGATGGGAACTCTATAAAGCCGAGATCGCACTGATCGAGGTCTTCCGGCGTCTCGACGTCAAGCTGCGGCTATTCCATGGCCGAGGGGGGTCGGTCGGCCGCGGCGGCGGCCCGAGTTACCAGGCGATTCTCGCTCAACCCGCCGGAGCCGTTCAGGGCTCAATCCGAATTACGGAACAGGGTGAGGTGATCGCGAGCAAGTATTCCAACCCTGAGGTGGGAAGACGAAACCTGGAGATTCTCGCGGCAGCCACGCTGGAAGCAACGCTGCTGCAGCCCGAGCGAGCCGCACCCCGTGACGAGTTCCTCGCGGCCATGGAGGAACTCTCAACTCACGCTTACCGCGCATATCGGAGCCTTGTGTACGAGACCGCCGGCTTCGAGCGTTACTTTTGGGAAGCGACGGTCATCGGCGAGATCGCCAACCTCAATATCGGTAGCCGGCCGGCCTCGCGCACGAAGTCGATGCACATCGCGGATTTGCGAGCGATTCCCTGGGTCTTCAGTTGGGCGCAGTGTCGGCTGATGCTGCCCGGCTGGTACGGTTTCGGCTCTGCGGTCAAAGCGTGGCTCGGGGCGCACCCTGAGGGCGGCATGCGGCTGCTGCGAGCAATGTATGCCGAGTGGCCATTCTTCGAGTCCCTGTTGTCAAACTTGGACATGGTGCTGGCCAAGAGCGATATCGCGATCGCCTCGCGCTACGCAGAGCTGGTCGAGGACAACAGTCTGCGAGACCGGATCTTTCCGCGACTGCGCACGGAGTGGCAGGATTCCATTGCGGCCGTGCTCGCGATCATGGAGCAGGAAACCCTGCTGGAGAAGAATCCCCTGCTTGCTCGGTCGATCCGCAACCGCTTTCCGTACATCGATCCCCTCAACCATCTGCAGATCGAGCTGCTTAAGCGCCACCGCGCTGGCGATAGCGACGAGCGGGTGGTGCAAGGCATCCACCTCACCATCAATGGCATTGCCGCGGGACTGCGGAATAGCGGCTAATCTCGGTGATGCCGAAGCTGGCGGGCATGGAGGCGACGGTGACGGCCATCCCGGTCGTTGGGGTACAGCAACTCGCCAATAAGGTCATGGACCGGTTTACCGTGTTGCCGGCGAGGGCGAATACCATTGCCACATCGATATCATTATTACGCAGTAGCCGCCGAGAGCGTCCGTGGTGTTCATGGCGGACGGAGGAGTCCAATGGCGATCGAGCCTTTCTCGAGTCCCACGATGACGGACAGCAGTCATGGCGATACCGACGTGGAAGCCTGGAAGCGAGCGTTCCGACGAAATCTCTTTTATGTGCTCGGTCGCTTTCCAGCGACGGCCACCGCAAACGACAAATACCTCGCGCTTGCATACAGTGTGCGTGACCGCCTTCTCGACCGCTGGGTCAAGAGCTCCGAGACCTACTTCCGAAAAAAGGCCCGAACGGTCTGTTATCTGTCTGCCGAGTTTCTGCTAGGCCCACACCTCGGCAACAATCTCCTCAACCTCGGTGCGTTCGATGCGGCGAAGCAGGCCATGGAGGAGCTCGGTCTCGATTTCGAGAAACTCCTCGACCAGGAAGAAGAGCCGGGCCTCGGCACCGGCGGCCTCGGGCGGCTTGCGGCCTGCTACCTCGATTCTCTCGCAACGCTTCAAATTCCCTCGATCGGTTACGGTATTCGGTACGAGTTCGGCATCTTCGACCAGCAGATCCGCGATGGCTGGCAGGTGGAGGTTGCCGACAAGTGGCTTCGCCTAGGCAATCCGTGGGAGATCCCGCGCCCCGAAATCGCAGTCAACGTTGGTTTCGGGGGGCGCACGGAGCAGTATACCGATGAGCAAGGCCGCTATCGCGTCCGCTGGATTCCTGCGCGCGTTATCAGAGGCATCGCCCACGATACACCGATCCTCGGATATCACGTCAACACGGCGAATCTGCTGCGCCTGTGGAATGCGGAGGCGGCTTGAGCAGCAGTACTTCTTCGTGTGTTGCGCGCTGCAGGACATGGTCCGCATCCACCTGCAGACGGCGCCCGATGTTTCGCGCTTCCACGAGAGGTACGCGGTCCAGCTCAACGACACACACCCCGCGCTTGCGATCGCCGAGCTGATCCGCATCCTCCTTGATGAGCACGGCATGGACTGGAAGCCGGCATGGGACATTACGCAGCAGACCATGGGCTATACGAACCATACCTTACTTCCGGAGGGTCTGGAGAAATGGCCGGTCAGCCTGTTTGGTACCGTCCTGCCGCGGCATCTCGAAATCGTGTACGAGATCAACCGCAGATTTCTCGAGGACGTTAGGTTACGGCATCCGGGCGACGAGGATCGCATTCGGAGGCTATCGCTGATCGACGAGTCGAGCGACCGGTCAGTGCGGATGGCCCATCTCGCGTGCGTCGGAAGCCACGCGATCAACGGCGTCGCCGCGCTTCACACCGAGCTCCTCAGGCGCGACGTGCTACGAGAGTTCAGCGCGTTGTGGCCGGAGAAATTTCTAAACGTGACGAACGGGGTAACGCCTCGGCGCTTCATCATGTTGACGAATCCGATGCTGGCCCAGCTGGTGACTACCGCGATCGGGGACGGCTGGACGCGCGACCTCCAGCAACTGCGCGCGCTCGAGCCGATGGCAGACGACCCCGCCTTCCGCGAAGAGTGGAAACGCGTCAAACGGCGGAATAAGGAAATGCTCGCGGTCGAGATACAAAAGAAAACGGGAGTTACGCCGGATCCCGCGAGCCTGTTCGACGTTCAAGTGAAGCGTTTCCACGAGTACAAGCGGCAGCTCCTCAACCTGATGCATGTCATCACGCTTTATCACCGTCTGAAGCGCAACTCCGGATGTGATGCGGCGCCACGCACGATCTTATTCGCGGGCAAGGCCGCGCCCGGTTATATCATGGCGAAACTGATCATTAAACTGATCCACTCTGTGGCGGATGTGGTGAACAATGACAATGAAATTGCCGGCCGATTTAACATCGCATTCCTGCCTGACTACAATGTGAAGCAGGGTCAGCGGATCTTCCCGGGCGCGGACCTCTCGGAGCAGATTTCGATGGCGGGCACGGAGGCGTCCGGCACTGGCAACATGAAGTTCGCGATGAATGGCGCGCTCACGATCGGCACGCTCGACGGTGCCAACATAGAGATCCGTGAGGCCGTTGGCGCCGAGAACTTCTTCCTGTTCGGCATGACGGTGGAGGATATTCAGCGACGCCTCGCCCAGGGTCACCGACCGAGCGAATACTACCGATCGGATGAAGAGCTTCGGGCGGCTGTCGACGCGATCTCCGATGGGGCGTTCTCGAACGGGGACCGCGAGCTGTTCAAGCCGATTGTCACCAATCTGCTTGGGTCTGACCCGTACATGGTGCTTGCAGACTACCGTTCCTACGTCGAGGGCCAGGAGGAAGTCGGGCGCGTGTGGCGGGAAGCCGAGCACTGGACGCGCTCGTCGATCCTCAACGTGGCGCGTATGGGCCGGTTCTCGTCCGATCGCTCGATTCGCGAGTACTGCCGCGACATTTGGTACGTAGGCCCCGTGCCGATTCCGGATTAGAGCAGGGATCAAAGAAGATGCGGAATGATTATCTTGGTTTGCGTTTGGTAGAGGGCATAGCTTCTACGCCGCGACGCCCCCGTTTTTGAAAATCGCCATTGCTCCAAATCCTTCTGTGTTGCGATTCAAGAGTCTATGCGTCGCGCGCTAGGCGTCAATAATCCCACCAACTCCCACGCCTCCCGTCTGGGAAGAGCCACGAACGCGGCTGCGCCCGGTCCGAGTAGGCACTGTGATAGACTCGCCTCCTCAGATCCGGCGGTTCTTCGGGCGGACCATTCACGAATTCGGCGATAGGCTTCTTCGCTTGGTCG
>WNFY01015701.1_pt1 | contig 12998 bp, 8 predicted proteins | sample 5400091 | NCBI WGS metagenome assembly WNFY01 (sample SAMN13153364, study PRJNA577476) | soil metagenome | isolation source: 60 cm soil or saprolite under grassland replicate 1 | place: USA:California | collected 2016-06-15 | reverse complement strand
GTGGGCAGCAAAAAAAGCTCCCCAAAATTGGGGAGCTTTTCTTTGTTCGTCCGTTCGTCCGATGCCTGAGGCCTGAAGCCTGGGAGCCTAGAACGTAAACTTTGCCGCCACTTGGATGCCTCGTGGCCCGCCGCCACCCAGGAACGGGTTGCCGATCCCAACGTCGCCGGTGGCGGTGATCTGATATCCACCGTTTCCGACCTCGCGATTGCCAGCTACTTGGAAACCGCATCCGCAGCCCGGCGTTGCAGGCGGCGGTACGTTGGGGGGCAAAGCCAAATTCGACGCTGGATCCGCAATAAACGCCGGCAGCAACGGATTTGAGAAATTCGGATGGTTCAGCAAGTTGAAAAAGTCCGCCCGCAGCTGCATAGTGATGCGCTCGGTAATGGCTGTGTTCTTGTAGATCGAGAGGTCCCACTGCTTGAACGTCGGCCCAATGAGAGAGTTCCTTCCCAGATTTCCGTAATGCCGCGTACCTGGCTGGCAGTCCCTGGCAAATCCTGACAGATTGGTTTGGTCAATTCCAGCGGCCAACGCGCATGGCATGGCAAATGAACTCAAGTCGAGGAAATTTCGTGGATCATGTTTGTGGTAGACGATCGGCCCCACTACATCCGGCCGGTCAAATCCATCTCCGCCTCCGCTGTAGTCGTCCTCAAAGTTGTAGTTCAACGTAAAAGGCTGCCCGCTTTGTAGGGTTATGGTGCTGTCCGCGCCCCAGCCGTTTTTCAACTTCTGCATGCTCCCAGCCATCTTCGGGAACTCGTAGCCCATGATCCATGTAAAGCGGTTCCGAATGTCGAAATTGGACAGCCCATATTCCCGTTGCGGACTACTGCTGTCTTGCGGCTGGGCGGCGTTGACCACAAAATCCTCGCCGTCGCTCGAGTTATCCAGCGACTTCGAATACACATAGTTCACGGTTGACATAAATCCGTGATAATTGGTTATGTGCAGACTGGTCTGCAGCGAGTTGTAATTCGACTTTCCGGAGGAATTCTCCTGGAAGATGTAGAACGCGCCGTTGGGGAACCCGTAGTTCCGCGGGACGCTCACGTCGTTGATTTGGAACGAACACCCCGCCAACTGTCCCAGATCGCAGGCCGTGATCGTCGCCTGGTTCGGCTGATTGATGTCGAAGAAACGGAATAATCGGTGGCCCTGCGAGCCCACGTAACCAGCCTGCAGGACAACGTTTCTGGAGAACTGATGCTGCACGTTGATGTTGTAGTTCTCAATGTAGGGCGTCTTAATGTTTCGATCGAAAGAAAAAATATCGCACTCGAAACTGCAATCAGGAGCACCATAGAGTGGCACGCCGGGAATATATGCTTGGTTTGCATCCAGCGCTGAAGGATTGAGTTGCGCCATCTGGATCGGGTTTGGGCCAATCGGATTGTATGCAGGCCCTGGGGCGTAAAAGGTCGGATACGGCAAATGACCCAACATCATGTCCTGAGAGAAAGCGTCGAAGAACAGCCCGTAGCCCGCGCGGACCACGGTTCTACCCTTTCCGGTCACGTCCCACGCGATGCTGGCGCGCGGTGAAAAATTCTTGCGATCAGGATTGTAAAGATTCGGCAGCCCGCCGGGGCCGACCTGGATCAAACTGCCATTGGATGCCGAGGTGGGCACGAAATCCGAGAACAGGTGGTCCTTTTCTGCCACGACGGAGTAGTAGTCCCACCGCAGGCCGTAGTTGAGCGTAAGCCGTGGGCTTATTCGGAAGGAGTCCTGCGCGTAGAACCCGAAGCTGTTCTGATAGGTGTGGCGGAGTGTATTTCCGGTATAGCTGAAAACTCCAAACCCCGATTCCGCTGGGGTTTGCGGCTTCATCTCTAGCAAGCTGTTCAAGTCATCAAACCTGATCCTGCCCCGCGAGTACTTATCAAAGCGCTGATGAACGCTGGTACGGTGGAACTCACCTCCGAATCTGAAGTCGTGCTTGTTAGCTTTCCATGAAAAACTGTCGAGCACCTGGCTGTTCGTGTCCACGCGTTGACGAGGATCGCCCGAAGTCGCTCCGAGCTGAGAGAAAAAGCCGGAAGCGCCCGTGGGCGTGGGCGAAAGGAGAATAATCGGCAGTCCCGACGAATGACAGGTCCCGAACGTCGATGGCACGTTGCACAGGCCGAAAGTGCTCGGGTCCACCTTACTGTCCTGCGGGAAGAATCCTTCAGCGAACCGGTTCCAGCCGTAACGTAGCTCGTTCACTTTGTTCGAGGACAGCACATGCACATCGGAAAGTGAAACCAGTTGCACCCGCGTCGGCGTGACCGTGTCAAACCCTGGCAACGAACCGCCGGTTGCGTTCAGAGCAAGCGGGAACTGCTGCGTGCTGTCGCCAAAGAAATAACGCCCGGTGAGGTTGTTCGTCGTGCTGAAACTGTGGTCAATTTTCGCGATGAAGCTGCTGAGGTTGTTAAAGGAAGGGGCGATGGCCACATAGTCAGCCGCAAACTTCGGGTTCACAGGATCGGAAAAATCAAAACAGCCAGCATCGTTGGAGGTGATCCCCGGAATGTAGTTCGCGGAATTGTGCGGCCAAGAGTCGAGCAATGCTGCCCCCACTGGATTCAGCGATGCTCCAACAGCAGCTTTGGCGTTTGCAATCTGCGACAGCGTCGGTACACAGGCTAAACTCACCACGCCCACGCTCTCGCGCTGTCCTTCGTAGTCCACGAAGAAGAATGTCTTGTTCTTCACCAGCGGCCCGCCCAGGGATCCGCCGAATTGGTTGTTGTGGAACGGAGCTTTCGGAGCGGAGGTCTGATCAAAGTAATTCCTCGCGTCCAATGCATCGTTCCGGAAATACTCGAACAGAGATCCGTGCAGCGCATTGGTCCCGCTTTTCGTAACGATGTTTACAATCGCGCCGCCGTTGCGGCCAAACTCCGGTTCAAAGTTCGAAAGCACGCGCATGTCAGAGACCGCATCAATCGGCAGGATCGCGGACGGCGTGGCAAAGACGCCACCCTGGTTGATGGCGGGATCGTTCCGATAACCGTCGTTCATATCAGTGCCGTCGAGCAGGTAATTGTTCGAGCGGCCGCGAGCGCCGTTCATCGAGAACTCACCGAACGAACCCGGCGAGTCGGTAATCTGGTCAGGAGAGCCTGCGACTCCGGGGTTCAGGTAGATCAACTTGGTGTAGTCGCGCCCGTTGATCGGAAGGTCCTTCACCGTTTCCTCCGTCAGCACGCCGCCGAGAGTATCGCTGGTAGTTTCGACTAGCGGCAGCGTCTCCGCCGAAACCTCCACGGTTTCAGATACCTGTCCAGGCTTGAGGACCACATCCACTCTTTTTCCCCCAGCCACGTTGACCGCGACATTACTCGTAGCGCTCGTCTGAAACCCGCTCTGCGAAACTGTGACCGTGTACGTGCCGATCGGCAACTCCGGAATCGAGTAGCTGCCGTCCCCGCTTGTAGCAGTGGTGCGATCGAGTCCTGTATTGACGTTGTGCGCAGTGACTTTAGCGCCTGCAACCACTGCGCCGCCCGGGTCGGTTACGGTCCCCAGAATGGTCCCGCGAAAAGTTTGTGCAACAAGGGAAGCTGAGCAAAGCAGGAGACATACCAAACTAGACCGTACCCACATACGGCCCCCTTTCAGAAGCGCAGTTTACTGGTTGCGGATTTTAGCGCAGCCCAGTGGCGGACTTCCACCCCGAAATATAGCGATCGATCATCGAATCGTTATTTCTAAGCAAGAAAAAATTGAGGTGCCGCGGAAAACCGGCACACCTCTCTGCTAAGTGACGCAGAAAATAGTGACAACTTGAAAGCAAGAATCGGTGCGAGGCGGAACTGACTCCCTTGCGACCTTTTCGGCTGTTCTTCTCGATCTTTGCGTACGGGGGTTTCTTTGCGCCCTTTGCGCACTTTGCGGTTAAAAGCCTTGGCGGGGACCGCTCTCACGACCAACCCGTTAAAAAAAATCAAACGCTTCTAACCGCCAAGATCGCGAAGATCGCAAAGAAGATCAGATCGATCAAATAGTTCTTTATTTACGGGGGTTTCTTTGCGTCCTTTGCGTCCTTTGCGGTTAAAGGCCCTTGGCGGGGACCGCTCTCGCGACCAACCCGTTAAAAAAAATCAAACGCTTCTAACCGCAAAGATCGCCAACGATTCGCGAAGATCGCAAAGAACGCCCGATCGAAGATTGATCGAAAAACCTCAAAGGCTTCTAACCGCAAAGATCGCGAAGATCGCAAAGAAAGGCCAAATAATCGAAGAGCAGACCTGCTTCCTGGGTTACTTTGCATCCTTTGAGCACGCCAAGTTTCTCAGAGATCGCAAAGAACGACACGTGAAGTCACTGTATTCTGCAAATCTCAACAGTTGAGGATTTAAATCGAACGAAAGAGGTGAGGCTGATGGCTGAAAGCTGAGAGCTATCTAGAAACTGAAGGCAACGCCGCCGCGAACCGCGCGAGCGGACTGCACCAGATAGACTGTGTGTCGGTCTTGTCCGAAGACCGGCACGTAGCCTTGCGCAAGCAGGTTGCGCACTTCCACGATAAGATCCATCCGACCAGGAAGGCCACCGGTACCCGGCATGGGCTGCCGTATGAAGAAATCCAGGAACGGATCAATTTGTCCAGCAGAGGAATTGAACATGTCAACCGGGGTCAAGGCTCGGCCACCGGTCCAACCATAGGAAGCGAGCCACCGCGTCTTGGTACACGGAGTGCTTCCGCTGATCTTCCCACCGACGGCATGGCGGTAACGCACCGTGCTGTCCTGCTGCGTCTCGCGCAAACTGAGCCGGTCACCGTTGATATCCAGCGTTCCGCCATAGCTGTAATCCAAGGTCGCCGTCACATCGGAGGTCAGCTTGCGTTCCAGCACGACCCGCATCCCCTCGACCGAGAAATCGCGGCCCTGGTAAGTAAAGGTGCCCGAATATACATCGGGAAGAACATCTCCGTCGGCGCTCGAAAATTCACCGACTCCAGTCAGCGCAGGATCTGCGACGCGGTCGTGATAGACCGCCACTTGCAAGTTGGTCTTGCCCTCGCGATGCGAGACTGCAATCTCCTGGTGGTGGGCCCGCTCCAGCGCGGGGGTAAACCCCGCCATGCTCATGCGAGGATCCGTTTCGCTCAAATCAGCGGGTGCCGATTCAAACCCTTTTTCTTCGCGACTGCTTGGCCGCGAAGTGGAATACTTGTACTCCAGCACGGTATCGGGCGAAAGATGCGCAGCAAGAGACCCGAACGGCCGCACTGCGTTCACCTTGCCCATGAACTGAATGCTCTGCAGTTCGGAACCGAACTTCAACTCAAGCACGTCACCCAGAGCGATGTCGTCCGAAGTGGACAAGGTCAGCGCCTGCAAGTCCGCATTCCTCAAGCCCAAGTCCGGCGACGAGATGCGCTTCATGGTGAAGGCGAACTCGGGTTTGGAACCATTGGGCATCGAATGCTTAAAGGACGCCCGCAGCAGCGCGTTCGGGGCGCCCTCGCCATAACCCAAATCACCGTGGAACCTGAGCGTGTCGGACGAGAACAACGACTTCTCGACCAGCACTCCCGTACTCATGTCCGACAGAGATCCAAATCCCTGCGAAGATGCTCCCGCCAGAAAGGACAGTGTTCCACGAATGTCGGGGGAAGGTTCATTGCTCTTTGCAACTATCGCTGGCGAGCCATCAGGCAGGATGCGAAGAATCGGGCGGTTGGCCGTCGAACGGAGCACCCAATCCCAGTCTCCGTCATCCGTGGTCCCGCGCCGGGGCGAGAATTGAACTGCGTCAAACAACGTGCTGAGCGTCAGGTTTAGCAGAACGCTGGCGCCTGCTCGAACACTTATTTTTTCACGGAGAGCAGGAAGGAAGGCGGGTGCTGAGACTTTGAGGCTGTAACTGCCCGGGACCAGACCGGCAGCGGAGAAGAATCCGTTCTCGTCGGTGAACACGCGGAGCGATTGCAACGCGGTTCCCAACAGGTCCACGGCTGCTCCCATCTGTGGAATGCCGTTGGCGCTTCGCACATAACCTGAGATCGTGGCTGTCCGGTCCGCACCCGCGCACAACACCGGCAGCGCGAGTCCGAGTACAACCACGAGATGGCTGAGCTTACGCACTCAAGTGCCTCTCCTTACAACACTATTCCACTGCGAACATCGCAGAAAGGGGGGCGCCCCCTAGCGTCTGCTTCGAAATATTGTCACTCACTTTGATCTGAATACGATACACCCCGGGGTCCAGATTCATTCCCCATTTTGTCTGAGGAATCGATTGCATGCACGATCGCTTTGTTCGTGGCAGCGTTCACAATGTCGTATTCAAAGGTTGCCGAAGGTTTATGGGTCTTGTCGTCAACGCTCAGATTATAGACCTGCATCCAGAAATTGACCTTCTGACCGCGTTTGAAAACCGCTGGCTTATCCTCAGCGGCGGCTACCCTGGGGCGCACCTTGGTCGTTCCGATCACAAACATGCCCGTTCCCACGTTCGTGGTCGGAACCGGTTCCACATCGTCGGCGACGATCAAGGTAGAATTGGCTAGCTTCTCATCGGAGAAATCCGGCACGATGATTCCCCGCGACCAGGTTCCGACCCGGTCCCCATTTACATCTTTTACAACAAGATCCAGCTTGTAGCGGCCCGGACGCAGCGGCACGGCTTTCCAGTAAACCTTGTAATTCTCCGCTTCTCGTGCCAGCAGTTCTGAAGGAACATCTGCGGCCACCGGATCTTCGAACGTCTGCGCCACTTTGCCGGAAATGCTGGTGAAGCGCCCGAAAATGTTTACTACTCCATGCTCCACGCCATCTTTGTCTACGAAGGTGATGTCGCGGTTTCGCAACTGAATTGTCACCGGCACCAGCACGGTGTCGTTGGTGATCTTCACGAAATCGGTGCGCACGTCGAAAGGCATGGCATTGTATGTAATCTTGCTGCGCACGATTTCATCAAGGTCCTTGAACTTCACCGGAGGCGCCTGGTTCAGTTTGAAAAACTGTTCCATCCGTTCAAATGACTTCGACTGCTGGTCCGCCATTTCATTTGGACCTAGTCCCAACCGCTCCATACCTCCGTTGAAGCGGCTGCTCTTTTGCGCCATCCCAAACTGCTCATACATGGTCAGGCCGGCACCCGGAACCATCAGCAAAGCATCTTTCTTGCTGCGGTCCATGGTCATCTCGTACGCGCCGCACATGCAGTCATCGACGAATTCGATCTCGACCTGTTCGCCAATGCCATCGATGTGGCGGTATCGCCACGTTTCAAATGGATATGTCGAGGTCTGTCCGCCGCCCTCGTTGATCGGCCTCTCATACGGACCACCGGCTGGGTGGGATTGAATCTCATCCGGTGCACCGTAAACAACGTAGATTCTGCCGCGGTCCGTTTTCCACCCAGGCACGCCGGCGGCATAGTGATCATTCGCGTATTCAATGCGGCGGTAGTGTTCGTCCTTGAATTCGTTGTCTTCGCTGTCCGGATTCGGATTGCGGCGGTCCCAGAATGCCTCAATAAATTTCTCGCGCTCTTCCTCGTTGGAGAGCTGCTTGAATGCCTTGCGCTCTTCGTCCGTGATGATGTACGTGACGTCCTGATTCAGCCAGTTTTGGTGCTCTTTGCTCATCAGTTCTTTCTTGAGCGACTTGGCATTTTCCTTCTTGTGCTTGGCATCCACCGGCCGCTTCAGCGGGTCGGCGGACTGGTCGGCAGTCTCATCGGCGGCTTTGGCATTCGACTGATCTGCTTTGGTTTTCCCTTGGTCGGTTTTTGCCGCAGGGTTCGCTGAATCGTCACTCGCCTTCATGGTAGCGGGGAGCAAACCGACAAAGGCCAGCAGCAAAACGGACAGAAACAAGCGATTCAGAGAACCTGGATGAGACATGACGACGGGTACTCCTTCAGACACACTCTTGGTGTGCTAATTCTATGTCTTCGAACAGGGGAATACAAGATATGGAGGCGCAGGAGCATAGGCGCGCGCAAATACCCCTTCTTGCCCAGATTCTGCCACATGGGCTTATGGTTGTACGTCCGTGTGGAAAAACCTGAGTAGCTCCAAAAACCTAACCGCGGGACATACGCCTGCGGCAGGACGCGTGACGCTCGGCAACCACCTTACTGTTGCAAAGTCATGCAAAATCTCGCTTCTAATGCCTTCCACAGAAAGAGACCGGGATATAATCGAACGTGGTTGCCGGATCCGCTTTTTGACGGGAACTTTTCGCTGGATTACGTCGTATTTCCTGGTGAAGGCTGAACTGCGGGCCTCAACCGCCCTCGAAGCAGCTTTTTCGTATAACCAACGCCCCGGTAGCGCGTCCAACTGTTGAGGGACTTGGAGCGGCAGTTTTGTCCCACGCGGAGCAGGAGAAAAGCATGGCGACGGCAGAAGTAATCAGCATTTCGCAGCCTGAAGTGTCGGCCCCCCCTGAGTCAGCAATCATTTATACCTCTGACCTCTGGAAGACCTACGACATGGGCTCCGAGCAGCAGGTCCATGCGCTTCGCGGCGTGAATCTCCAGATTCCACGCAACGAATATGCCGCAATTATGGGGCCGAGCGGTTCGGGGAAATCAACCCTGATGAACCTGATCGGCTGTCTGGACTCGCCGAGCCGTGGCCAGTACTGGCTGGCCGGTCAACTCGTGAGCGAGTTGGACGACGACGAATTGGCGCGCATCAGGAATAAGGAGATTGGGTTCGTCTTTCAGACGTTCAATCTGCTGGCCCGGGCCACCGCCTTGCACAACGTCGAACTGCCTCTAATCTACGCGGGGATGCCGTCGGCGCAGCGCATTGAGCGTGCCCGCGAAGCCCTGATCGCAGTGGGCATGGAATCCCGCATGACTCACAAGCCCAACGAGCTCTCCGGTGGGCAGCGCCAGCGCGTGGCCATCGCGCGCGCCCTGGTCAACAAGCCGTCCATTATTCTCGCCGACGAGCCTACCGGCAATCTTGATTCGCAAACCGGTCTTGAAATTATGGCCTTGTTTGATCGCCTTCATGGCGAAGGCAACACCATCGTCCTGGTCACCCACGAGCACGATATCGCCGCCTACGCCCATCGCGTGATCCATATTAAGGACGGAGTTGTCGAGCGCGATGAAGTGAAGCGGTAGGCTCAGGCTCCAGGCGTTAGGCTTCAGGCGTCAGCAAAATCTCGTCTTACTTGTGCCCGATTTACTTATGCCCGATACACTGAAACCCAACCCCCAAAGCCCAATCCCTAACGCCTAGAGACTGAAGCCTAGAGCCTAAAGCCTGGTGTCTGGTTTACAATACCTGCGGCAAGCTCGAATGTGCTTGCGCCAGCTCTGACGCATGCCGACCAGGAATCAGGGAAAATCCGGCGCCGTTGCAGAGGCGAACAAGACAGGCAAAACCTACGAGGGCCTGTCGCGGCAGCAACTCATCGACGCTTATCGCCTGATGTACACCTCCCGCCGTCTCGATGACCGGGAGATCCTGCTCAAGCGCCAACAGAAGATCTTCTTCCAGATTTCGGGCGCGGGACATGAAGCAGTACTCGTGGCTGCGGCCATGGCAATGAAGCCCGGCTACGACTGGTTCTTTCCCTATTATCGCGACCGCGCGTTGTGTCTGGCGTTGGGCGCAACTCCTTACGAAATGTTGCTGCAGGGCGTTGGCGCGGCCGACGATCCAAGTTCCGGCGGTCGTCAGATGCCGTCGCACTGGGGATTCAAGCGGCTGAATGTAGTGACCCAGTCGTCTTGCACCGGCACGCAAGTCCTGCACGCAGTGGGTTGCGCAGAAGTTTCCCGGCATTTGATTGCTCATCCGCGGGCTGCGGAGAAAGTTGCCGGCGACTATCGCGAGTTCAAAGACGTCACGTTCTACGGCGACGAAGTCACCTATGTCTCGGTCGGCGACGGCACCACCAGCGAAGGCGAGTTCTGGGAGGCGATGAATGCCGCTGCGAACCTCCGCCTGCCTCTCATCTTTCTCGTGGAAGATAACGGCTACGCGATCTCTGTTCCGGTCGAGGTGAACACCGCCGGCGGGAACATTTCGCGGCTGGTTTCAGGGTTCCCCAATTTTCATTTTGAAGAGATTGACGGCACCGATCCGGTCGTCAGCTATGCCGCGTTTACGCGTGCGGTAGCGCACTGCCGCGCCGGAGTGGGTACCGTCCCGACATCGAGCGGCAGGGTGATGCGGCGCGCGATCCTATTTCGCGCACGCAGATGTTTCTCATCCGCGAAGGTATTCTCGACGAGAAGAGCATTAACAAGCTGGAGAAGGAAGTTGATCTCGAACTGCAGGAGGCCGCAGACCGGGCGCTCGCGGCCGTGCTTCCGCAACCCGAGAGTGTAAAGCAATATTTGTATTCCCCGAATTTGGATCCAACGTCGAGTGAGTTCGAGACGTTGGAGGCACGGGCGCCCTCGCCCGTGCTCACGCCGGGCAGCGAGCACGCTGTACAGGAGAAGAAGCCCGCGGCGAAGACCATGGCGGACCTAATTAATCTGACGCTGCACGATGAGATGAAGCGCGATGAGCGCATCGTAATTTTCGGCGAAGACGTTGCCGACTGCAGCCGCGAAGAGTACCTGCGGCAGAAGATGGTGAAGGGCAAGGGCGGCGTATTCAAGCTGACCGCGGGATTGCAGTGCGAGTTTGGATCAGAACGCGTGTTCAATTCGCAACTCGCCGAAGCCAGCATTGTCGGACGCGCGACCGGAATGGCTGTGCGTGGATTAAAGCCGGTCGTCGAAGTCCAGTTCTTCGATTACATATGGCCGGCGATGATGCAGCTTCGCAATGAACTGCCGGTGATCCGTTGGCGCTCGAACAATGCGTTTTCTGCGCCCTGCGTGATTCGCGTAGCCATTGGCGGATATCTGACCGGCGGCGCCATTTACCACTCGCAATGCGGGGAGAGCATTTTTACGCACACGCCGGGTATGCGCGTGGTGTTCCCTTCGAATGCGGTTGATGCCGCGGGACTACTGCGCACCGCGATTCGTTGCGACGATCCAGTCTTGTTTCTCGAGCATAAGCGGCTGTATCGCGAGAGCTACGGTCGCGCGGCGTACCCTGGGCCGGAATACATGATTCCGTTCGGGAAGGCGAAGGTCGTGCATCCTGGTACGGATTTAACCGTGATCACCTACGGGGCCGTGGTCCCGCGAGCATTGCAGGCAGTGCACCGCTTGGATCGCGAGCACGGAATCAAGATTGAGTTGATCGATTTGCGGACGTTGAATCCCTACGACTGGGAAACGATCGCAGCCTCAGTGACAAAAACCAACCGCGTTATCGTCGCCTACGAAGATACGTTGAGCTGGGGCTACGGCGCAGAGATTGCCGCGCGCATCGCCGACGAACTCTTCGAACATCTGGACGCGCCGGTGAAACGCGTCGCCGCCAAAGACACCTTCGTTCCGTACCAGCCTGTACTCGAAAGCGCCGTGCTGCCGCAGGTGCAGGATTTGTATCTGGCGATGAAGGAATTGGCGGAGTACTAGCACAGAAGAACGACATTCGAACCTTCCTGGCAGCCTAAGCACAGTTACGAAAGCCGCATCCCGTATCACTCTTTGCTTTTCCTCTTCTTTGCCGTACCATCCTGTGCAGAATTCTTGCCGGCTGAGCAGCTGCAAGAGTCCGGAGGTCAAACATGAAGAAGCTACTCGGGATCGCATTTCTCCTGATCGCCGTCACCTTACCCGCGCTGGCTCAATGGGGGCAACGGCAGCGGTGGAATCTTTCGTCCGACGATCAGCGCCGCTATGACAGCTATTTTTCGCGCTGGCAAGACTCGCGGCAGCGAAACGACCGCGACGAAATCCGCAGCATGGAAAACCGCATGCTCGACATCTACGCCCGCTACAACGTTCCTGCGCAAACGCCGTTCTGGCGCGTGTCGTCCAATGCGCGCTCGGCGCGGAATCCATGGCGCGGAAAGCTTTCTTCGGGCGACCAATCGAAATTTGACAGCTATTTCTCGCGCTGGCAGGACTACCGGCAGCGCAACGACCGCGACCAGATCCGGAGCATGGAGCGGCGCATGCAGGACCTCTACGGCCGTTACCGCATCCCTTCGGGAACGCCTTATTTCTTAGTGGCGTCCAATAGCCGCGACGACGATTGGGATCGATGGGATCAGGACCGCTGGCGTGGGCGGCTCTCACCCGAAGACCAGACCCGGTTCGACAGTTATTTCAGCCGCTGGCAGGAGTACCGGCGGACGAACAATTCCTCCGAGATGACAAGCATGGAGCGGCGCATGCAAGATGTCATGTCGCACTACGAGATTCCGCAACAAGTGCCGTTTGAGCAGATCGCGTCGAGATAGCGAGGCTTGCAGATATAGTGACTTCGCTGTTCTTTGCGAACTTGGCGAAACCTTTGCGTACTTGGCGGTTAAGAGCTTTTAACCGCCAAGATCGCAAAGAAACACCTCTGCTTCGCTCTGTTTTGGTCCCTCGAATTGTCAATTATGTTCTGCGATGCTCAAAGCTTCCTCGTTCTCTACGCTGCTTTCGATTTGCGTTCGACGGGCAGTCCTGCTTCGATCCAGGCGCCGTATCCTCCACGCAACGCCCATGCCTCGCGGAACCCCTGTTGCCGAAGTTTTTGCGCCAAACTGGCGCTTGAGCCTTCACTCGGTCAAGTGCAATAGGCCACAATCGGCCTGCCCTTGGGAATATGCGGCAGCTCTTGGTCGAAGTCGTCCAGTGCGACATGGATCGCGCTGGATGCCATGTCCGCAGCTTCTGCCCACGCATGGGGGTTGCGCACATCAACAATCGCGAATTCCTCTCCAGTCGACGTTCTTCGTTTCAATTCATCAGCGCTGATTCTGAGATCGTCAGGCATATACTCCTTCCTCTCTCGCAACATGTATCGCCAGCTGATCAACACTAGATGCCGAGCCATGCAACCGGGTGCGCCCCCTTACGAAAAAGACCTGAGCGTCGCCGAGGATGTTCTGGGCGGGCGGCCTGTAATACAACGCGCGCGAAGGTCCGCACAGTCATAAACACCGTTAGACGCA
>WNFY01008615.1_pt1 | contig 13001 bp, 11 predicted proteins | sample 5400091 | NCBI WGS metagenome assembly WNFY01 (sample SAMN13153364, study PRJNA577476) | soil metagenome | isolation source: 60 cm soil or saprolite under grassland replicate 1 | place: USA:California | collected 2016-06-15 | reverse complement strand
TGCCTATCCTGGTAGAAATTGCGCGCCAGGTGCAGCGAGGAACCCTTTCATGGGAGACCCGCTACAAGGTGCTGGAGGCTGCGAGCGTAAACAGTGCAGGCGTGCTGGCAGACCTCTTGCCTGATCTGCAGCCCACGCTACACGACCTGGCCCATCTCATGATCGCTATCAGTGATAATACGGCTGCCAATATGTTGCTGGATCTGATTGGCATGCAGGCTGTGAACGTCACGATGCAGCAGCTAGGACTGACCTCTACGTGGCTGGAGCGGCGTTTTATCGACTTCGATGCGCGCAAGTCCGGGCGCGATAATTGGACAACGGCGGGGGATATGGCCCTGCTACTTTCCTACCTGTGTACCGAACTCTTGCCAGATCACGAGCGTATGCTCAATATGCTTCTGTGCCAGAACGACCGCACTATTCTGCCCGCTTATTGGGGAGAAGAGGCGCCCTTTGCGCATAAAACGGGTGGTTTGCCGGGCATTATCCATGATGCTGGTATTCTCTATCCGCCACATTCCCCGCAGACTCCTTTCATCATTGTCGTCATGACCTCAGATGTGACAGATGAGCCATTGGCTAGATACACATTGGCTCGTATGGGTGGAACTATCTATAATGAGATTATACAGGTCGCAGTCTGATATTTACCGTAGAGGCACGCCTTGCATGTGCCGTGGGAGGAAACATGCCTGTTTTACCATTTAAAGGGATCTGGCCTACCATCGCGGACGACGTATTTATTGCGCCAGGAGCGGTGGTGATTGGCAATGTCACTATTCATGCCGGGGCTAGCGTCTGGTATAACACTGTCATTCGAGGGGATACGGCACCGATTGTGATCGGTCGCGGCACAAATATTCAGGACAATTGTACATTGCACGTCGATGCAGACGCGCCTCTTACTATAGGGGATGAATGTACAGTTGGACATAACGCTGTGGTGCATGGAGCGACGTTGGGAGATCACGTGCTTGTGGGGATTAATGCCGTGGTCCTGTCTCATGCGAAGATTGGTTCGCAGACAATGATTGGTGCCTGTGCCCTGGTGGGAGAGCGCAAGGAATTGCCCGGTAGTGTACTGGTGCTGGGTGTGCCTGCGAAAGTTGTGCGGGAGTTGAGCGAGGCCGAATTGGAGAATCTTGCGCAGAGTGCCGCTGGTTATTGTGAGCGTGCACAGCAGCATAAAAGTTCGTTGGAGGAAGCCCCGTAGAGGCAGGCCTTGCGTCTGCCGGGCGAGCGAGCGTAGCCCGCGAGGAGTCTGTTATGGGGCAGTCCGGCAGACGCAAGGCCTGCCTCTACGGGGACACCGCACGGCAGACGCAAGGCCTGCCACTACGTAAGGTTGATCTGGAATGAGATCTGGACGGGGGGCTGGCCTGGACGCTGGATAGCTACGTTGATGACCCATATGCCTGCCATTGTAAACGACTCGTTTTTATCAAAGGTGACGCTGTAGGTCGGGTTACCTTTGTTTATGGTTTTTTGGGCGGTACCCATGTTCATTATTTGCATGTTGATACTCAGGCGCACCTGGGCATTGGTGACAGGTGTGCCTTTGCTGTCGGAGATGCCGAGGGTGAGGGTGTTAGCCTGATTGACGCGGCCTGGAAGTATCTGGAGTGCCAGTGAGAGACCACCAACCTGCCTGGTTTGTGTTGTGGCGGTAGGGGTCACGGTGGGTGTGGCTGCCGCAGGAGGGTTGTTGTAGTTGATGTCAGGGAAAACGATGGGCGGTGCGTAGAATGACAGCAGGGAGGCGCAGAGGAGTATGCCTGCCACCAGCCAGGTCTGCACATTCATAACTTGTTTGAGACGACGCCAGGTTTGTTCCAGGGCGGATTGACGCGTACGGCGGGCCGGGAGATCAGCGTTGACGACGGGGAGGAGTAGGGCCTGGTGGGTGAACCTGGAACGCAACACGAAGAGCGCATAGAGGCTCAGTAGCAGCGTGATCGTGATAAGAATCAGTTGTACGAGCAGTGTGCGTCCATAGGGATCGCTGAGCAACTGTTGCGAGTTGCTGATGCTGGCTTCGGCGAAGAACAGGGCACTCAACAATACTGTACCGATACCTACCAGGATATAAGGGACGAGGTTGCGCAGTAAGAGTGCAACTGTCTCGGCGCGATGCTCAAGCTCGGCCCTGGGTAAAAATGGCAGCACAACATACCCAAGGTAGGCGATGCCGCCGAACCAGATACCTTGCGCAATACGATAGAGCCAGTCGAGGACGATGGCGCTGATATGCGGTTGCAACACCTGTGCCGCCTCGCCCGAAAGTACCTGTGTCAGAACGATCAGACCGGCTAATAACAACCATATGTTCATATAACGCAGCGTTGCTGGTGGCGCTGCTGGCGGTTGTTCGATCTCCAGTCGCTCTTTTGTAAGACTGCCAGTATTGTTGGTCCGGAAGTCCTGAGTGATACGCAAGGAACCTGTATGGCTGGGAGTAGCACGTTGTGGTGGTTCGGGAGGCGGCTCTTTCGTTTTCAATTGGCCTGTCCAGTACAGTAAACCCATAGCAAGACCAATGAAACCGATGCGTATCAGCCAGAAGTGTCCGTAATTTGTGTTTATTATAAGCTGCGATAGCGACGTAAAATTAAAACCAGCGTTACTCGCAGACTGTGAGAGGTTAGTTGAGCGTAGAACGAGTGTGACGATCTCGCCTACGAGGAGGGTTCCCAGGCAGAGCCATTGCAGGGAGCTCGTCTGTCTCTTAATGCGACCGACGAGATCAGTTGTACGTTCCGAGCCTGCCAGTACGAAGCGCTCGATCACCAGAATACCTATCCAGAGCACGAGAGCAGCCTCGGCCAGCCATTCCCAGAGGATCGAGAGTATATTCATGGCATTGAGAGCATGTATGCCTTCCAGGTCGTTGCTGGTGCTCGGTCCCAGTAGCGGTGTACCCGAGAGGCCGGTGCTGGAGTAACCGAGATTGAAGCCAATCAGCCCGAAGGTGGTGTGTCCATCATCATTCGAGACTGCCGTCCAGCGTATCTCGTAGCTCCCCTTTGGCAACGTGTTGGGCGCTTTAAGGAGTATATCGAGTTCGCGTGAGCTGGTTGGTGAGATAAAGCTGGGGGCTGCTCCTACATCAGTGAGATTGCCAGTGCCAACGGCGAGAGCGTGAGCGCTGCTGACAGAACTGATGGTGGTATTAAAAAAGATACGTATTACGGTGGGCGCGGTAGCGATAGTTGAGCCGTCAACAGGATCTGAGCCGATCACGTAGGCATGGGCCTGTGCCAGTGGTACAGGCAACAGAAGCAGGTAGGCCAGGCTGCTCAAAATGAGCGCCGTTATTATTACAAGCAATCGTCGCTGTTGCATATGTTCTTCTTTATCATCATTATATGAAATTGTACAACGGGATATAGAAAAAATGTCTTCCGATAGATTGTACATCTGTCAGATAAAGTGCGTCAATAACGGGTGGTTTCTATAGGCAGTCTCTCGCATGGCTTATACAGCGGGTTTATCTGGCTCTTTTTGTCTTGAAAGGTGTGGCTGGGTTTCTTTTTTCGGTCCTGAATTTCGCGTGAAGTCTGACAGATTTTGCATTCCTCAACTTGTTTTTTGTACGGTAGTGTTTTATCCGTTGTACCCAAGTTGACGGGCCTTTTCGTAACACTGTTGTGCCTCTTTTGATCTTCTAAGTTTGTCAAGAGCAAGGCCTTTCCCGTGGTAAGCATAGGCATAGTTGGGATCGAGACGGATGGCCTGCTCATAGGCAGCCAGGGCCTCCTTGTAGCGCTTGAGGTCGTAGAGAATATTGCCTTTATTGTTGTAAGCTACTGCAACGTTGGGATCGAGGCGGATGGCCTGCTCATAGGCGGCAAGGGCTTCCTCGTAGCGCTTGAGGTCGTAGAGAGCACTGCCTTCGTTGATCCACTCCTGTTTTGTCTTTAAGAGGAGACGGAGGTCTAGGATGGCTTTGTGGATGCCCACAGTGATATCCCAGAAGGCTTCATCTCGATCTGACCACTGGGTGACAGGTTTGGCATCGGTAGGAAGGATCTGGAGGGAACGAAATGGTGCATCCTGCCAGAAGGTGCGTCTGAGGATGACAGGGATAACGCGAACCGTTCCTGCCTGGTGCCGTTCAAGAGCCCGTTTCATTTCTGAGTCTAAAAAGGCAGGGCTGACAAGGAGCAGAATAATATCAGCAGTCTCAAGTTTCCTGTTAATTTCATTTTTCCACTCCTGTCCTGGCAAAATATCTTGATCGCTAAATTGTGTGATGAGACCCTGGTTTCTTAGGAGACCTAATTGTTGCTTTATCCTTTGTTGATATCTTTTGTCTTCATGAGCGTAAGAGTAGAAAATATTAATGGGTACTTTTGAGTCTTGTGTCTGCTGCATCCAATTATTCCTCTCCTGACTCTGAGTAATATCTCCTATCAATTAGTGTATATCAAGTTTGTAAATATATCAATTCTTATGTTTATGACGAGAAGTAATTGGCTTTGCAAAATATAACAGGGATTAGTAGAGGGTGTTCTAAAGAGATAAAAAATATGGGTATGGAGTGAGGGGATGTTGTAAAAAAAAGGGGTGTACAACTATACACCGTATACACCGCTTCCATTTGGGAAGTGATTATTTGTTATTAATAGGGTTGATAAGAGGTATTTATGTGGTTCAGGGGTGTGATTTATGAGTGTGATAGTATTGATTACGAGCGAATCGTGTGCAACGGGTAGGAGGCGATGAATCGCGGACGCGCTCAAGCTGGTCCCTACCCCAATGCAAACGGGTTTTCCCAAATGTGTTGGGGAGAGAGAACACCTATGCCATAAGCGTCAAGTTAACAATGGCTGAGGGTATGATCGAGCCGCTCCCAGGGCGGGGGCAAGCCCGGCCCCTACGGAAAAGGTGGCCTGTTTCCCTCTCGGAGGGGCCGGGTTTGCCCCCACCCTGGGAGCCATCTCATCGCCTACGCCTGGGAGCCGGGTTCCAGGTTAGCTGAGACGAATGTCTAGCACTTCCCCGATATGCTGGAAGCCGACACGTCCGTAGACGCGAGCTTCAGCCTCATGGGCCGCCATGAGGAAGACAGTGGAGATTCCTGCTGCCCAGGCCAGTTGGACCAGTTGCGCAGTCAATGCGGCGGCGATACCCCGGCGCCGGTATGGCACGCGCACCCCCACTGACGATAGCTCCGTCGTCTGGTCGAAGGGTACATTGCAGATACCACCACCGACTTCATCACCAGTCAGGCTGTCACGCGCGAGCAGGGCAATGCCCCCGGCTTCCAGAAATGTGCGCTGCCGCCCGACAACATCGGGTTCAGGTGCTGCTTCGCCATACGCCTCGTTCTGAGCTGTGACCAGTGCGAGGATCTCGGCATCAGTTGTTGGAGTCAGCAACTCAATGCCAGCGGGGAGCGGTGGATGATGTAGTCGCTCTGGTAAGCAGATCATCAAAGGCATGCGTTCCTCAACGTGGAAACCAGCTGCCAGTAAGGCAGGCTCAACCGCTGGCGCTCTCCGCGGGAGATACTCCAGGCGCGGTATGCACTTCTGCTGCTGGTAGACTCTGATGAGAGAAGCAATATCCTCAGGTGAGGGAGAAGTCCCCTCATCAGGGATGGCATAATTCAGGAACGGATTGGTACTGTGAGGCGTAAAGGTCGCCAAAAATGGACCGATCCGCTGGATATCGCGGCCACGAGTGGCGGCATGACGCAGGTAGGATTGAATATTATGCTCCATACGAGCAGTCTCCTGGAATAGTGTATTGGGAACAATAGAAAGGGGGTATGCTCGCGGGTGTCATTCTCAAGCAGAGTGTAGCGTATGCGTAGAGGAATGTCAACCGTTTTCAGTGTGAAGGGTGCGTTTGTTTCCATAGCCAACACCCGATATAATGAGTATCATAAAGAGAATGTCAATATTGAGAAGAAGAGTATGGTGTGTATGAAAAAAAGTTACTGGTGGCAATCCTGGTCTCATTTCCTCTTGTGGGCACATGTTATCGGGGTGGTTGGCTTTTTCCTGGTGGTCTGGCGGCGTACTGCGCCAGATAAAAAGTATCTTGTCAAAACTTTGCCTGTGAAGGAGTCGGCTGAGCCTATGAGAGGGCCTCTGGTGTCGATTATCGTTCCGGCGCGCAATGAGGAGTACAATATTCGTCGCTGTGTAGTGTCGTTGCTGGAGCAGGACTATGGTCATTATGAGGTTATCGTAGTGGATGACGGCTCAACGGATGGTACAGCGCGTATCCTGGATGAGCTGGCGGCTACCCATCCAAATGGTAATCGTTTATGGGTGCTGCGGCTGCGCGATCTGCCTGCTGGTTGGGCTGGCAAGCCGCACGCGCTTTCCAGGGGCACACAGGAAGCGCGTGGCGAGTGGTTCCTGTTTACCGATGCCGATACCTGGCACGCTCCCAATGCGCTGAGGTCTGCTCTGACGCAAGCTATCCAGGAACGAGCAGATATGTTCACGCTTGGCTCCGAGCAGGAGTTACCCACATTCTGGGACAAAGTGCTGATGCCGATGGCTTATCTGGGGATCAGCATGCAATATCCGCCCAGGTTGGTCAATGATCCGCTGAGCAAGGTCGCGATTGCCAATGGGCAATATATTCTGATACGGCGCGAGGTCTATAATCTTGTGGGTGGGTATAAGCGGCCTGAATTGCGGAATACACTGCTCGATGATCGTGATCTTGCCCGTGTTGTTAAAGAGAATGGTTTTCGCTTGCATCTTGTGGATGGGCGCGACCTGGTGCGTGTGCATATGTATAATGGGCTGAAAGATGAATGGCGTGGCTGGCGTAAGAATGCGTATCTGGGGAGTCGCGGTGGCACTCCCTTTGTGCTGCTAGAGCTATCTGGTCTGCCGCAAGTGACGATTATTCCCTTTCTTTTGCCGTTGCTTGCCTGGTTGACGAGGAGGAAGCAGGGGAAGAGTAGTATTGGTAAGGTGGAAGCGAGGGTGGCTACGGCGTTAGAGCTGGTTGCACTGGTGGCGTATAGAGTATGGCTCAATCGACAACTGCGAGTGCCGTGGTACTATGCTTTTACTCAGCCTCTGGCCGGTGCCATTTTTGAGGGAATACTGGGGCAATCGACGTGGCGCATCCTGACGAAGCAAGGTGTGGATTGGCGTGGGCGGACTTATAATGGCGGGGGAAAGTTGAAACAGGGTGGAGATGTGCTGGCGGAGGCGCGGACGCGATAGCGGGCGGGCTTATAAATCGCGCCCCTACACAACCGCGCCCCTACACAACCGCGCCCCTACCCGGGTTGGTGGGTGGCACGACGGGCTTGTAAACCGCGCCCCTACACAACCGCGCCCCTACACAACCGCGCCCCTACACAATCGCGGGCTGGTAAATCGCGCCCTATCCTATCGCGATCCCATGTAGGGGCGCGATTTATAAGCCCGCCGTTGAACCTGCACCCCTCATGCAATTGATTAACATAAAACACGAAAAATTGATAAAAACATTGCCGTTAATATATTACATTTATTAACAAGCTATGTTAAAATACCTGTTAGATATCAAATTGAGTATTAGATACATGTGTAAAGTGGAAGAGGAGAAGCGTCCGTTATGTCTAAACCCTACCCAGAAAATTATCCTTATTCAAAATCACTACGCTCGCGCAAGAAGCTACGATTGAAGGATCACGATTATAGTGATCCAGGTATCTACTTTATTACCATTTGCACCTGGGATAAAATGCCGCTTCTAAGTCGCATCATTAATTATGAGCCACATTTGAGTCCTGCTGGTATCATCATCCAATCAACATGGGACTCGCTCCCCACGCGTTACCCTGGTCTCGAAATAGATCAATTTGTCATCATGCCTAATCATTTGCACGGTATTATTATTTTGGCAGATGATTTAAGGTACAGCAGGCCAGCGAAAAAACTCAAGCCAACAATAAGTGACATTATTGATGCATGGAAGGGAGCTGCCACCTACCGCATAAGAAGAGAAACCAGATTTACACATTTTGAGTGGCAGAAAAGCTTCAATGATGTTATCGTTCGCAATGAACGTATTTTGAATCGAATCCGTCGTTACATTGTTAAAAATCCAGAACGTTGGATGGCAGATAGATTCTATACAAAGGACGATGGTATGTATTGGTGAACAGTGTTTCTGTTTGGGGTGCGGACAGATCGACCACCGACGGCGGGCTGGTAAACCCGACGGCGGGCTGGTAAACCCGACGGCGGGCTGGTAAACCCGACGGCGGGCTTATAAATCGCGCCCCTACAACAATGTCACGCCCCTGCCTGGGGGGTGCGGGTTCGACGGCGGGCTTATAAATCGCGCCCCTACAACGATGTCGCGCCCCGACACCATCGCGGGCTGGTAAATCGCGCCCTACATTTTCTGCGATGGAAGGTGCAAATGGACAATTATTCAGTTGTGCCATTGATGAAATGGTACAATATTATCAACATGACGAAAGTACGTTAGCACGCGAATTGTGCTGGAATGCATTTGAAAGAAGCCCAGGTAGGGGCGCGATTGATAAGCCCGCCGCCACCAACCAACCCAGGTAGGGGCGCGGTTTACAAGCCCGTCGTGTTACCTGCCCGCGATGGTGTAGGGGCGCGATGGTGTAGGGGCGCGATTGATAAGCCCGCCGTCGTGCCATCCATGCCGGGTACCCTTGCGCTGGCTTGGAATTGTTTTACGTCGTGCGGATATAGTACCACTGGAGGAAAAGCGCGTGATTGAGGAGCGACTCAATATGTATGACGATTTGATGGAGAAAGATCCTAAAATGATCCGTATTCGGGCTGAGAGTGAAGCCCAAGGCGAGGCCAGAGGCGAGGCTAAAGGCAGAACGCAAGAGTTGCGAATGACGATCGTCGCATTTGTACAAGCACGCTTCCCTACCTTGGTCGAACTGGCAAACCAGAAAGTGAAACGTGTTTCGACTCCTGATGAGCTGCGGCATTTGTTCCAACAACTCTTGCATGCTGCTGATGAAGACGTTGCACGTTCTCTTCTCACATAAGCGTCAAATGAAGAATGGATGGGTTTGTTCCGTCGAGTCGCTCGCAGGGCGGACCCTTGCGGTCGCCCTGCGTGCCATCTCATTGCGCGTCTCTGTCTCCTTCACTTAACGCCTAATGGTGCGTTGGCGGGGGCGGAGGCGGCGAGTGGTGGACAGGCGGCGGTGCTACGTGATGAACGGGCGGCGCTACATGGTGTGGCTGATGATGGTGCTGGTGATGATGTTGTGGCTGGTTCATTGATTGTGCTGTATTGGTAAACGTCTCCGTAGGGACATAAGGTGGCACAGATGTACTCCGCTTCGCTAGTCGTCCGCGGCTCCTCTGCGCTACACCTACTATTAGAAGGAAGATCATTAAAACAATCACCACGGTAAAAATGAGAGCGGTTGTATCCATCGCACATCTCCATTTCCAGGCTTATGAGCAACGTACTCTTCGTTCTTCAATTATACGAGAAACTGCCTTTCCTACTACTTTTGTGTCCCGGGAGCCACAGACGAATAATATGGTCCATGATCATCATCGGGCGTCCGGGTTTGCGCGGAAGCAGTAGAATCAGAGACCCCTTGCTGTATGCCAGGGTTTTGTCCTCTGGTAGCGTTCTTTGCTGGCGCTACAGGGTTCTGTACTTGAGAGACTCTCACTTGACCAACGGTAATCTCTGGTAGACCCTGATTGAGCGACTCTAAATTCTTTGCAACCCAATCAGCGGCTTGCCTGACAGATTCTTCTGCTCCAGCTTGCGTCTCAAAGATGCTTACGGTCATCGTTTCGTCGTCTCTTACCTGGAGAGCATAGTAGGCGATGAATCCTGATACCTTACTGATAAGAGGCACAAACCCGACCTGGACGCGTCGCATCCACTCATCAACTCTTCCTGGGATAACGTAGTACTTCCTTACTGAGGTATACATCACTGGCTCCTTCCTGCGGATATAGCTTGAAAATAAGGACCCGATCATACGTTGGATGGCACCAGAACTGACGATACACACGAACGGTTATATAGTAGCCAGGGGGGAACGCGGGATTATAGAACGCGGGCTTATAAATCGCGCCCCTACCCAATGGCGGGCTTATAAATCGCGCCCCTACAGTACTTCACGCCCCTACCTGGGTTGGTTGGTGGCGACGGGCTTATAAATCGCGCCCCTACCTCAGGTCATCATAACGTTCTGCAAAACATGAACTGCATCCGTACCGCTTGACCATTTCGGAAATATCATACCACAGTTTTATCGCATCCCCCAAAGAGCGAGTTATTGCTATTAAGATAATCTTGTAGGGGCGCGATTTATAAGCCCGCGAGGATATTTTCGTGGCAGATCACAAAATGGGCCGCACAGCCACATTCCCACAAGCTGTGCAGCCCCACACATTCAAAACACAACCAGTCCTTATGCGCTCAACAACACTTTGACGAACACTGCACCCGCAATCGACCCATCAGCGTTGCTATAACTATACAGCGCCACAATCCCCTCCTGCACACCACTCTTGAAGCTCGAATTGTAACTCACATTCGTCGAGAACGTCGTATTACCATTACCAATTGCACCATTGGCATCCGCATGCCCGATAGCAGTATAGTTATGATCCAGGATTGTTACAGGGCCGATCCTGCCTTCGAAAGCGTTACCTCTCCCCGTTACTGTAGTGGGACTGGTCAGAAGATCACGACTTATCGGCGCAGTGATCGACATACCATTTGAGGTAACAGCAGTTGCGATCCAGATGCCGCCATTGGTATTACCCTCAAGACGCGTCATCGTCACTTGAATCATGCCTGGAACCTGTTTCGCGCTCTTTACGTTTACGACCGCGTTAAGATCATTTTTTCCACCACCACTGACAATGGTAGTTGTCGCGCTGGTAGACCATTTCAGCATAGTAACAGCCAGAGTGTTGGCAGTCATAGCGGCATCAAGCTTCCAGGGCTGATGTCCCTGGCTCACCTGCTGCTGATCGGATTCGGCCTGGTAGCGCGTCAGGTCGGGAAAGATGCCCGGGAAAGCGACAGGGACGAACTTACCAGCACCATCGGACCATTTGAATTCGCGGAAAAGGTCCTGCGTGAGCCCTGCGTTAGGTTGATTGATATTGATTGAAGAATTTGGATCTACCTCAGCCGTAGTAATGGTATTATAGCCGCTGATTTTAGCAGCGCCGTGTTCAAGACCTTGCAATTTAAAGAGCTGAGTCGGATTGGCGCTGGTAATATTGTCGTAAACGTAGACATTCAGAAAATGACCAGTGCCACTTATGCGTTCATTCACTAGTGCTTGAAGGGAGGCATTGCCTATCAGATTTGCACAAGTCACGCTTTCTACCCGACTAAGATTAACCTTTGTAGGAATAATGGGATCCCAATGTGTAGGAGCACTGACAGAAGCAGGGCATGGCTGTGCTCCTAACTTTACGGAAGGTATAGGTGTTGTACCATCAAGTGCGATACTTTTAGTGCTGACAGTAACAGAAGTGTTGGGGGAAATGGCAGTACTACTCGCCGAGGATGATGTAATACTACTCCCATTTCCAGATCCACATGCCGTCAGAATGAATACCAGTATAAAGAACAAACTCGCCCCTATACCAGCCTGTTGAAATGAATGTAATAATTGTTTTTGCATGAACCCTCCAAAGACAAATTTGTATATATTATTTATATCGATATAAGACATGACGCGCTACATAGCTTGCCACACTCGCACAGTCTTATCAGCACTTGCTGAAGCAATACGTGTTCCATCGGGGGACCATGTTATAGATCTTACAACATCCAAGTGTTTATCATATTTATGCAGAGTGATACCAGAGGTAGTCCAGATTCGTACAGTCTTATCCTGACTTCCAGAAGCAATAATGTTTGGATTTTTGGAGCACCAGGCTACAGTATTTACCGCACCTTCATGATCCTGATAGGTAAGAACTTCTTGTTGTGTAGCAACATTCCATATGCGCACTGTTTTGTCACTTCCTCCCGAGGCAATAAATTTTCCATCAGAAGACCACGTTACTGTAAACACCGCACCTGTATGACCATTAAAAGATGCAAAGATGTTATTATTAGTAACATCCCATACTTGTACGGTTGCGCCTGCTCCACCACCACTAGCAGTAGCAATACGTGTTCCATCGGGAGACCACGCTACAGCATAAACAAAATTGGAATGAATATGATAGGGCAGAAGATTACTAATTCCAGTATTAGGGTCAGAAAGCTGTACTTTGTCATCATTCAAACTAGTTGAAGCAAGCCGATTCGCCACAGAAGACCAAGAAACTGAAGAAACAATCCTATTCAGACCACTAAACGTAGAAACTGTATTTCCTTTAATCGCATCCCATACGTGTACAGTTTGATCAAAACTTCCAGAAGCAACATATTTTGCATCAAAGGACCACGTCACAGCATCTACAATATCCATATGTTTCTTATATGTAAGTATATTTTGGGCAGTGCTGACACTCCACAATTGGGCAGTTCCATCCCGACTGCCAGAAACAATATTATTACCATCAGGCGACCATGCTACCGCGTGTACAATATCCTTATGCCCTGAGTATATTTGAAGGGTCGTTAAAATCGGTATCGCTGTGGGAGTAGGAGTACTCGTCGGGCTAGCTGCACCACTCCCAGCCTTAGTCCCCGTAGTCCTGACAGGACCAGCCGTATGCTGATGAGTGGTGAGCCAGGCAAGACCACCACCGATGCCGCCGAGCATGGCTACACTGCCCAGCGAGAGCAGGATAGCGCGGCGTGAGATGGGGTGCTTTGCAGCATCTCCAGGTTGCGGTTGTGCGATGCCGCTCCGCTCACGGGTAGGAAGCTGGCTGAGAGAAGAGCGCGGTCTCTGCCGTGTCGAGCGCGCAGGCACCGATACTTGCGAGAACTGGGAACGGCCTGTAGTTTGCAGAGCGTGCTTGAAGTCCGCCACGAAAGCGCCGACCGTGGGGTAGCGCTGCGTCGGCTTTTTGGCAAGCGCAATGCTT
>WNFY01009903.1_pt1 | contig 13005 bp, 14 predicted proteins | sample 5400091 | NCBI WGS metagenome assembly WNFY01 (sample SAMN13153364, study PRJNA577476) | soil metagenome | isolation source: 60 cm soil or saprolite under grassland replicate 1 | place: USA:California | collected 2016-06-15 | reverse complement strand
CGGCGGTCGCCTGCACCTCGACGAGCCTGCCCGCTCCCGTCATGACGACGTTCAGATCGACCTCGGCGCTCGAGTCTTCCTCGTAGTCGAGATCGAGCAGCCGCTCGCCGCCGACGATCCCGAGCGAGACCGCCGCGACCGAATCGGTCAGGACGCGGCCGAGCCCGGCGCGGTCCAGCGCCCGCGCGGCCGCGACGTAGGCCCCGGAGATCGCCGCGCAGCGCGTGCCGCCGTCGGCCTGGAGGACGTCGCAGTCGAGCCAGAGCGTCCGCTCGCCGAGAGCCTCCATGTCGGCCACCGCGCGCAGCGCCCGGCCGATCAGCCGCTGGATCTCGACGGTCCTGCCTTTCTGCTTCCCCGCGCTCGCCTCGCGCTGGCTCCGTTCGCCCGTCGAGGCCGGCAGCATCGAGTACTCCGCGGTCAGCCAGCCCCGGCCGGAGTCGCGGAGCCAGCGCGGCACGCCCTCGTCGAGCGATGCCGTGCAGAGCACCCGCGTCTTTCCCTGCGAATAGAGGACCGCGCCCATCGGCTGCTCGAGGTAGTCGAGGACGATCTCGAGCGGGCGTAGCTCTCCGGGACGTCTACCTTCAGCTCTCACGGCACCAGCTCGAGATCCGCGACCGCCACCTGTTCGATGTCGCCGAGCGGCAGCTGCAGGAAGCGCTCGCCGAGCTCGCGGAACAGCGACGGCTCGCCCGTCGTCAGGAACCGGTAGTTGCCCTCGCGCCCCTCGCCGTTCTCAATCCCCTTGCGGGCGAGCGTCTCGGCGACCTCGCGCGCAGTCTCCTCGGCCGAGAAGACGAGGGTCACGTCGCGGCCGAAGACGCGCTGGAAGATCGGCTGGATCAGCGGGTAGTGGGTGCAGCCCAGGATGACGGTGTCGACCGCCGCCTCCTTGAGCGGCGCCGCGTACCCGCGCACGGCCTCGGTCGTCTCGGCCGAGAACGGGTCGTCGCTCTCGATCAGCGGTACCAACCGCGGGCAGGCGACGGGGAAGAATTCGACCCCGGCGTCGAGGTCGCCGATCAGCTTTGCGTAGCGCCCGGCCTCGACGGTCGCCTGCGTCGCGAGCAAACCGATCCGCCGGCTTCGAGTCGCCTGCACAGCCGCGTGCGCCTCGGGCGTGATCACGCCGACCACCGGCACGGTGAGCTCCTCCTGGAGCTGCGGCAGGGCCGCCGAGGTCGCCGAGTTGCAGGCGACGACGACGACCTTCACGTCCTGGCTCTCGAGGAACGCGCCGATCTCGTGCGCGAACCGGCGCACCTCGTCCAGCGGCCGCGGCCCGTACGGGAGCCGCGCGTGGTCGCCGAGGTAGACGAAATCCTCGTGCGGCATCGTCACGAGGCACTCGTGCAGGACGGTCAGCCCGCCCACGCCCGAGTCGAAGACCCCGACCGGCCGCGAATCCACGGGGCGATTCTATGATGGAACCCTTGGGCCGCCGGGTCGTCGCGATTCTCGTCGCGGGCGTGATCGCGCTCGTCGCCTCCGGGCGGGCGTCCGCCTTCACCCGGCACGACCTCGTGCTGCACATGGACGACGGCGTCGACCTCGGCGCCACGCTCTACGAGCCGAACGGCGATCCGCCGCTGCAGGGCTTCCCCGCGATCGTCCTGCTTCACGGCCTCGGCGGCTCGCGGCAGGACGTCGACTTCATCGCTCAGCGGTGGGCCGACACGTTCGCCGTCCTTTCCTTCGACGCGCGCGGCCACGGACAATCAGGCGGGCTCGTCTCGGTCGACGGACCGCGCGAGATCGCCGACACGCGTGCCGTCCACGACTGGCTCGCGAGCCGATCGGAGATCGATCCGCACGCCATCGGCGCCTGGGGAATCTCGCTCGGCGGCGCCGCCGTGCTGCGCTCGCTCGTCGAGGGAGTTCCCTGGACCGCCGTGGAGACCGTGCAGACGTGGAGCGACCTGTACAGCGCGCTCGCGCCGCAGAGCCTCTCCAAATCGGGGGCGATCTACGGCTTGCTGAGCTCCGTGCCCGAGTCGAGGCTCGACCCCTCAGTGAAGGCGATCGAGCAGGACGCGCTCGCAAGCCGGAACCTCGCCGTGCTCCGCGCGTGGACAGCGCAGCGCTCGAGCCTGCCGCTGCTCTCTCGGGTGACGACGCCGGTCTACCTCTTCCAGGGCCGCCGCGACTTCATTTTCGACCTGGCCCAGGCGAAGGCGGCCTACCGGCTCCTGAAGGGCCCGAAGCAGCTCTACATCGGCGACTTCGGGCACAGCCCCTCGACGTTCCCCGGCGCTGACGTGAGCCGGGTGCTCGCCGAGGGCGAGACGTGGTTCATCCGCTGGCTGATCCACAACCCGATCCCGCCGGTGCGCTACCCGATCAACATCTCACCGGACCCGTGGGCCGGCGAGGCGCACCACTTCCACAAGCTGCCCGCGACGCGAAACGTCACGGTCGTGTTCCCCGGGCGGAGCTCATTCACCGCCCGCAGCAAGGCCCAGCGCACCGGCCGGCGCCTCCGGGCACGCGTCGAGACATTCGGCTCCGCCCGCATCCGCGTCAAGGCGAAGCTCTCGGGCGGCTGGTCGCGCCTCGTCGCGGTGCTCACCGCGAAACCACGGCGCGGCAAGACGATCGTCGTCAGCGAGGGCGGGGTCAACACCTCGGGAATGAGCGGCTCGCACACGCTGACCATCCGGATGATCGATGACGCGACGCTGATTCCGCGCGGCTCGACGCTGACCCTGACCCTCGCCTCGAGCTCGCTCGCCCAGGACCCGAACAACCTGCTCTACCTGGACCTGCCGATGCAGGCCGGGGCGAAGATCTCGCTTGGCCGCGCGCAGCTGACGCTGCCGGTGCTGCGGAAGCGGATTTCGCGGTGAAACTCGTCCTCGTCGCGGCGGCGGCGCTCGTGCTCTTCGTTCCGGCGGCAGGCAGCCGGCCGGCCGAAACCCCAGGAGTCACCGCGACGCAGGTCCTGATCGGCGGCACCGTCCCGCTCAGCGGCCAGGCCTCGTCCTTCGGCGCCATCGGCCCCGCCGCGAACGCCTACTTCAAGTACGTCAACGCCCGCGGCGGCGTCCACGGGCGCAAGATCAAGTACCTGTACCGCGACGACGGCTACGACCCCTCGCGGACGCTCGAGCTGACCCGCGAGCTCGTCGAGCAGGACAAGGTCTTCGCGATCTTCAACACGATTGGCACGGAGCACACGATTGCGATCCGCGGCTATCTCAACGCCGTCAAGGTCCCCGAGGTCTTCGCCGGCACCGGCGCCGCCAAGGTAGGCCGCAGCTACAAGCAGTTCCCGTGGACGATGGGCTACCTGCCGAGCTTCGAGGGCGAGGGCGCGATCTACGGCCGCTACGTCGTCGCGCACCGGCCCAATGCGAGGATCGCTGTCCTCTACGAGAACAGCGATTACGGCAACGACCTCCTGCACGGCCTCCAGCGTGGCCTCGGCAAGCGAGCCTCGCGGATCGTCGCCAAGCAGTCGTACGAGGTCACCGACACGGACATCCGCTCCCAGATCGCGAGGCTCCGCACCTCAAAGGCGGACACGTTCATGCTCTTCGCCCTGCCGACCTACGCGATCCAGGGCTTCGTCGCCGCGTACAAGCTCGGCTGGTACCCGCGCTTCTTCGTCAGCGCGGTCTCGATCGAGCCGACGATCATGAGCATCGCGCGAAGGACCCGACCTCGCCCGCGTGGAAGCACGATCCTGCGGTCGCCCTCTACAAGAAGATCCTCAAGCGCTACGACAAGGGCGCCCGGCCCTCGGACGTCTACAACTGGTACGGGATGACGGTCGCGTACTCGATGGTCGACGCGCTCCGCCACGCCGGCCGCAATCTCACCCGGCAAAGCTTCATGCACGCGGTCACGCACATGAACGAGCGCTCCAACCCGTTCCTGCTCCCCGGGGTCTACGTGCGCACGAGCCCGACGAACTACTTCCCGATCGCGAAGGCGCGGATGCTTCGGTATCGAAAGGACCTTTGGGTCCTCTTTGGACCGCTTGTAAACCCGCGATAGGAGGGCTTAACTATCCCAGTGCGATCTACGTTTCACCGTGTGAGGGCTTTTCCCAGGGGGTTCCTACGAAAGAAGGGGATATGAAGAAACGATTGCGCTTGCTGCTGGTCGTGTGTGCCGGGCTCCTCGGCCTGGCGTTCGCGGCGCCCGCGCTCGCCGTGTATCAGCCTGACCTGACCGTCCAGCAGTCGAGCTACAAGGTCGGCGCCGCGACGACCGCTGGATTCGTCGTCACGATCGACCCGAGCAACGATCCGACCGCGAAGATGACGATCTTCTCGCCGGCCGGCTACGCGAGCAACCTGTCGCAGACGCCCGGCACGGTCATCGGCAAGGCGCTTGCGTACGTGCAGGCCCACAAGGTCGGCGACATCATCGTGCCTCTCGCGGGCAATGTCGTCGTCGCCGATCCGGCCGATCCGGCGATCATGGCGCAATCGCGGGCCTGCACGGGCTCGACCACGAATCAGCACGTCTGGATTCTCGACACGACCCTCCAGGGCCAGAGCATCCGGATCCCGGCCTTCGTCAACGTCGTCGGGCCGTACGTCGTCCAGCAGATCTGCCTGCAGAGCCCGGCGGATCCGGCGAACGCGACCGGGGCCCAGCTGATCGTCGCCAACTACTCGGTCAAGGGCCTCTTCACCAACGCCGCCAGCCGGGGCAGCTACCAGTGGGCGGCGGACTTCACGCCGTTCGTCCCCGGAACGACCACGGCGAATCCGGCCGGGACCGTCGAGTGGCGCACGTACGTCGGCCTCCCGAGCTCGCTCACCTTCAAGCGGGCCAAGAGCAAGGCGTCGCAGGTCGCGTTCTCGGGTGCCCTCACCATACGAAGGCCCAGCCGGCGCCGAACTACACGCTCGGCACGCCCAACGGGCTCTTCGGCACCGGCAAGTTCGCGAGCACGAAGGGCGTCAAGAGCAACGGCAAGTACTCGATCGCGCGCAAGCGGCCGAAGGGGAAGAAGAACACCTTCTACCAGATGCGCTTCGAGAACTACCTGCTCGTACCCTCGACCGGCGACAACTGCGAGGGACCGTCGCCGTCGGGCCTGCCGATCCCGTGCAACGGGACGTCGCTCGCGCCGCTGACGAGCGCGAACACGATCGTCGTCAAGCCGAGGCGCTAGGAACCGAGGGGCCCCCTTCGCGGGGGGCCCCTCACTTTTCTACCGGCAGCTCCTCGTGCCTCGACCACTCGTGCCACGAGCCGGGGTAGTTGCGCGCGTCGTAGCCGGCGGCCCGAAGGGCGAGCGCGGCGAGGGCCGAGCGCGACCCGGAGTGGCAATACGTGACGATGGCTGCTCCTTCCGGGAGGCCGGCCAGCTCGAGTACCTGCTCCTGCAGCAGCGGCCGGCCCGGGCCGGCGAAGAGGCGCTCGTACTCGAGCAGCCGCGCGCCGGGGATGTGGGCCTGGCGCGGGTCGCAGGGTGACCCGGCCTTGCCCGAGTACTCCTCGGGAGTGCGGACGTCGAGGATCGTGAGGTTCGGGTCGTCGAGGCGATCGCGGAGCTCCTGCCAGGTCGGAACCGCCTCGAGGCGCGGCTCCAGGCTCGTCTTCGTCTTCTGCAGCTCGACCGCGCCCGTCTCGACCTCGCCGGGCCAGCCGGCGAACCCCTCTGCCAGGACAGAGACGCTCGGGTGTCCCGCCAGCAGCGCCGCCTGGGCCGAGGCGGCGGCGCCGACGCAGTCGCCCCGGTCGTAGAGAACGAGCCGCTCGCTGCCGTCGACGCCGTGGCGGCCGAGCCGCCGCTGCACCTCGACCGCGAACTCGTGCAGGGTCTCCGCCTCGGCGAAGGGAGGCGGCGAGCCGAGCACGAGCGGGATCGAGCCGGGCAGGTGCCCGCGCTGGTGGGCGTTCGGGCCGCGCACGTCGCCGAGCAGGAGGTCGGGCTCGTCCTGGTGCTCCTGGACCCACGCAGCGTCGACCAGAGGCGGCAGCTCAGACACCGGCCAGGAACTCCTCCACGACGAGCCTGAACTCCTCGGGCCGCTCGAAGCTGGGCAGGTGCCCGGAACCGGGGAACGTATGCGATCGGCCGTTCCGGGCTGACGCCGCCAGCTCCTCGGCCTCGTCCGCACTCAAGAAGGGATCGTGCTCGCCGCGGGCGACGAGCACCTTCGCCTCGGTCTCGCGCACGAGCCCGGTGGAGTCCGGCCGGTCGCGCATCGCCGCAACCGCCGTGGCGAGCTCCTCGGCGCTCTGTTCGAGCGCGATCTCGCGCGCCCTAGCCACCGCGCCCTCGTCAGCGCCGTCAGGGAACAGCGCGGGGCGCTGCCGCTCCCAGAGCGCCTCTACGCCCTCCGCCCGCAGGAGCGCGATCGTCTCGTCACGCGCCCGGAGCCGCTCCGGAGGATCCGGCTCGGCACGCGCGCCGACGAGCACGAGTGCCCGCACGTCCGCGTGCGCGAGCAGCCGCTGCGCGCAGTAGCCGCCCATCGACGCGCCGACGACTGCGAGCGGGCCGTCGTGCTCGCCCGCCAGCAGCTGCGCCCAGCCGTCGATGCTCTCGCCCCGCCCGTAGAGCCGCGGAGCGACGCCTTCGTACCCCTCCCACATGCGCTCGTCGAACGGGAAGGCGTGCAGCAACAGGACCTTCACAGCGCGGCGATGACTTCGCGCTCGGCCGCGATCGCAGGCCGCGTGCTGAGACGTTCGAGCCAGTCCCCGAGCGCAGAGCCGAGCTCGACGTCGAACCGGTCGATCGCCCGCAGGATCCACGGGACGTAGCCCGCGTCCGCGAGCCCGTACTCGCGGCCGGAGAGGTACGGCTGCGCCTCGAGCGCGTGCTCGAGCCCGGCGAGCTTGCCGTCCAGGACATCCCGCGGCTCGCCGCGGCGGACGGCGTAGTAGGCGTCCCCGAGCCGGTCGTCGAAACGCTCGAGCCAGAGCCGGCCGAGGGCGCGCTCGGCCGCGTCGGTCGGCCAGAGCGCGGGCTCCGGATAGCGCTCGTCGAGGTACTCCATGATCACGCGCGACTCCGGCAGGACGAGCCCTTCGTCCTCCTCGTAGACCGGGACGCGGCCGAGTGGGTTCTTGTCGTAGAGCCACGCGGGCCGGTCGTCGAGGTCGATCTCGACGGCGTCGTAGGCGATCCCCTTCTCCGCGAGAACGATGCGGACGCGGGCGGCGTACGGACAGCGCTCGGCGGTGTACAGCGTGGGCATCGGCGCGAGCCTACCCGCGGCCTGCGCCCTGGAGCCCCATCACCTCGGCGAGCTGCTCGAGGAGCTGGGGGGCGGGCGGAAGCTCGTCGGGGGACGATGCGGTACGGGCGACCGCGCGGACGCTGGCCCGGTCTGCACCGGTCAGCCGCGCGACGACCGTCGGGTTCGCCGCGAGCGCGATCACGTCGCCGGGCGGCAGCGGAGCGAAGTACTCCGGCACCGACTGGTACTCGTCGACGATGCTGCCCCGCTCGAAGAAGACGAACCGCACGACCCGCCCGTCCTCGACCGCGAGCGTGCAGACGACGGCCCCGGTCGCGTTCGAGAGCTCCGAGGCGAGGCGATCCCGGGCCTGCCGGTCCCGGTCGGTCAGGTCCGAGTAGACGACCACCCAGCCGTTCAGCGGCTCGGAAACGCGCGCTCCGGTCCCGCCCAGCCTCGGCAGGTACTTCCCGACTGCGGCTTCGACGGCCGCCGAGTCGTCCGTCTGGATATGGATCGAGGCGTATGACTCGCCGGGCTCCGCAGCGCCGAGCCCTGCCTCCAACGACGCGGCCGGCACGGTCAGCCGCCGTGCGTAGTCGGTGAAGCCGAGGCGTTCCCAGGCTTTCTGCCCCACCTCGTTGGAGACGTCGACGTCCAGCGTGACGTGCTCGGCGCCGGCCGCAAGCGCCCGGGCGGCGAACTCGGCGACCAGAGCTTTCGCCACGCCCTGCCGCCGCCACTCGGGCCGGACGCAAGCGATGTTGAGGTGCGCGCGGCCGTGATGAGCCGGCCGGCCGAACGCCGTGCCGACGATCTCCCCGTCCTCCTCGGCGACCAGCACGAGGTCGCCCTCGAGGAATTCCGCCGTGATCTCGGGCCGCGGCCAGGGACGGACCCAGTCCATCGATCGGAACAACTCGAGCACGGCATCGTGGTCGGCCGGGGTCGCTTCGCGCACGTTCACGGCTCCAGCCTACGGTCCGAGTAGAGCGCGGCGAGGAGGTAGTGCGCGCTCAGGTTCTGGAACGGCTCGAGCCGCTCGCCGAAGGCACGCACGTCGCCGGCCTCGGGATAGAACGCAGCGACGGCCTTCCGAACCCCGAGATCGCCGGCGGGCCAGGCGCGCGGCCTCGCCAGATGGCGCGCGAGGAACCAGTCGGCCGTCCACTCGCCCAGGCCGCGGATCGCGACTAGCCGCGCCTTGATCTCCTCGTCACGAAGCTGCTCGAGCGCCGCGAAGTCGATCTTCTCGGCAGCGAGGCCGACGACGTACTCCGCCTTGCGGTGCGAGAAGCCGAGCTGGACGAGCTCGTCCGGATCGGCGCGGCGCAGGCGCTGCGCGGTCGGGAACGAGTACGCCTGGCCGACGCGGCGGCCGAAGCGCTCGATCAGCCGGTTCCTGACCGAGAACGCCGCGTGTAGCGAGATCTGCTGCGCGGTGATCGACGTCACCAGCGACTCGAACGGATCGGGCGCCAGCGGCGGTCGCAGGCCGGCGAGCTCCCGGGTCAGGCGCGCGAGCACGGGCTCTCGGCCGGCCCAGTCGTAGAACGAGCCGAGATCGAACTCCGTACCGAGCAGCTTGCGAACGACCGGCCGGGTCTCGGCGTCGAGCGGCTCGACGCGCACGCCGCCGCGCGCGGGCGAGATCCGGACCTCGCGCCGCCCCACGACGCGACGCAGCGAGCCGTCGACCCAGAGGTTCGCGAGGTCCGGCCCGAACGCGCGGTAGCGGCCCGTCGAGAGCTCGAAGTCGTAGGGCTCTGGCAGGCGCAGCAGCGGCACTAGAGGCGCGACGCAAGCGCGCGAAAGTCCGTGAGCGGCTCAAAGGGCACGCCCTTGGCGGCAAGCCAGTCGGCGAGCCCATCCCTCGCGAAGACGCGGTCAGCCGCCAGCGCGACGCAGCGGTCCGAGTACCCGTCGCCCACGTAAACGACTTCTCCGTCCTCCGGAAGGTCCTGGCGCTTGCAAGGCTCCCCGCAAGTACCGCAACGATGCTCGGCGCGGAAGAGCACCCGCCAGCCGTCAGGACGCGCGTCGAGCCGGTTCGCCCGGAGCTCGACCGCGTCGAGCACTCCCTCCCGCTCGAGCAGTGGCTCGATCGTCTCGTGGAAGCCGCTGGAGACGATCAGCGGCCGCCGCTCACGCGCGAGCTCAGCGAAGCCGGGCCGGATCTTCGTGTTCTCGAGCAACCAGTCGACGACTTCCTCGAGAGGCGCCGTCACCGTCGCGAACTCGGCGGCGATCACCTCGTTCAGGGTCATCGTCTCCCCGAGCGCACCCTCGACCCGCGCGTAGATCTCCCGGTCGCCGAACTCCTCGAGGACGAGGTGGAGCGTGTCCACCTCGGTGACGGTGCCGTCCCAGTCCAGTACTAGAAGTGTGACGTTACGCCCGCCGGGTCTTCGTCGGCGCTGCCGGCCGCGGGCGCGCGCTCGTCGAGCCACGAGTAGGCGTACTCGCCGTCGTCGAGGCCCTTGGCGAGCTTCGTCAGCCGCAGCGGATGGAACGTGTCGCACATCACCGCGAGCTCGTGCGTCTCGGTCTGGCCGATCGACTTCTCCGCCAGCCCCGGATGCGGCCCGTGCGGAATCCCGGACGGGTGCAGCGTCACCGAGCCGATGTCGATCCCGCGCCGCGAGGAGAAGTTGCCCGAGACGTAATAGATCATCTCCTCGGAGTTCAGATTCGAGTGGTGGTACGGGATCGGGATTGCCATCGGATCGAAGTCGAGCTTGCGCGGGCAGAACGAGCAGATCACGAAGTTGCGCCCCTGGAAGGTCTGGTGCGAGGGCGGCGGCATGTGGATCCGGCCGGTGATCGGCTCGAAGTCGTGGATCGAGAACGTCCACGGGTAGACGAAGCCGTCCCAGCCGACGACGTCGAACGGGTGGTAGTCGAGGACGTACGTCTGGTAGCCGTCCCGCACTCGCACCTTCACCTTGAACTCGCCGGTGTCTCGGTGGGTGCGCAGGTCGGTCGGCGGGTGGATGTCGCGGTGGTAGAAGGGCGCGTGCTCGAGCAGCTGCCCGTACTCGTTGCGGTAGCGCCTCGGGATCTCGATCAGTCCCGGTGACTCGAAGACGACGTAGCGCTGGTCGCCCTCCGGCCGGAAGCGATACGTGGTGCCGCGCGGGACGACGACGTAGTCGCCCTCCTTGTACGGCACGTCGCCGAAGATCGTCTCGAGCGTCCCCGACCCCTCGTGGACGAAGATCACCTCGTCGCCCTCGCCGTTGCGGAAGTAGTAGTCCATCTCCGCGTCGGGCCGGCAGAGCGAGATCTCGACGTCGTCGTTCCACATCAGCAAGCGCCGCCCGTTGAGCGCGTCGCCGCCCGGTTCGACGTCCATGGTCCGGAAGTGCCGGTGCGCGTGGCCGTCCGGGACCCACTCGTCACGCTTGATCGGCTCGAAATCGGCGACCTTGGTCACGCGGCACGGAGACGTGAGGTGGTAGAGGATCGACTCGTTCCCGGCGAAACCCTCGAGGCCCATGACCTCCTCGGTCAGGAGCCGCCCGTTGTCGCGGAACTGCACGTGCCGCTTCCTCGGAACCTCGCCTCTGACCTGGTACGTGGGCACGCGAGAAGGATAGTCAGGCTTGCTCAGCCAGGGTGGCCAGCCGCTCCCCGATGGCAGGCGCGAACTTGAAGCCGTGCCCCGAGCACGGCGAGCCGACGACGATTCGGCCGCGGCGTTCGAGGATGAACGTCTGGGCCGGCGTGGACGTGTACATGCACGTCTCCGCTGCGACGGGATCGGGGTCGGCAAGCAGGTAGGTCCCGCGGGCCCAGGTGGTGATCCGCTCGATCAGGTCGGGCTCAGGCTCGCCGGGCACGTTGGGGTCGGCCTCCGGGCCGGCGTGGTGCGCGCCCACCTTGAGGCCGTACTTCGGATCGGCGAGTGAGTACATGTCGTGCGTGTGGTCGTCCGGCTTGAACGAGACCACCGACGGCACGGGCCGGCCGCCGGTGTCGGGACGGAAGTAGCAGAGCGTCTCGCGCGTGGTCTTCACGTCGAGCGGCTCGTCCAGGAGCTCGTTGACCCATGAGCCGGCGGTGACTACGACAGCGTCGGCGTCGGCCTGGTCCGGCCGCACACGCGTGTCCTCGCGCACGTCGAGGCCCTGGGCAAAGGCCTTCAGCGCCAGGTCGGCGCGCGTGATCCCGGCTTCCGGCTGGACGACGACGAACGACTCCTCGGGGACGTGGATCGGGTACCGCCGCTCGGCCTCCTCGCGGTCGAGCCGCTCCCACGCGACGCCGCAGGCCTCGAGGGTCTCGGCGGTGCTCTCCTCCAGCGACCGCACCAGCTCGACGAGCCCGTTCAGCTCGAGGAGCGTCTCCTCCGTCTCCGCCTCGAGCTCGCGCCAGAGCTCGAACGCCTCCTGCGCGAGCCGGACGTACTCGGGCTCCGCGTAGGCGAGCCGGAAGATCCGCGAGCGCCCGTGGCTCGAGCCGTGCGGGTTCCCGACCGCGAACTGCTCGTAGACGACGACGTCGTGCCCGCGACGCCGCAGCGCCCACCCGGTGGCAAGGCCCATCACCCCAGCGCCGATCACCGCGACTCTCATCGGATTCGGTTCCTCAGGATGCCGATTCCCTCGACCTCGAGCTCGACCTCGTCGCTCGGCTGCAGCCAGCGCTCGTCGCCGTGCTCGAGGATGCAGCCGGTCCCGACCGTCCCCGAGCCGATCACGTCGCCCGGCCGCAGCTCCGTGTTCCGCGCCGCGTGGGCGAGGATCGCCTCCCACGACCAGTACATATCGCCGAGGTTCCCGCGCGAGCGCTCCTCGCCGTTCACGCGCGCGACCATCTCCAGCCGGAGGTCGCCGAGCTCGTCCGGACTGACGACGACCGGCCCGAGCGAGGTCGCGAAGTCCTTGCCCTTCGCGGGCCCGAGCCCGATCGCCATCTCTTGCCGCTGGAGGTCTCGCGCCGACCAGTCGTTCATGACCGTGAAGCCGCCGATCGCGCCGTCGGTCCCGATCACCATCGCGACCTCGAGCTCGTAGTCGAGCTTCTCGGTCCCTTCGGGATACGGGATCTCCTCGTCGGGCCCGTAGATCGCCGCGGGGTTCGAGAAGTAGAAGGCCGGGAGCTCGTACCACTCCCGAGGCACCTCGCCGCGGCCCGTCACCGCGCGCGCGTTCTTGACGTGCTGCTCGAACGCGTAGAAGTCGCGCACAGACGGCGGCCTGCGCACCGGCGCGAGCAGCCGCACTTCGTCGAGCGGATACTCCGCGTGCTCGCGGGCCTGGCCGCCGCCGGTGAAGAACGACTCCAGCGTCTGCGCCGCGAGCTGGATCACGCGGTCGCCTTCGATCCGGCCGGGCCACCCGCGCACCTCGTGCGCGATCGGAGTGAACATGCACAACCTCACGTCACGGCTCGGTATGGACGATCACATCGGCGATCCCCGGCCGGGCACGGCGGATTCGCTCCTCGATCTCGCTGGCCCGCGTGTGGGCCTCTCCCAGCGAAGCCGAGGGATCCACTGCCAGCGTGAGCTGCGCGACGAGGCCGGCGTCTGTATGGAGGAACCGAAGCTCCCGAGGCGCCGCGCCGGTCGCTTCGCGGACGATCCGCTCGACCACCGCGCGGTCGGCGGCGGCGGCGTCCTCCCGCCCCTCGGCGGTCTCCGCGATCGGCTCGAGGTGCGTACGCACGGCGTCCACCTCGGGGACCGACTCGGCGATCGCACGCTCGACCTCGCTCGCGACCTCGTGCGCCTCCTCGAGCCTTAGCTCCCCCGGCAGCTTCAGGTGCAGCGAGACCTCGGCTTTCGGCCCGACCTGCAGGACGGTCAGATTGTGGATCTCGCGCACGCGCGGGACGCGCTGGGCGG
>WNFY01008950.1_pt1 | contig 13007 bp, 10 predicted proteins | sample 5400091 | NCBI WGS metagenome assembly WNFY01 (sample SAMN13153364, study PRJNA577476) | soil metagenome | isolation source: 60 cm soil or saprolite under grassland replicate 1 | place: USA:California | collected 2016-06-15 | reverse complement strand
TGTAAGCAATGTAAGACGGATACCCGCATCAGGGTATTCAACAACGACAGTAGCCGACGGAAGAGCAATACCTTTTGCATCTTTTACCACTCCGCTTAGTGTGGCTGTTGTTACCTGGGCATTAACAGAGATAAGAAAGAGTAAAGAAGAAAGAAAGAAAAATGTTTTTCTTAGCAGTTGGGTGGATGTTCTCATAAAATCGAGTTTTGGTGAAGCAAAGGGAAACATTTTGCGGAAAAGTTTTTTAAAATATTTTCCACATTATGTACGAATAATATAATGACAGGTTTTTGATGTTGTAAACAATTGTTTCATTTTTTTATTTAACTTTCATAAGCAAGCCCCAATTCATTTTGTTATAACACAAAAAATATGAAAGCAAGAACAATCATCCTTATTATCTTAACGCTGTTTGTGATATTAATTGTGGCAGGTTTAATTAAGATGATCAGGAATAAACAAACATCAACACAACTGCAAAAGACATAGTAAAAAGTTTTTGATTAATTTCTTTTTAGTTTATTGTTATATGATAAACACAACGGTTAACTAATTACAGTAATCCGGTAATACAAGCTTATAAAATTGCTATTTATTCAACGCTTTATCATTCTGCTTTAACATCATAATTTTAAAATCTTGCGCAGTATCCCGGAATATTTCTTTATACCTGTTTAATCTAGGGGTGTCAACAGTGTGCAGTTTATAAACAATACAATTATAATTATCGGAAGATAATAAAGGCTTATATCGCACACTATTAGAAGCAGCCAGCGTAAAATTTATTGTTTTATTATTCATCCGGTAATAATATTCAATTGCAGGATAGTAATAGAAAAAACCCGAGCCAACGCTGTTGTCATAACAGGTTGTGATATTGTTTTCTAAAAAAAGTTTTGAAAGCTGTATTGCTTCTCTATCCTGTTGCCTGCTCCAGTTTAAAAAACTATGATTGTCACTTACGATCGCGATGAATAAACCTAAAAAGAAAATCAACAAATAGGCAAAAGATTTTTTAATAAGTGTTTCAACACTTTTGAATAAAACAGCGCCTGTTAAAGGTATAGCCAAACTTGTAAAGGCAAATGCTCTTTCAGGAATATCAAATTTTTGCAATAAGTAAATACCTGTCGGTAATAGATATAAAACAATAGAAATAATAAGTAAATAGCGGTAAGACCTAAATTGTTTTGCAAAAAATAATAATGCAACGCATATAAGTATCAGGAACAAAAAGCCACTGTTAAAACCTGTAAAGAATTGAGCCATTTCAGCAGTAAGGCCTGGTATATATTCAAAAGCATTTTGTATATCTGATTTATTAGCAGTGGCATTTGTAACAAAAGAAAATCCGGAAGCTAACCAAATGGGTAAGTAACAAACAAAACCAAAGAGGACAACCAATAAATTGCAAAGTGTAAATTTCTTTATATAAACAGATTCATTTTGAAAACAAACAATAGTGCCAGTTATTGCCAGCATTAACCAATAATAAACATGCGTTGGCATAGAGTACAAACCAAGTACGTTAGCTAAAATATAAATTACCAAATACGCAGACCGATGTTTATTTCTAAACCAGAACAGTAAACTAAATAAACCAGCAATGACAAAAAACAATTCAAATATCACACCCCGTGCATAAAGCATATAAAAAGTAGTTACAGGCATAAAGGCAAATAACACCATACCAGCCAATGATGGAAGATGACTTTTAAAATATTTTTTTAAGCATGCATACAAAACAAAACAGGCAAGTAGTCCTGTCAACAAAACAGGCAAACGGAGATTAATTTTCATAGGAAGGGGAAGCCATTTAAAGAGGTGCGTAATGACTTCATACAATGGGTAATTACTGTACATAAAAAAAGAAAAGTAAAATGGCTGTGCAGTAAAATAATTATAGCACCACATTTCATCATATTGCAAATCCCACGCAATAATATAATGCAGACTTTTGATGAAGATGATCAGCAACAACAGCAATACAATAAGATTTTCCTGTTTTGCAGCAGTACCATAGATTTCGAAAACTCCTTTCCATGAAAAAACAATACTCTTCCATATAAAACTGATAAACCATAAAATTTTTTCTTTTTTTTTAATCAGGAGAACCAGAAGAAAAGGCAATAGAGCAATAGCTGCATAACAGAGTTTTTGAATAAACTTAAACTTTTGAGAAGTCAACGCCTTTTCACGAAGTAAATTTTCAATTCCATTTTTCTGAACAATGACCACTATCCATTTTATAAATGTATTATAGTCTATCGTGATTAATAAGATGCAGGCACCTAATAGTAAAACAGCAAAAAGGAAAACGAATATTGAATAAATTCTGGTAACTCTATGCGGCAGCATGTAATATCTGTTGAATAAACAAAGGATAATTTTTCATAAAAATATATGAATAGAATTTACCGGATAATTTTAATTCAACAGGGCATAAAGTAAAGGAGTAACGAAATTTTAGTATTGCAGATTTAAAAAGAGAATATTATATTTAGAGAATATTCGAAAATAAATCAACGTTTGTCCACCCGATTAATTTGGGATTTACTATCAGCACTAAAAATGCCATGCTAAATTCTGTCAAGGGCTTTTGCAGCTGTTTCACAACACACTTTTTTCTCATTCAATTAAATAAAAAACGCAACAATTATGAAAAAACAATTCAACAAAACAACAAGTGCAGTCGCACTGTCTTTTGCAGTTATTCTACTATTGAATCTTGTGGGCTGCAAAAAAGAAGCGGTAACAAGTTCTACTAATCAAAGCCGCCTTAACAGCAGTACGCAAACAAATGCTGCTATGAGTACAATATTTAATGAAAAAATATTGACTGATATTTTGGTAAATATTCCCTGTGCCAATGGGGGTGCCGGGGAAGATGTTCTGCTAAGCGGTTATCTTCATATAGTGGAGAAGGTTACTGTCAATGGCAATCGTGTACATGTAAAATATCATTATCAGCCGCAGGGAATCACAGGTGTGGGTTCGGTTACCGGCGATAAATACCAGGCAACGGGTGTTACACAGGGTGAATATGGTGGTTCTTTTGTGAATGGACAATATGAGGAAACTTATATAAATAACTTCCGCATTATTGGCCAGGGCAATGGAAATAACTATCTCGTTCATATTACTTTTCATGGTACGATTAATGCGAATGGCGTAGTAACTACTGTTATCGAGAATGCTACGAGTGATTGTAAATAGAGTTTTACAAATTATTTTCTTTCTTCAAAAAAACCTTCATCAGGTATTCAGATGGAGGTTTTTTTTAATCAGGTAATGGTATAAAATATTATTATGTTATATCAGCCTTGCAAGATTGAATACAGATATATCAAAATTCAAAGGCTTTTCTGTAGCCATATCGCACAGGAGTTTTCCAATTGCACTGGAGAATTTAAAACCATGACCCGAGCAGGGGCTTGCTATAATGATATTTTTATTTTCAGGATGGTAATCAATAATAAAATCTTCATCGGGTGTATTGGTGTACATGCACACAACTGAATAATTGAATGTTGCTTTAATGTCCAAAAAGCGTTTAACGATCTCTGTTATCTTAGTGATCTCTTCATCACTTACATGCCTGTCTATTGTATCAGGAGCAGTAATTTTACCTCCATGATGAATAGCTATTTTAATGCCATCGCCCAAATCAGGAAAGCCATAAAATATTTTCTCTTTTTCAGGTTGCCAGATATAGACGAGAAAATTTTCCGGTAAAAAGTTTTTAGCGTTTCTACCTGTGCATTTAAACCAAAACAAAACCTGTCTTGCTACTGACAATGGTAATCGTAATTCCGGAAACAATCCACTAAGCCATGCACCTGCGCTAACAATTAGTTTTGCTGTAGTATATTTTTCTTTGTTTGTTATTATGTCAACTACATCACCATTGCTTTTTATTGCTGTCACAATTTCATCAAAATGAAAATGTACATTGGAATTTTTTGCGAGTTCAAGATTTGTTTTAATACATTCTTCAGGAAAAAGTATTCCTGCATTTTTTTCGTATATGCCAACTGTATTCCCTGCCGGATTAAAACCCGGGAATCGTTTTTTTATTTCATTGCTGTCAAGATATTCGTATGGAAGATTATGCATGAGAGCACTATGCATCGCACCATGAACCACTTTACCGTCATGGGTTCCAAGCATTAGCCCGCCTGTTTTTAAAAGAAGTTTTTTACCTGATTCTCTTTCGAGCTGATACCATAAATCATAGGCTTGCTGAACCAGTGGCACATACACCGGGCTTTCAAAATACGCCTCGCGGATAATCCTGCTTTGCCCATGTGATGAGCCTAAATTATGTGGCGGAACATATTGATCAATTGCAAGTATTCTTTTTCCTGTTTTTGCAAGATGATAAACAGCAGAACTACCCATAGCACCTGCACCTATTACCGCAACATCATAAGAATTGGTCATGGTTTTTTAAAATAGCAAACATAAGTATAAGTAAAAAATACACCTGAAGATTTATATAACCATAGCAAATTTATCGCGACAAAGAAATACAGCAGGTATGAAATTGTATGGAACAATTTTCCGGAATATCTTTATAAAAACTCTTATGTACTTGCGAAAATTTCTTACGAACAAAATGATGGAGAACTAATGCGAAACTGCACAGAGTTATTAATCATTCAACTTATTGATGAACTTAAATTTTGAAAAGAACTACAACAAAAACATATGTCGCATTAGATAAACAATCAAGAGGCCTTATCAAGGTTTCATTTATAAATTTACCTGATGAAAGGAACTTATTTACGTATCATTTTTTTTATCCTGTCTTTTTTATTTTACAAGTCAGCGCATAGTAAAGAAAGTGGATTAAGTATAGTTTTGGTAAAATGCGAAAACAAAGTGAACCCATTGGGAACAGCACTTGAAAATATTCACTTTAGCTGGCAAATGCATTCAACTGAAAATAACCAGTTACAAAAAGCTTATCAGGTTGTTGTTGCTTCTTCAAAGCAATTTTTAATCTCGGGTAATTATGATGTTTGGAATACTGGTAAAGTTTTATCAGGTAAGAGCATATTGGTTACATATAAAGGGAAGAAACTGCAAGCAGGAAAAACATATTACTGGCGTGTGCGCGTGTGGGATAAAAATAATTTGCAATCTGAATGGAGTGAAGAGGCAACATTTACAACAGGTTTGTTTGAAGCAAAAGATTGGAGCAACGCAAAATGGATTGGTTATGATGAATTACCCGATTCAATAAAGCTTGTTCCGGGTGTTGAAAGATTCAATGAAATTGGCAATAAATATTTACAAAGAAGTATAGTTCCATTATTCAGAAAAGAATTTAATGTTACTAAAAAAATAAAGCAGGCAATAGCTTTTGTCACAGGTGTTGGTCAATATGAAATGAGTATTAACGGAGAAAAAGTAAGCAACAATTTTTTATCACCGGGATGGACATACTACGACAAACGCATATTGTACAATGTTTATGATGTGACAGATTTATTTAAGATTGGTGAGAATGCTATTGGTATGATTGTGGGTAATGGCTTTTATAATATCACTTATGAGCGCTATGTGAAACTGCTTGTTGCATTTGGTTTTCCAAAAATGATCTGCATGGTGAAAGTGGATTATGAAGATGGCACCAGCGAAATAATTATTTCTGATGATACGTGGAAAACTTCTGCATCACCAGTTACATTCAGCAGTATTTACGGCGGTGAAGATTATGATGCGAGGCTGGAACAAACCGGCTGGAACCAGCCCGGCTTTAATGATGCACATTGGAAAACTGTACTTAATGTTCAGGCACCAAAAGGTGAACTTTTTCCTGAAGCTGATTACCCTCTGCAAGTGATGGATACTATTAATGTAAAAAAAGTTTACCGGTTAAATAACGATTCCTTTCTTTTTGATTTTGGACAAAACGCTTCCGGTATTATTGAATTAGAGGTAAAAGGAAATAAAGGCGATACAATAAAAATGATTCCATCCGAATTGATTGATGATAAAAAAATGCCCAACCAAAATGCTTCAGGAAAACCATATTATTTCACATATATATTGAGAGGCGGAGATACTGAAAGATGGCGTCCCAAATTTTCTTACTATGGTTTTCGCTATGTGCTTGTTGAAGGCGCTTCTCCTGATTCTGCAAACGATAGATCGGTTCCTTCCATCATTCAGCTTACTTCGTTCCATACAAGAAATTCAGCGCCTTCAACGGGTTCGTTTAGTTGCTCTAACAATTTGTTTAACGAGATAAATGAACTGATACAATGGGCTATAAAAAGTAATCTGCAAAGTGTGGTAACCGATTGTCCTCATCGTGAAAAGCTTGGTTGGCTTGAGCAGGATTATCTTATGGGCACATCAATTCAATACAATTATGATATACAGTTATTGTACAAAAAAATGGTGCATGATATGATGGATGCACAAACTCTAAATGGTCTTGTGCCTGATATTGCGCCTGAGTTTGTAACATTCTCTTATGGTTTTCGTGACTCACCGGAATGGGGAAGTGCTGCCGTAATCTTACCATGGCTTTTGTACAAATGGTATGGTGATAAGGAAACCATGCACGATGCATTCATAATGATGAAAAAGTATGTGGCATATCTGAAGAATAAATCGGACAATCAAATTTTATCTTATGGTTTAGGCGACTGGTACGATTATGGTCCTGCGCTTCCGGGCGAAGCACAGCTTACACCAAAAGCATTAACAGCAACGGCCATTTATTATTACGACATAAGCCTTTTAGCAAAAATGGCACAACTGCTTCATAAAAATGAGGATGCCATAAAATTTAATCACCAGGCAAATAATATTAAGAAAGCTTTCAATCAAAGATTTTTCAACGCACAAAAAAAAGTATACGCAACAGGCAGCCAAACTGCAATGGCAATGCCACTTTGTGTAGGACTTGTTGATGCACTAAATAAAACTGCTGTGTTAAAAAATCTTGTTGATTCAATTTACAAATCAAATAAAGCATTAACAGCAGGCGATATCGGTTTTCATTTTTTGATAGAAGCTTTGGATGAGGGAGGTGCTTCACAACTTATTTATGAAATGAATAACCGTGATGATGTTGCAGGTTATGGCTATCAATTAAAGAAAGGAGCAACATCGCTGACGGAAGCATGGAATGCGTTTGAAGAATCATCCAATAATCATTTGATGTTAGGACATATTATGGAATGGTTTTACAGCGGGCTTGCAGGAATTAGCCAGGAAGATAGTTCTGCAGCATTTAAGCATATAAAAATTCGCCCTGAACCGGTGGGTGATATTACTTCAGCAAAAGGAAATTTCAATTCACCTTACGGATGGGTAATGAGTGAATGGAAAAAAGAAAACGGAATTTTTAAATTGAATATTGAAATACCAGTGAACGCTGATGCAACTGTCTATTTGCCGGCAGGCGCAACTTCAAAAATATCTGTGAATAGTGAAGATGTTAAAAATTCAATGCAGGTAAAATGGATTGGCTATAAAGATAAAAAAGCAGTGATGAAAGTTGGTTCTGGAAAATATATATTTAAGGTAACTGAGTAATAAATAAAATGACTATCTCCATATATTCACTTTGCGAACTTTGTGCTGTATTTTTTCTTCGTGCACTTTGTCTACAGGACTTTGTGAATGTCCTGGCTGTTATACCACAAAGAACACTAAGTTTGACGGGGTTAATTTATGCGGATAGTCATTATAAAAAAATACTTTAATCGTAATATTCAGCATTTTCTATTCAGTTAAACCTTAAGTATTTATAAATGAAGAAATAATTTAAACCAGATGAAAGTCAAAATCATTCATTTTATTTCATTATTCCTGCTGCTACTGGTAACAGGAGTTTTTTGGGGAACATGGTTCACACTAACACGTTCATTAGATGAATTCTCAACGGCAGAATTTATTCATATTGGCAAAGTAATTATAGCAAATGTAGCAGTGCCTATGAGTATCATTATGCCTCTTTGTATTTTGTTTATGTTTTTATCAATGTTATTTTATTCAGAAAAAAAGTCGTCAGGATTTTATCTTCATATTATAGCCTTTGCTTTAATAATAATTACGCTGCTGGTGACTCTTTTGATATTAGTTCCTATTGACAATCAAATAAAGCAATGGACTACTTCTGCGCTGCCTGTCAATTGGGAATATCTTCGTACCCGTTGGGATTTTTATCATACCGTCAGGACATTTACTTCACTTGCAAGTTTTGCATGTTTTGCCTTATCAATTATAAAATATAAGAAAGAAATTAAAAGGTAACGGACGAGTATTGGATGCAAAAGGTGCGGAAAAATCTTCCTCCATCAATAACGTGCTTTAAGAATACTCAACATGTAAAATTTATACTGATTTTATTTGTGTTGTAACTTCAAACTAAAAATAAATTTATGACCGAAAAAATCATTACTGTATTTGGAGCAACCGGTGCCCAGGGAGGCGGACTTGCTCATGCCATCCTTAAGGACAAAAACAGTGAGTTTGCTGTTCGCGCCGTTACAAGAAATACTGATTCAGACAAGGCTAAAGAGCTGGTTAAAATGGGAGCTGAGGTAGTACCTGCAAATATTGACGACAAACAAGCCGTAATGCAAGCTATGGAAGGCGCCTACGGAGCCTATTGTGTTACATTTTTCTGGGCACATTTCTCTCCGGAAAAAGAGTATGCAGAAGCAAAGAATTTGGCCGAAGCAGCTAAAGAAACGGGCTTAAAGCATGTGATATGGTCTACTCTCGAAGATACACGTAAGTGGGTTCCGCTTGATGACAACCGAATGCCCACGCTGCGGGACAAATATAAAGTACCGCACTTTGATGCAAAGGGCGAAGCAGATCAACTCTTTATTGATTTGGGAGTGCCTGTTACTTTTTTCAGAGCCTCTTTTTACTGGGATAACTTTATTTATTTTGGCAGCGGGCCTAAGAAAGGACCCGATGGTAAACTCTATCTCACCTTGCCTTTGAATAATAAAAAAATGGCGGGTATAGCTGCTGAAGATATTGGAAAATGTGCCTATGGCATTTTTAAAAAAGGTAAAGAATTATTGGGTAAAACTATTGGTGTTGCCGGTGAGCAGCTTACCGGGCAAGAAATGGCTGAGGCACTTTCAAAAGCATTGGGACAAGAAGTGCAATATAACAATATAACCCCGGAGACCTTCCGTGGCTTTGGTTTTCCTGGAGCTGATGATTTGGGAAATATGTTTCAATTTTATCGCGATTTTGATAAGGTATGCAACAAGGTTCGCGATGTTAGCTTTTCAAAGGAACTGAATCCTGAATTGAAGTCATTTGAAATGTGGCTTTCAGAAAATGCACAACGTATACCACTTGATTGATCTTAGCATGATCTTATACTCTATTTAATTTTATCTTTCTTCGGTTGTAAGAGTATTGCCGGAAACGAAATATTTAAACCAAAACAAAAATTCATCAAACGTTTTCACCGCTTAACGCTAAAACCGGAACGCTTAACATTACTGCATAGCTTAAAATTTTTTATTCATTTATCTTGATTAAAATCAAAAATCATGGGCTGGACTATTTTCATACTTGCCACTTTAGGTTGGCATTTTGGTATGTATGGAATGTTTAAAAAAGCAGGTATCAAACCATGGAAAGCATTCATACCATTTTATAATACATGGTGTATCGTTGAAAAATGCAACATCAAACGGGTATGGTTCTGGCTTCAGTTGATCCCCGTTGCAGGGCAATTTATTACTATCTGGATTACTATAATATTTGTAATGCATTTTGGGAGGCTGTCACTGTTGGATCATACACTTACTGTATTGCTTCCTTTTTTTTACTTTCCGTATTTAGGTTTTACACAAGAAGAAAAATTTAAAGGTGCTGAAGTTGTAAAAAAGTACAAAAAATCTTTAATGCGTGAATGGATAGATGCTGCTGTATTTGCAATTGTGGCGGCAACTCTAATACGCACTTTCATTTTTGAAGCATATGCGATACCCAGTGGAAGCATGGAAAAAACTTTGCTTACAAATGATTTTCTTTTCGTTAATAAAATGAGTTATGGTCCACGCATTCCAGAAACACCATTAAGTTTTCCATTTGTACATAATACAATGCCGGGCTCAGAAACTACTCCTTCTTATCTCAAGTGGATCCAATTGCCTTATAAACGTTTGCCGGGCTTTACAGAGGTAAAGCGAAATGATGTGGTAGTATTTAATTTGCCTGCAGGAGATACAATTATCAATTTGCCCGGTTTTGGTTCCAAACAACTTTACTATGATATTTTGAGGAAACAATATAATGGCAATCGCGAAGCATTAATGGCTGATTATCCCATACTTGTTCATCCCGCGGACAAAACAGATAATTACATTAAACGTTGTGTGGGAGTGGGTGGAGATGTTTTGCAGATAAAAGATGGAGTATTATATGTGAATGGACAAAAGGCAATGGTGCCATCGGAATCTGAAACTCAGTATATAGTTGAAACAAATGGAACGCCTTTTAGGATGGACTTTTTAGAAGAAGAGTTGGGCTTGCAGTTTATAGATGATCCGGAGTCGCAAACAACTTATGAAACAAACCATGACTTTATTGAAATAGATAACAATAAATGCATCATGAATCTTACTCCTGCAAATGTTGCAAAATTATCTCAGCAACCTAATGTAAAAACTGTTACACCATATACAGCAAAAGATGCAGACCCCGATGTATTTCCTTTTCGACCGGATTTATATAAATGGAATCTCGATAATTATGGTCCCATCACATTACCAAAGAAAGGAGAAACCATAACATTAACTCCTGCCAATATTGCTTTGTATGAAAGACTGATAAGAGTATATGAATGCAATAAGCTTGAACAGCTTAACGGTAAGTTTTTTATTAATGGAAAAGAAACAAAGACCTATACTTTCAAGTATAATTATTACTGGATGATGGGCGATAACCGTCATGACAGCCAGGATAGCCGTTTTTTTTGTAAAAAACTTGTGTAACCGGATAGTTACATATATATTTGTAGCCGTTTGGTTACATAAATAATTTTTTATAAATGAGACGAGATGTATTTCAGGCAATAGCCGATCCTACAAGACGGGAGATAATTAATTTGATTGCCCATAATTCTTTAAACCTGAATTCAGTTGCGGAAAAATTTGATGTAAGTCGTCCTGCAATTTCAAAACACATTAAAATACTTACTGAGTGTGGCCTTATTGTTATCAAACAACAAGGCAGAGAAAGATACTGTGAAGCTAATCTTAAATCTCTTGGTAAGGTATCGCAATGGATTGAGCAGTATCGTGTATTCTGGACAAGCAAATTAGATGCTCTTGAAAATTTTTTAAGCAAAGATGCTTCGGCAATCAATAAGCCTGCACGCAAGCCACAAAAAGCTTCTACGGTGCAGGCAGTGAAACCAATTAAAAAATCAAAAAGAAAAACAAAATGAAAAACGAACCTTTTGTAATTGAAAGAACTTACAACGCTCCTGTTGAAAAAGTTTGGAAAGCCATTACTGACAAAGAAGATATGAAGCAATGGTATTTTGACATTGCAGAATTCAAGCCCGAAGTGGGTTTTGAATTTCAGTTTGAAGGAGGAAAGGATGATAAATGCTATTTGCATTTGTGTAAAATAACAGAAGTGATTCCGCGTAAAAAACTACAATACAGTTGGCAATATGATGGATATGAGGGCAATTCGTTTGTAACCTTTGAATTGTTTGCTGAAGGAAATAAAACAAGATTAAAGTTAACACATGAAGGCTTGGAAACATTCCCTATCAGCAATCCTGATTTTGCAAAAGAAAATTTTGTGGAAGGCTGGACATATCTTATCGGTACATCATTAAAAGAATTTGCAGAAAAAGCCACAATAGAAATTAATCAATAATTGTTAATCTTCTAAAATAATAATCATGAAGATTGTACTAACCAGTGTAATGGTAGGTGACCAGGAAAAAGCACTTAAATTTTATACAGATGTTTTGGGCTTTGTTAAAAAAACTGATATACCAATGGGAGGACCCAGATGGTTAACAGTTGTTTCACCGGAAGGGCCCGATGGCATTGAATTACTTCTTGAGCCAGACTTCAATCCGGCTCTTGCCGGAGCTGCGAAAACATTCAAAAAAACTCTTTTTGATAAAGGAATACCATGGACATCCTTTGCTGTTGATGATGTGCAAAAAGAGTATGAAAGATTGGAAAAACTTAGTGTAGCATTCAAAACAAAGCCAACACAAATGGGACCGGTAACTGTCGCCATATTTGATGATACATGCGGTAACCTGATACAGATAGCGCAGAAATAAAAGAAAATAACATTCAATCAGAAACAACAGCAATTGATATCGCACTTTTGTGTTTGTATTGCGGGGTCTTCACCAAAAGTAAGACCCTGCGGTATTTTTAATACTATTACTAAATTTACTTTTAGAAAGACTGAACGGAATAAATATATTGATGAAATGCGCCGTCGCTATTCCTAACTTATTAAAATCCGGTTTATCAACTTTTGTTTATAGATAAAATGTTGCAGTATAAATTCCTTTCTTGTGATTACCGGCTTTCGTTTTTGTTTTTATTTTTTAAAAATCTCAAAGAAAGCCAATGAAATTTTTTCATTATACCAGCGTGGTTTTTCATAGCATCGTCCTTGCGTCGCAATCACTTTATCTCCATTACAAATGGCATCAATGCACTTCTCTACGACAAATATTTATCTTTAATAAATTTTTATTTATTGTCATTTATTTATCGCTAACAAAGCGTAAATTCTATCAATGAACAACACAAAAGAATCAAGAACAAGGTTTGAAGGTTCACAGCCAATCCTCAGTGTTAAAGATATGTCTGTTAGCGTCAAATACTATGTTGATGTGCTTGGCTTCACAAATGCAGATTGGGGCAATGAAGACTTCACATCTGTAAACCGCGACACTGCTGGGATTTACCTTTGTCGTGATGCGCAAGGTCAATCAGGAACATGGGTGTGGATTGGCGTAG
>WNFY01017154.1_pt1 | contig 13010 bp, 12 predicted proteins | sample 5400091 | NCBI WGS metagenome assembly WNFY01 (sample SAMN13153364, study PRJNA577476) | soil metagenome | isolation source: 60 cm soil or saprolite under grassland replicate 1 | place: USA:California | collected 2016-06-15 | reverse complement strand
TCTCGGACTATTTGCCCAGCAACCTCACACAAATATATAATAGATTCGTTTTATGCTGCTTTTTTAGTTATGCCACATTCCGAACTTGATACTTCGTATGAAAATAAGACTCAGACCTCCAAAAAGCTCTTTCATGAAGCCAACAACGTCTTCGCAGGTGGAATCAACCACAACATTCGCTTTTTCAGACCTTATCCATTCTTTTCAAAATGTGCCAAAGGCAAAAATCTCTACGACGTAGATGACAACGAATATGCTGACTATTGGATGGGACATTGGTCGCTTATCTTAGGCCACTCTCCACCTCCAGTTGTAAGGGCTTTGTCGCAACAGCTTAGAAACGGTACTTTGTATGGGACGGCAAACAATATCTCCCTGGGGTTAGGGGAGTTGATTCAGAAACTCATGCCGGGTGCTGAGAATCTGCGCTTCTCAAGCACAGGTTCTGAGGCAACGATGTACGCGGTGCGTCTGGCAAGGGCAAAGAGCCAAAGACGTGTCATTGCAAAGATAATTGGTGGATGGCATGGATTCAATACTACTCTCATGCAAACAGTAAACTATCCGTTCCACAAACAGGAGGGTGTAGGCATCATTGCAGAAGAGGAACAATTCGTTGAATCGTTACCCTTTAACGACCTCGAGTTATCCATAAAGATTCTTGAATCTGTTATCGACGATTTAGCTTGCATAATTCTGGAACCCATACTCGCAGGTGCAGGTTGCATTACCCCTGACGTTGGCTACTTAAAGGGTCTACAAGAATATGCGCAGAAAAACGATATCATTCTTATTCTGGATGAGATTGTCACAGGTTTTAGATTAGCCATCGGGGGAGCTGCGAAGAAATACGACCTGAAACCAGATCTGTTTACACTAGGCAAAATTGTAGGTGGAGGTATGCCGATAGGAATTGTTTGCGGGAAGAAGGAAGTTATGTCGCTAGCCGACCCTGTCTTGATCAAAGAGAATCACCTTAGATGCAATATAGGTGGAGGAACTTATTCCTGTAACCCTATGACCATGGCGGCAGGATTAGCAACCCTTAACTATATTGATGAGAATAGGAATGAGATCTATCGGAAGATAAATGAGCTAGGTACAAAGGCTAGGGCAGGTTTGACCAAGATATTTAGCGAGGCCAAAATCGACGTTCAAGTTACCGGTGAAGGGTCGCTATTTTTAACTCATTTTCTAAATAACAAGGTTAGAAGTATAAGGAACGCTGCAGATGCGGCATTGTCCAATCACGACCTATTATACAAGTACCACATGGGACTAATAGCGTTGCATCAAATTTTTTTTCTGCCGTCAAAAATGGGAGCAATATCGTCTGTACACTCCAATACCGACATTACTCATTTACTTGATGCTACGCGAGCATTAGTGGACTCTGGGAGACTATCGTCGGAGAAACACTCCTAAATGGATTTCAACAGATGATGATGTCACAACCTCCAAACGATTTATACTGCACGCAGTACAATCCGATTACTGCAGTACTATTGTTTCAACCCACAGGACCAACTCTAATTGAGAAGATACCTTCTTTGATTAAGGGTTCGAACGTTCAAACCACTACTCGTGAAGCTAATTGGCAAGCCTTGTCAGCCTCGCTAGGCGATCGACCCAAGGATATGAAAATTTGGGTAGAAGCGTACGGCTGCACTGCTAGCATGGGAGATTCCGAAATGATAAGCGGGCTCTTAAAGGACAGTGGCTATGATTTAGGTAGTAACGAAAGGGACAGTGTTCTCAGTATTATCGTTACATGCTCTGTAAAGGACGTAACTGAACACAAAATGCTTCACAGAGTAGGTCAATTAATGAAAACAGGAAAACCTTTGATAATAGCCGGTTGCTTACCTAAGGCAAACAAGAAACTTCTCGAAACTAAATATCCTACAGCTTCACTTCTTGGACCACATGCTATTAACGACACTATAGGTGTTGTTAAATCCGCAATTTCTGGACGAAGAACAATAGCTCTCGAGGATTCCGGGTCCGACAAAATCAACCTACCTAGAGTACGGCTAAATCCTGTGACTAGCATAATAGAAATAGCGAGTGGATGCATGAGTGGATGCACATTCTGTCAGACGAAACTCGCAAAAGGGCAATTAAGAAGTTATCGGATAGGAGATATACTAAGGCAGTTTCGATACGATGTCCAAGACGGTTGTAAGGAAATCTGGCTTACGTCGACCGATAGCGGCTGTTATGGAAGGGATATTGGATCAAATCTGATCGAACTCCTTAAATCGTGTATTAGCGTAAAGGGCGACTATCAAATTCGAATCGGCATGATGAATCCGATGTTTCTCCCGGACATGAGTAAGAAGTTGGCAGAGCTCCTCGTTGAAAGCGAAAGGATCTTTAAGTTTTTGCATATTCCAATACAAAGCGGCAGCGACGTTATTCTTAGGAAGATGAAAAGAGGTCATACCGCGAAAATATTCGTTGACGCGGTCAAGGCATTTAGGCGCAAAATTCCGGAAGTGACCATCGCAACTGATGTGATTGTTGGGTTCCCGTCCGAGACTATGGATGATTTCAAGAGAACTCTTGAGATAATTAAAATTACTGAACCTGATATTGTCAATATTTCTAAATACGGTGCAAGACCTGGGACTATAGCTGCAAGGTTTAAGAAGATAAATTCTCAGGAGATAAAAGTCAGAAGTAGGCAGACGCATCTGCTGATGAATAATATTGGTTTGAAACGCAACGCGTTATGGAAAGAGTGGGAAGGCGAAATAATTGTTGATCAATCAGATACCAAGGGGCTGCAGGGGAGAAACTATGCATACAAGCCCATACACGTCGCCCGCTCAGCAGCCGATCAAGTTCAACTTGGCGACAGAATAAGAGTAAAAATCCAAGACTTTTCAAGCCATATCTTGAAGGGAAGATTAGATAATGATTATGACAATTAGCTCAACGCAGTTGGACTTGATTTGTTTTTATGTAGACCACCAAAACTCTTAACTAATATCTGTGCGATCCAGGTAAAGGGGATGGTTCTGGAAAATAACTTGGCCATTAAAAACCCAATTCTTATAATGGGTATTGGGGGCGCAGGTAGCAGGATAGCAAGTGACGCCTGCAAAACACTCAATTCTGAATGTGTTTTGATAAGTAATGACGCGAAGGACCTAATCGAAAATTTTAGTACTATTCTAATTGACCCAAAATCCTGGGTAAATCCGTCTAGTTACAAGTTAAGGTTTTACGCCCAAGATTCAGCTAAACGGATAAGACCGGCGCTACTTGGTTATAACACCGTGGTCGTGGTAGCAAACTTGGCTGGTAGGGGTGGTAGCGCAATTGCTCCGGTCGTTTGTAGACTGGCAAAAGAAGAGTCAAATTCAAAAACTGTGGTGTCCTTCGTCATCATGCCTTTCAAATTTGAAAAAGATCGCATCTTTCAGGCAGGGATCTCTCTCAAAAGAATACGAGAAGCTTCTGATGCAACTATAGTGATCGATAATGACGCTTTCCTGGACAATAATCCAGAATTATCAGCCGAAGAATGTTATCAAATCACAAATAGAGCTTTATCTGAGACTATTGGACTAGTTTGCTGCGGCACTTACACCTACAACGAAATGAGTTTGTTATGTACCAGCAGTAATCTTGGCGGAGCAGAATTATCTTCCAGGGATTCCGTTGCGATGTTATACCAGAACGCGTATCCAGGCTCTGTGAAAAGTGCCATGCTTTACGTCATGGGAGGGAAGAAGGTTCCTCTCGGCCTTTTGAATTCGCTTTTTAATACGTTGCAGCAACTCTTTAGGGATGACGGAAATGCAGGCGTTGCAATTGTAGCATCGGATTCTGACGAAAGGAAGGTTCATCTTCTTGCGTCTTTTGACGAAACAGCAAGGTTTGAAGAATACGATCCACTTTCCCGAATCATTCCGGAAAAAAATGTTTTGGATTGGGATGATATGGATTGCTCCCCTGACATAGAATTGGCAATTTCAAATCTCGAATAAGAAAATTTTGATGCAAGAGAAATTTTCCTTGGCTAACATGTTATTGTGTAATTTTAACAAAGGCATTGGTTGCGCGAGTCATAAGTTGATTAATGGATAGTGATGCGTAGTAATCTATTCAGTTCTATTCGGAAGCCTCAGGTCCTTCTGACAATTCAGATGATTTGCTTTCCTCCGAGCCTTTTTTATTTTGTTCATCCTTCGTCGCCTCATCATATAGGGAGACCACGACCGCCCCGTCTTCATCTTTGACCAGCTTAAGCCGAACCTTTCTTGGAGGATTTGTTTTACCTCTCCTCCAAATCTGCCGATTCAAATCTTGATCAAGTTTCACTTCATTGCTTTTCATATTTTTTTTTGCAAATTCTCTGATCATGGTTATAACCCGATCCGTCCTTCTATAACGTGGGGTTATCCACGCTCTTCCCAGGTTTACGGTTTCAATCCGCGTTACACTTTCTTCAGAAGACAACTTCGATAGCATACTCCTCTCAAAGGCTACCCGACGTTTACATCCGTCTTGCGCCACAAGCGACGTTTGGGATTAGTCCTTACGTGCCGGTGTGTTCTAATTATTACCCAGGCTGGGACCGCTTTATTCTGCTTTGTACGTTTCATTAGCCTCATTTTTAAGGCCGTTTTTTTTCGGGCAGCCATCTAATCGTTGGATTCAGTGGTCCTATTTTTAAGTGTTGATTTCCAGCGATTATCTCTCCTAGTTACTTTCTTGCAAGAGTGTGCGTCTACTCTTCAAGCTGTTGCCATCAGCAACCGCCTAAGATCTTAAATCTGTCCTCATGTTTTGACTTTATTAACTCGTTTGTAGAACAAGAACAAGATAGTTGAAATACGCGTATTATGCCTTCAAGAGATAAGAGAAGGGTCAATAAAAAAATGTACATTAGAGAGCCGTTGGAATAACCCATGTTCAGTTCATTTGGTAGTGTGGTGAAATCTTCAATCAAGCGCTCAACGCAATCGATAATTAATCTTCGCCTTTCATTTGTTTCCTTGATTTGAAAATCGGTTTTATCCCAAGCGCAGAGTAATCTCCTGTTGAGCAGGTAAAGCACAGCTCTTCCTTGGAAATGCCTATTGCCTTTGCCAAGTTCGTAGTACTATTATATGCAACGTAATCTGCACCTATTATTTTTGAAATATTAACTCCAGCCTGCGTACCTGACAGGTCATTATTCGCGTGCCTAAACGCTAAGAGTTCTTCTTGCGATGGAAAATCAATGCCAGCATAGCAGGGATAACTAATTGGAGGATATGTTATTATCATATTAATCCGTTTAGCACCAGCTGCGCGTAAGGTCCTGATTATGGACTTGGAGCTATTACCCCTAACGATGCTATCGTCTACAACAACAATGTTTTTCCCGTCAATTACCTCACGAATAGGAATAATACCTTTGTTAATCTCAACCCTACTTTCTTGATTAGGTTCTATGAAGCTGCGCATTGAACCTCGTCTACTGTATCTATCCTTAAGCAATCCCTCTTCGAAAGGTATGTCCATCTCCAATGCATATCCTAATGCCGCCGGCCTCGCGGAATCTGGGACCGGGATCACCACGTCAGCATCCCGAACTGGGAATTGTTTAGCAAGGAACTTCCCAATCCTTCTCCTCGCCGCATACACATTCACCCCTTCCATAACGCTGCTAGGGTGGGCAAAGTATGTGTATTCAAATGCACAATGAGCATGGGGGCTATCGACTGAAAATTGTTCAGATTCAATCCCTGCTTGGCTCATTTTGATAATTTCACCAGGATCGACGTCCCGTCTAAGGTGTGCTCCGATGGCAGATAAAGGAGAAGGAGCCGACCATCTCATCTCTTAAGATAGAAACAGCCTTAGTAAAGCTGCCCTTTTCAGTTGTATGCATCACAAGACGCTGTGCTGCCACTAAGGTATCGCTCATCGTTTGCGGAGTGAAAGTGCATCCACCCACCATAGCTGATAATTCTTCTACATTCGCTATCGTGCCATTGTGAGCTACGCACAAATCTTTTACTTTTAAGGGTTGAGCATTTTGTAATGTGCTCTTGCCGAAAGTAGAATAACGAACATGCCCAATCGCCGCATGTGACTTGTACCTCTTCACTATTGTCTGAAACTCTGATGCTGCCGCAGACACTAGTCCAAGCTTTTTTAGTGGCATTCTGTTTGGAATTGCGAGGCCCCATGACTCCTGCCCCCTATGTTGAAGTGCACGAAGAGAATCTATGACGAACGGTATAACGTTAGAACCGTTCAGCGAGAATGCTCCCACTACTCCACAATTTTCATGAATCATATTTGCTCAATTTTTGAACCGTATTCCGATGAATTTAACGATAGACACCCCTTATCGCTGAAATGTTATGATTAGAGCGTTTGTCCACTTTCAGTTACTAAACACAACAATACACTAAAAAACATTCTTGTTGCTCACCTAGTTGCATCAGTACATCACTCAACACTTTGATTGCCTTCCGACTGCCAAGCGCTAGAGCAATTTCAAGCGGCTGGTCACCCTGTCTACGAACTCAGCTGGTGCTGGCCCTATCGCTATACATGTAGTGGTTCCCGCAGGAATTTGTGTAAGACCCCTGTCCTCCACTTGAACTACAATTAAAGACAGATCCTCGGCAACCTTACGCAATGCTGTCAGCTCTTCAAAACTTTGCACCTTTACCACGACTTTTGCCTGACCAGATTCGAACCACCTCTGAAACCAGGCTGGGTTAAACTGCTTCGTTCTTTCGGCTCCAAGAACCGCTGCATGAGCTACCTGCGCTGCCGTCTTCCCTATACCCATCCGAAGGTCCCTCCTAACGACGATAACCTGCTTGTACGTCACAGCTATACACTTTAATTAATAGACTAAGAAATAGATTGCCTATCTTCCACGATGTCAGATTATTTTGATGTTATAATCGCAGGAGGTAGCATATCCGGCCTATTAGCAGCACGCGAAATTGCTGGTGCTGGAAATAGATCTGTCGCGGTCTTGGAAGAAGATCCCGAAATCGGAACACCGCAGCATTGCGGCGGATTAGTTAGCATAGAGGGAATAAAGAATCTTGGCGTAGTACCAACACCCAATGTGATTGAAAATAGAATCAAACAGGCAAAAATTTTTTCTCCTTCGCATTCTTTCATGCTAGACACCAAAGGCCAAAAAGTGATTGCCCTTGACCGGCGTCTCTTGGATAAACAGGTGGCTCTTCAAGCACAAAGATTGGGTGTGGAAATAAGGACAAGGTGTTCCGTTCGTTCTGTTTATGAAAAAAAACCGGCCCTAGATCATAATCAGACAGATTTTAGCCAAGGTATAAAAACATCTGAGGGCGATTTTAGTTGCAAATTCTTTATTGATGCTAGGGGGGTGGCATCCGTAATTCAGAATAGACGGGAGGGCATACTTCAATCCGCCCAATATGAAGTTTATTCTCCATGGATACAGAACGAGACTGTAGAGGTTCAGTTCGATAGTCAGAAATATCCAGGTTTTTTCGCATGGATTATTCCGACAGGAGACGGTACTGGAAAAGTGGGAGTAGCTGGAAAAGGTATCAATGCGGCAACTGCCTTGAAATCGTATATGGAAAGCAAAGGGGAAAAGTATTCAGTTGTTCGTAAAGTATATGCACCAATTTGGGTCTCCGGCCCGATTGAGAATTTTATTGGTGCTCCAAGAACAGTAATTATCGGGGACGCGGCGGGCCAAACAAAACCGACAACGGCAGGTGGAATTTATACATGTGGAATGGGAGGAATTCTTGCAGGTAGGGCGATATCGAAGGCACTTGAAGAAAACGACATTAATATGCTATGGGATTACCAGAAAAGTTGGCTCGCTATTTTCGGACCCGAATTTAACAAAATGATTCTTGCAAGACGAATACTGGAAAGGGTTGACAATAAGACACTAGATGAATTATTTTCGGCGGTTTCCGAATCGAGGCTTCAAGAAATATCTAGGACAGGGGAATTCGATTTTCATACTGCTGCTTTGACAAAAATATTTGGATCTAGGGACGGAATAAAGATAATGAAAGCAATATTAGGTAACGAAATCAGGCGATTATTAAGCTAAGGAAGATATAAATTCGGTTATCAATCTTTGAGTTTACATGTCCCAGCCGTTACAGCTTCCTGTTTGTACATCCTGCAGTAGACCTATAATGCCTAACGATGAGTGCGTCAAATACTACTGTCCAAATTGTGGATATGTTCTGATTTGGAGATGTGAAAGTTGCCGAGAATTTGCCAGAAATTATAAATGCGTAGGGTGTGGATTCGAAGGCCCGTAGACATGACCCGTCTTGTTGCAAGAATCAGGATCTTGCCTGCCGAAGCTGATTCTGACCTAGAGGATATAGTACATCGCCTAAAGACTGTGATTCCCGATGGTTTTGAATTGATGGCCCATGCAAAAGAACCGATCGCATTTGGCGTGGAGGCAATTGTTGGAGATTTTCTAATGGAAGACGAAGCAGGCCAGATGGATAGGCTAGAACAGTTCATAAAGAAGACAGATGGCGTTGGCGAGATCGACGTGATAAACATAAGCAGACAATCAGTAAAAATTAAGTCCAAGTTTTGAGAAGGAGCTCAAAGCTGAAACTTGAAAAAATCTCGTGGAAGAAGCAACGATGCAAGTGACGAATCTTCCCCAAAATTACACCTGCGAGTAGTGGAAGCTAAACACCGAGATTTAGGAAAACGTCGGGCGCGTATTGATTCGGATTCGATGCGTCGAATGTGCATTGAACCTGGCGAGGTCATAGAACTAGTAGGCAAACGCAAGACCGCTGTTACAGCTTGGCCGAGCGATGCAGAAGAGAGTGAGATTGATATTATCCGGATTGACGGCCAGACGAGAAAGAATGCAGGAGTGGGATTGAATGATCTGTTATCAGTACATAAGGCCATATCAAAACCAGCAAAAGCAGTAGGTCTGATGCCTTTGGGAAGCAGCACTGTTTCTTTTGATAAGGAATTCTGTGAGTTTGTAAAGAATAGACTCAGAGGCTTCCCCGTAACTGAGGGGGATGAGATTTCTGTAGTAATTCTGGGCAATCCTATGGATTTTCGTGTAGAAAAGATAACACCCAGAAGTATCGTGAAGATTGAAAGATCCACGAAGCTGAATATTATGGCTGAGAGTTCTCTTGATAAGAAGCCGCGAGTGACTTATGAAGAAGTGGGCGGTTTGACAGAACAGATCAAGCGCCTTAGAGAAATTGTCGAGCTACCTTTAAGACAGCCGGAGATATTTGCACGACTAGGTATCGAACCTCATAATGGGATACTGATGTACGGTTCTCCTGGCTGTGGGAAAACTCTGATCGCTAAGGCACTGGCTTCGGAATCCGAAGCGGCTTTCTTTATTATTAATGGCCCAGAAATCGTAAACAAATACTACGGTGAAACGGAAGCTAGACTACGAGATATTTTCAAAGAAGCAAGAGATGCGTCACCAAGTATCGTCTTTATCGATGAAATCGACGCCATCGCTCCAAAGAGAGAGGAAGCATTTGGTGACGTAGAGAAGAGGGTTGTGGCACAATTGCTTGCATTAATGGATGGTATGTCTGAACGTGGTAATGTAATAGTATTAGGAGCCACAAATAGACCTGAAAGCATAGATCCTGCCTTGAGGCGTCCCGGCAGATTTGATAGAGAGATCGAGGTGGGGGTGCCCAATGTGGAAGGCAGACTAGAGATACTTCAAATTCACACAAGAGGTATGCCACTTGCCCAGGATATCGACCTTCCGTCTCTGGCAAAGGATCTTCATGGGTATACTGGAGCAGATATAAAGGCTCTCTGCAGAGAAGCGGCCATGAAAGCATTGCGGCGCTATTTCTTATGGGAGGATGTAGGCGGACTATATGACGCCAAACGTACATTGTATTATAACCTCATTACTGCTATCAAAGAGCCTGAAAACTTTGTCAAGATGGGCGTCAAATCTCCGAGAGGGGCATTATTATTTGGCGCTTCTGGCTGTGGTAAGAGCTTGATTGCAAGGGCCTTGGCAACCGAGAGCAGTGCAAATATAATAATGGTAAGGGGTCCTGAGGTATTGTCTAAGTGGGTTGGAGAATCAGAAAAGGCAGTCCGTGAAATATTTAGGAAAGCAAAAGCTTCTTCGCCGTGTGTTGTTGTTTTTGATGAACTGGATTCTCTCGCTAGACCCCGCGGGGAGGATGATTTATCCGGTAACGAAAGGGTCTTGTCTCAGCTTCTGACAGAGATGGATGATTCAGGGAGTGCAGGCGTTATAGTAATCGGAATCACAAATAGACCCGATCTAATAGACACGTCTCTGCTGAGACCTGGAAGATTAGACTTGATACTGTTCATAGGAGCACCTGACGAGAAAGCACGACTCGAAATAATGAAAATTTTGACTGCTTCAATGCCACTTGCAAACGACGTTAGCGTGGAGAATATATCTCAATCTACAAAGGGATTCAGCGGTGCCGATCTCGGTGCACTCTGTAGAGAAGCAGCCGTGAGTGCAATGAGAAGCAAATCAGAGATTATCACTAGCGCTGATTTTGGCCGCGCTTTACGTCTGGTAAAGCCATCGATAACTAAAGATGTTGAAGACTGGTATGAGTCAATGAAGAAGAGCATTACGTATTCGATGCCCAAACAAATAGACAAGGCATTCTACGGATAGGGATTGTTAAACGAACATTACAGCCCTATTCAATTGCGAGTAGCCAAATTCCAAAATAATAATCTAACACGGTTTGTGTATACATTGATATACAGATAAACCACCCAGATATTGAGGCAACACTATGAATTACCCTTTGCGTAATCTAATTTACGAGAAAATAAAGCAGGCAGGTAATATGACAGATTCCGATTTAACTAATGCTTTGACCAAGGATGGAGTATCTATAACTGAAGCCGAGTTAGACAAGACTTTGCTTGACCTAGAAATATATGGGCTTGTGAGAGTCTCATGGGTAACAAAAGATAAACGCAGGATAGAGGCAGGATTGGTGGATCCCACCTCCCACTAGAAGACGGATAAGTACACTCAAAACCTGTAATAAAACAGAGCGTCGAGTGCTAACCCAACAAAAATCACGACAAGGTACGGCGCTGTCACCTTATACGCCTTCCAGGCAAATTCTGGAGTAGGATTTTTTGTCAATTTATAATGATATATTAACATCAGCGAACCCGAGATAGCTGCAACTACAGTATATAGTAGGCCTAACCCAAAAAAATAAAGCGCCACAGAATACGGGAGCAATATAGCTGTATTTGCGAAAATGTAGCTGGACGTCTTCTGATTTCCAATTAGAACAGGAAGCATTGGGATCCGAACGCTCGCATATTCCTCTCGTGCCTTTATTGCTAGACACCAAAAATGAGACGGAGTCCACATAAATACTAACCATCCAACAAGAAATCCGAGTAAATTAATTGATCCGGTGGCGGCGGCCCAACCTGCCATAGCAGCGGCGCTCCCTGCAAATCCCCCAATTACGATATTTGCCGCGTTGTACCGTTTAAGCCAAACAGTATAAACTATAACGTAAAAAAATATCCCGACAGCAATCAGGCCCGTCGCAACGGGATTCAAAGTAAACCATGCCAATATGACCGACAGAATGCTCGTTCCCAAACCAAAAGCCATGACGCTCCTAGGAGACAACCTGCCAGAAGGAATTGGTCTGCTCGATGTTCTATACATTATTTTATCAATATCTCTGTCATAGTAGTGGTTAAGAGCACTGGAGCCCATCGACGCTAGAGCGCCAGCCAAGGTCAAAAAGCCTAATTGCCAAGCCGTCACATGCCAACCTGGCGTATTGTCAAACTTGCTACCGGCGAGTAAAGAAGTAACAGCTGTGATTACTAAAACTACTACTATGCGGGGCTTTGAAACTTCAACATACTCCTTTAGCCTCACTGCGCAAATACCTTAATTTTGCTCTAACACTGCTTGCATTTAATTGATTCGCCACACTCAACGACACTCGCAGCATTACCATATATCTCATAATCGATACTTTTCGATATATTTTGTGGCATTTGTAACGGTGCCGATGATTTCAGTTGCACCAGAATCAACAGTGTATAACCGTAAGACCTCGATCGGCCTTTCTATTTCTTTACAATCTCTTGTCCCAAGAGTCCTCGTGTAATCCTGCTTGTTTGTTTGCATTCTTCCGAATGATTTGGAGTGCTTTTTCAGCCTGCTCTTTTCTTGGAAGTTGGATCATGAACACGTTACTTGAGTTACTAACAGAAGAGGTACTAACAGAAGAGGGATCAGGGGCAAGTGATATTAAACCCGTTTCCGATAATAATTCAAAGAACTCAATCATGTCGTTGGCATATAAAAGAAAATTTTCTTGCATGTCCGTATTGAGGAATTTCATTTGGATATCTACGAACACGTGACGACCGTCATGAAATATGTTCAACAAAGTGTCAACCGCTACCTTTTTGATATAGATCTTTTTCATAATCTCGTCATATCTTCTAGGATCAACGTAGATGGTAGGAACTTTAGCGCCTCTGAAATCAGTTAAGGCCGCTCCACGTTTATGTAAATTTGAGATGAAGTCCTCAAGTGATCCAAAAGTTCTGCTTCCTGTGGCCAAAGGAGGTCTGTTGCCAGCTACAATATTGTCCTTATCGGTATCCGCCAATTGTTTCGGAAAAATAGTCTTTAAGTTCTATGTTGTATTGCATCTTCTTGTAGAGATATTCATGCGACTTACAAAGATAGAATGGCATTTGATTCACAGATTCCATAACGTTATAGTTACTTCTTTCCTTTACTAATTCTAGCTGAACGATAAAGTCTGCGTCTCCGCCGCAAATATTACATCGAAGAACCTCAGACGAACTTGTATGATTTAAGTCAGCAAGTTCATCATCAAATTCTTTGTCGCCATCCACAGCGCAACAAATGCAGCACCCTCTTAAAAAAGTTTGTACAAGCCTTGCCTGGGTTCTAGCACACGCTCTATGATTAA
>WNFY01004406.1_pt1 | contig 13010 bp, 15 predicted proteins | sample 5400091 | NCBI WGS metagenome assembly WNFY01 (sample SAMN13153364, study PRJNA577476) | soil metagenome | isolation source: 60 cm soil or saprolite under grassland replicate 1 | place: USA:California | collected 2016-06-15 | reverse complement strand
TGCTGGATTCGCGTACGGCTGGTGATGAGCCGTACATGCTGGCGCACAACTTGAAGAACGTTATCGTCCTCGTGGACAAAGACCGCGTCAAAAGTGGCCTGCTTGCCATCGACAAATGGAAAGTCGATACGCTCCTGCTGGACGACGGCTTGCAATATCTCCATCTCAAACATCGGCTGGACATCGTGCTTGTGGATCGGCAGGCGCCGTTTGGTAATGAATTTCTCCTTCCGCGTGGCACGCTGCGTGAGGCGCCACGAAATCTTCGACGTGCCAGCTACATTTTTATCACGAAAAGCACAGGGGAATCCAACGACGCTCTCGTGAAACGGGTTCGCCGTTACAATCGCACCGCGGAGATTATCGAATGCGCGCACAAGCCGCTCTATCTGCAGAACGTTTTCACTGGGGAAAGAGTGCCACTGGAGCGCTTGCGTGACACTTTTATCGGCTCGATCAGCGCCATAGCCGCGCCCGAAAGCTTCGAAGCCGCATTGGAAAAGCTCGGTGCGCACGTCGATCTGGCCAAGCGTTACATCGATCACCACTACTATTCCGAAGCGGAGCTAACCAGTTTCGTCAAACGTTGTATCCGACGCGACCTGGAGATGATTGTGACAACTGAAAAGGATTCGGTGCGCATGCCGCGTTTGCCCGAGGTCGAAGTAAAAGTGCCCATTTATCTTTTGCGGGTGGAGATTGAAATTCTTAGCGGCCACGAAAGCTGGGAGCATTGTGTGGCGCGCATTTGCAAACCACAACCTCTGCTCCCGCCCGAAAGGTTCTTCGCCTGACCGTTTGTCATTCCGAGCGAAGTCGAGGAATGGAACGAGTGGGACGAGCGACATAGACGGTTGCGCCGCGAGGGTAGCGGCGAGAGAGTCGGGAGACGAACGAGTCAATCTCTTGATGTAATGCCTCAAAAAGCCGAGCTAATCATAGAAGATCGCAAGATTCAGGTATCGAATCTTGACAAGGTGCTTTATCCGAAAGCCGGATTCGCAAAGGGCCAGGTGATCGATTACTACATCCGCATCGGGCCAGTTCTTTTGCCGCATCTAAGGGATCGTCCGCTCACCATGAAACGGTATCCGGACGGTGTGGACGGCCAATTCTTCTACGAGAAGAACTGCCCGTCGCACCGCCCGAAATGGGTACAGACAGCAAAAGTGTGGAGTGAAGGTAACCAGCGGATTATGAATTATTGCCTCGCCAACGATTTACCGACGCTCGTGTGGGCTGCAAACCTCGCAGATCTCGAACTGCACACATCGCTCTCACGCAAAGACAACCTCGACTGCCCAACGATGATGGTGTTCGATCTCGATCCCGGCGCGCCCGCCGATATTGTCCAATGCTGTCAGGTCGGGCTGTGGCTTCGCGATTTGCTAGCGAAAATGAAACTTAAATCGTTTGCAAAAACGAGCGGATCGAAGGGACTGCAGGTCTACGTGCCGCTGAATACTTCGGTGACTTACGATCAAACCAAGGATTTGTCGCGCTCTCTCGCCCAATATCTGGAGCACGAGCATGCGAATTTGGTCACCTCGAACATGTCCAAGGCAGTGCGCAGAGGCAAAGTGTTCGTCGATTGGAGCCAGAACGACGAACACAAGACCACTATTTGTGTTTATTCACTCCGAGCCAGAGAAGAGCCGACGGTTTCAACTCCGGTAACGTGGAACGAAGTCGAACACTGCCTGAAAAAGAAGAAGGCCGAGCTGTTGAAATTCCGCTCAGATCAAGTCCTCGTCCACGTGGACAAACTCGGCGACCTCTTCGGGCCGGTCGAGAAACTGAAACAAAAATTGCCGAAGAAGCGGAATATTTAGGATTCCCACGACAAAACAATTATTGAGTATGAACAATCACATATGGTTCGATGCGATTGGATGGACGGGAGCAGCCTTTCTCCTGGTGGCTTACGCAATGATTTCCTCTAAAAAATTGGAGGCAGACTCAACTGCTTACCAACTCCTCAACATCATCGGCAGCCTTTTCTTGGTCGCTAACACGATCTTTTATCGGGCATATCCTTCGTCTTTTGTGAACGTGATTTGGGCTGGCATAGCAGTTTTTTCGATCGCGGCTAGAAGCCGACTCTCGTCTGAATAGATTGGAAATTTCTCTACGTGCGCAAAGCAAATCTGAAAGACATTCCGGAGCAGGAACGAAAATCGCCGAAAGGAAAGTTTGGGCGATTCATGAAACATATTTCCATCGCGCTTGGGCGCGAGCCGGAGTCACTCGATCTATCGAAGCGGCATCCGTTTGACCTCACGCTGGTCCGAATTCCAAAGGGCAAATTCCTTTGTCCCTATCACGCGCATGCGGCTGAATCGGAGCTTTACCTCGTCGTTTCCGGGCGCGGCAGCGTGCGCGACAAGAATGGGACAACCGAGGTTGGTCCGGGCGACGCATTTTTCTTTCAGCCAGGAGAGGCGCATCAGCTTTGGAATGCGAGTGAGGAGGACTTCGTTTATTACGTGATCGCCGATAACCCCCGTAGCGGCGGCACGACGGGTGATTCTTGCTATTATCCCGACAGCGGCAAATGGGCGGTGACAACAGATGGGCGAGAAGAAGTCGTCGTGAAGGGGACGGAGACTGATTATTTCGACGGCGAAGAATGAACGGTGCCGGTCCAGACGGTTATGCGCAAAATAAATCTAAACGAAATCAAGGAAGAGCCATGGGAATCGCGAGGCGGAAAATATGCTGTGTCGTTCAAAGGAATTTCGGAAGCGCTCGGACGCGAACCGACTTCGCTTGATTTGTCAAAGCGTCATCCATTTGATTTGGAATGGAATCGAGTGCCTCCCGGGAAAGCAAATTTCCCGTACCACGCACATTCAGCACAATGGGAGCTTTACTTGGTAATCTCTGGAAAAGGAAGCGTTCGTCACAAGGACGGTACAACCGAAGTTGTACCTGGAGACGCGTTCATTTGCGCGCCTGATGAACCACATCAACTTAGCAATCCCGGTCAGGAAGACTTCATTTATTACGTGATCGCTGATAATCCTATAGGCGAATCGTTCTACTATCCGGATAGTGCAAAGTGGAAGGTGAACAGGTCGTCGGCGGCAGATCGGGTGTTCATCAAGGGGAAAGAAACTGATTATTTCGACGGCGAAGAGTAATCAATTGTCATGTCGGGCGAAGTAGAGACATCTCTCGATGCTCTGGCATGCAAAAAGAAATCCAGAGATTCCTCGGCTTCGCTCGGAATGACAGAAGACGGGATGCCGGAGGAGGTCTGAAGGAGATTCTTTTGCCCGTGGTCTGCTCTATATCCAAATTACAATCATGAATTCCAAAAAATTACCGCAGGAATTTCCGTACAAGACTTTTCTCAACATCTTGTATGGACCGCTTGAAGTGATCGATGTGCAAAAACTGGCCGATGCTTGCACGGACAAATGGTACAACCAGACGCTATGCAAAGTGAACGATTCAGTCGTCAGGCTGGCGGTCATCCAAGGCGAGTATCATTGGCACGAACACAAAGACATCGATGAATTCTTTTTCGTTCTCGATGGACATTTCCTGATCGATCTTGAAGATCGCGTTGTCGATCTTGCGCCGAGACAAGGCTTCGTTGTGCCTAAAGGTGTGCGTCATCGCACACGCGCGCCCGAACGAACCGTGATTCTGATGGTTGAGCGCGCGGACATTGTTCCTACCGGCGACTAAACGCGCCGCAGGCAGGTGAAAATCATTTCGGGCGGACAAACAGGCGTGGATCGCGCAGCACTCGACGTCGCGCTAAAACATGGAATCGAGTCCGGCGGTTGGTGTCCAACTGGACGTCTCGATGAAATCGGCAGGATTCCAGATCGATATCCAGTCGAGGAGCTGGAAGATGGCGGTTTCATCGAGCGAACTTTGCAGAATATAAAAGATTCCGATGGGACTGTTATCATTTACCCTGGAAAACTGAGTGGCGGAACCGAGCAAACGCTTCATTTCTGCGTTGAGCAACGACGGCCGCACGAACTGATCGATGCCTCCAACGTTTCCACTCAAAAGGCCGCGCAGTTAATCGCCGATTTTGTCCGCGAGAACAAGATCGACATTCTTAACGTGGCAGGCCCGAGGGCAAGCGAATGGCCGGAAGGATACGATTACGCATATCGCACGCTGGATAGTTTCCTCGACGCTCTGTAGCCACCGCGCCCCTGTGGGCGGTTAGGATGAGGACGACTCACAGAGCCGTGGCCACAGATCACTCGTAGCGCAGCGCTTTAACCGGATCGAGACGGGCAGCGAAGTACGCGGGAATGAGCGCGGCAATCGAGCAGATGAAAAATGCGCTAATACAAATAATAGCGACATCTCGCGGGATGACTTCCGCGGGAATCGATGAAAATTGATAGACTTCGCGCGGGAAGATCTCGATGTGCAATGTCGATGCGAGCCAGTGACTGAACTCGTTGCGGTAACGGATTAAGGTCATTCCAAGTCCTAGTCCTGTCAGAGTTCCAAACAGCCCAACGATTGTTCCCTGACCAAGAAAGACCCAGATGATTTGGACAATGTTTGCCCCGAGCGCTTTCACGATTCCGATCTCCCGCCGCTTTTGCACCGTTACCGTAATAAGCGTGCTCATGATTCCGAAGGCCGCAACGACTACGATGAAGAACAAAAGGAAAAACATCACAGTGCGCTCAAGCCGCACTGCTTCGAAAAACTGGCTGTTCATGTCGATCCAGGTCTGCGCGTATTGCGGTGGCTCAAGAAATTGTTGAATTGCTTGTTTCACCCGTTCGGCGCCGTAGGGGTTCTCAGTCCTGACGGTAATGCCGTGCAATGCGTCTCCCAGTCCATATAACTCCTGTCCGACATAGATCGGCACTAGCAGAAACTCGGAATCGTGCAGGTAATGACCGGTCTCAAAAATCCCGGTAACCGTCAGTTCCTTCGGCAGGATGACATCGCGCAATTGGTCAATCGCCTTTTTTTCTTCGTCTCCCTTGGCATTTTCCAGTTTTTTGATGCCATCGAGAATCTGTCCGAGATTGCCCGGCGAATAGACGGTGAGTTTGTCACCGACGTTTGCCTGCAGCTTTCGCGCAAGCTCAATCCCGAGTACGGTCGATTCGCCTTCCAGATTGAGGCTGCCGGATTTGATGAATTTTCTCAGAGGGATGACCTTCTCTTCCTCCGCGGGATCGAGACCGCGAATCAGCGGGGCGACTCGCTTGTTTTGAAATTCGACGATCACCGGTCCCTGGATGTAGGGAGCCGTCGCAACCACTCCCGGCGTGTTGTCGATTTTTGCTTTGAGTGTTCTCCAGTCACGCAAGACGTGCTCCGTGCTCACGAGAATGTGTGCATCGAAATCGATCACTTTCTGACGCAGTTCGCGATCGAACCCGGTCATGACAGCAATCACAAGAATCAGCACCGTTACGCCCAGCATCACGCCGAGAATCGAGATCAGTGTGATGATCGAGAGAAACGTGCGCTTCGGTTTCAGGTAGCGCAGCGCCAGAAAAAGACTAAACGGCAGTTTCAATTCGGCGTTAGCGTGGCGGCAAACCGAGCCTAATTCAACCGCGCACGCTACGGTCAGAGCGCGTGCGCCTTTAGTTCTTCCAGCGTGGCGAATTCGAGGGCGGAGGCGTGCGTAGCTTCAAGGTCAACCGGAGCCGCGCGATTGTGATCAAGCGCGCTTTTCCAGCGGGTCACGCACACGCACCATTTGTCACCCGGCTTCAGTCCAGGGAAACCCCATTCCGGATGCGGCGTGACAAGGTCGTTTCCATCGAGCACTGAGAAATCGAGAAATTCCTGCGTGACTTTCACGCAGACCGTATGAAGGCCAATGTCTTCCGGGCCCGTTCGACAAAATCCGTCCCGATAAAATCCAGTCATCGGATCGCGGCAACAACATTTTAGTTCAGTTCCAAGAACATTCGTCGGCATAAAGGAAGATTACGCGTTAGTATCTGAAAAACTTTAGCAAAGGAGACGATAATGCCAATCCGCGCCGAATACGTTCACACAAATCTGATTGCCAGAGATTGGAAAAGACTGGCTCGATTCTATTCCGAGGTCTTCGGATGCGAGCCCAGGCCTCCGGAACGCGACATGTCTGGCGCCTGGCTGGATCAGTTGACTTCGCTTCAGAACGCGCATCTTAGCGGCATTCATCTGCGACTCCCCGGCTATGGCGATGATGGTCCGACGCTTGAGATTTTCAGCTATGACCAATTGGTCGAGCCCGAACTGCCGTCCGCGAACCAGTGCGGGTTCGGTCACATCGCATTTGCGGTGGACGATGTAGACGAGGCGTTGCAGGCAGTGATTGCTGGCGGCAGCACAGTCGGAAACATTGTTACCACAGAAGTAGATGGCGTCGGTGTTCTTCGAGTCGTGTATGCGCGAGATCCGGAAGGAAATATTGTTGAATTGCAGAAGTGGAGTTGAACCGCAGATCGTTCCGCGCCCTGCCCGTGTCTAGACGAATCGTTATTGCTCACTGGCTCGTACCGGCTGAGCCGGCGCACCGCTTCTTTCAGGATTTGATTAACGATCTCGCGCGCCGATATGATGCGCCCGTTTTCGAGCCGCATGTGACGATTTACGTCGGAGCGAATAGCACAGATGCAGTTAATACAACGCTTTCAAAGGCCGCCCGAGATTGCAAGCGAATCATGCTCCAAGCGCTCGAGGTCAGCCATTCCGATGAATTTATCAAAACACTCTTTGTCGAATTCGGGCTGAACACGAAATTGCGGCAGCTCAATCAAGTCATTCGTAGCGCCGCGCCAGATTCGTCCGATTACGATCTCAAGCCACACTTAAGCTTGCTTTATAAGAGGATGTCGGTGCAAACACGGCGCCAGCTGGCCCGCTCAATTGAAGTGCCGTTTTCTCAAGTGGTTTTTGATTCATTGAAAGCCGTCCGGTGCATTTCACCGACACAAAACCGCGCCGATGTAGAGGTATGGCGCGTTGTGAGCGAGAAAGTTTTGCGTACCTAGCTTGCCTTTGTCGGCGCTCATAGAGCGCCGCTACAGCTCGACAATTCGAAAGGGCTTGCCGGTTTTGCGAAGCGCGGGCGCGGAGACGTTGTAAACGGGAATACCGGTTGAAGTCTTTCCTTCGAGAATGCCGTTGTGGGCGTGGCCGTGGAACACAGCGTTGACGCGAAACCGGTTGATCGGTTCTTCTAGTCGGCTGGAACCAAGGAAGGCAAAAATTTCGGGATGTTCCCCTTTTAGGGTGGCACGGATAGGAGAGTAATGGAGCACTACGATCCGTCGTTCTGTTTGGAGCTTGGCGAGCGCTTGTTCCAGCCGGACAGCATGACTAATCGATTCTTGCACGAATTGCTTAATGAGCGGTTCGCCCCATGCGTTTAGCATTCGCCGGCCGAAACCGCCGCCAAAGCCGGCGATGCCCGCGAAGCCAACTCCTGCAACTTCGATGGCTTCGCCGTCGAGCACAATCACGCCCGCGTTATCGAGAACTTTGCAAACCAATTCCGCCTGTCCCGATTCGAAATCGTGATTGCCCAGCACCGCGAGCATCGGGATTGTCACAGCGGCGCGAATATCGGCGACGAGTGCCTCAGCTTCCTCAGGAAGTCCATAATCGGTGAGGTCGCCGCAAAGCAACAGGATATCAGCAATGCCTGAAATCTCGGCGAACGCTTCGTGCAAGGTACCACGGGAGTGTTTGCCGTAATGAAGGTCCGCGGTCGCGGCAATTCGTAGCTGGCGCTTAGCCATTCTCTTTGAGAAACGTAATCGCCGGCGCTAACGGACGTTTTGGCAACGCAGGGGTGACGCGGTGCCTATGCACTCATTATCGCTTTTAGTTGCGTTATGGTGGTGATGACGCCAAGGAGAACAACGGCCAGGAAAGACAAAGGTAAAAGCGATAGTCTTCATCGCAGATCGGTCCTTGCATTGCAGGATGCTGACGTTCCGTTTTTGATCGGCGGTGCTTATGTGGTGGAGGTTTACGCAGGTGTCTCGCGTCAGACAAAAGACTTCGATTTATACCTGCGACCGCAGCATGTCGATTTCGCCCTCGATGCACTCAAGCGTGCGGGATATAAGACAGAAAAAACATTTCCGCATTGGCTCGCCAAAGCTAGGCGCGGTCGCGACTGTGTTGATTTGATTTTTCGCGCCGGCAATGGGTTGTGTGAAGTCGATGACTCATGGTTTGAGCGGGCGCACAATCACGAGTTCGGTGACTTGCCAGTGAAACTTTGTGCGCCAGAGGAAACGATTTGGATGAAGGCGTACATCATGGAACGCGAACGGTTCGACGGTGCCGACATTGCGCACATCCTTCAAAGCTGCGCAGAGAAACTCGACTGGCCGCACCTGGTTCACCGCTTTGGTGCGGACTGGCGAGTGCTACTCAGCCATTTGGTGCTGTTCGGTTACATTTATCCGGGTGAGCGCGATAAAATTCCCGCCGCTATCATGGACGATTTGATCGCGCGGTTGCAAAGTGAGAAGCGCACTGCCGGAGCTGACCGCATTTGTCGCGGCACGCTGCTTTCGCGAAAGCAATATCTGCTGGACATTCAAGAGCGGGGATTTCGCGATGCAAGGCTGCAGCAACGTGTCCATATGAATGCCAAGGATATTGCGCATTGGACAAGGGCGATCGCGAAAGAGGAAAAAGCGCGGGGCAAGCCCGCGTGATTCGTTACAACGTTACCATGGATCGGAATTTAACGATTCAACGTGGCGAAGCCGCTGGCATTGGACTCGGTTGGGCAAAAACCGGTGAAACTGCTGGCGACGGAGCTGCGGATACTCTGGCGATTTTCGCTTTCGCTTCGTCGAGCACTACTTTTTCTTCCGGAGAAATCCCGTCGTCCGCGGCGGCCACGTAATCCCTTGCTGCGTCGATTTGGCTTGCGGCGCCCAGCAATAGCGCCGCGTAAACTGCTGCGTGCGGGTCGCGTAATTGATCTGCTGGCAAAGCTTGAATAATTGCAACGGCCTCCGCGTGTCGGCCAAGGCGATACAGAGAGAACGCATAAGTCACATCGCAGTTGACTTCGTTCGGCGCGCGGTCGTGCGCCTCTTTGGCGAGTTCATGCGAGTGTTCTACATTTCGCTCGAGGTTGAGGCCTAGTCGCGCGAGATCCGCCGTGATCGGCGCCTCGTTGGGAGAGCTATCGTGTAGACGCTGAAGAACATCGTAAAGTTTTTCGGTGTCATTGTCCTCGCGATAAAGCCGGCGAAGGGCGTCCAGGGCCTCGCGTCGCATGGGCGGATCTTCTGCGGCGCGCAGCCACAGTTGTTCGGATTCTTTCTCCAGATTCCATTTCGAAGCGAGACGCGCGAGGACAAGTTCGCGCTCGGGCTGGTCGTGTGTCGATTGTTCTGCGGCGCGCCAAAGCGCATGGAATTCTGTGTCCGCATTGTCTTGTCGTGATTGGCGCGTGGCAATTGCCTGATATGCAAGGCGCAGGTAATCGGATTCGCCCCACATTCCCTTGCGGGTCCATCGTTTCAAACGCATCCAATTCTTCGCATTGGCGTACGCGTCTGCCACTGCAACAGCCGCGGGCGGCGCAGTCAGTTTCTCTACCGCAAGCTTCTCGATCCACTTGATAACCCCTCCAGTGAGTCCATTTCGGTTCATCCAGTTCATGAGCGATGCGAGATCGGATGGATTTTTTGCGGCAAAAGGTTTTACGCGTTCCAGCAGCAGGTGGAATTTTTTCTCATCGAGCTTCCGATAAAAATTCAGGCAGAGAAGATAATCGCCGAAGTTGACCTCCTGCGACATTTGGAGCTGTTGCGCGAAGTTATCCCCCGCTGAGAGATCATTGCGTGCCACAGCATCATTGAGCAAAGCACGCAGCGCGCCGGTCCGATAGGGAGCGAGCTTGCTGAGCCGCTCGAGATTTTCGCGGGCTTTCGCGTTCTTTTGTGCATCACTGGAATGGATTTGCAGAGCTGCGAGATTGAACTGGTACAGATCATTCTTAGGTTCTTTTTTTACGGCAGCGGCGAATTGTTCTTCTTGTTCGGCAAAGTTTCCTTGGGCACAAGCCAACCAGCCTGCAACAACATGAAAGGCAGCCCTGTCACGATCACTGGCGGGAATCTGATCGAGCGCCTTTCGAGCAAGATCGAGCTTTCCAAAGCGCAGTGCGGCGGAAACGAGATTAAGCTGACTGTCCGGATCTTTTGGTCGCAGGCGCGCAATTTGTTCACGCCATGAAATCGCGTCTTCGAGATTCTCTTTCTCCGCTGCTTCCGCTAGTATATACAGGGCCGGCAAAGAATTGGGACGTTGTGCCAGGAGTTCCCGCGCGGTCTGCGTTGCCTCACTGAATCTTCCCTGCTGCAACATCGAAGCGGCTTCATGTAACAAGCGGGTTTGGCGCCAGTCTTCGTATAGTCTTAAGCCGTACCTGAAAAAAAGAGCGCCAAGCACAATAGCAATTGCCAAGGCAGCAGCTATAAGAGCGACACGAGCTGGCCAGAGCTGTCGTTGGAAGAAGGACTCCAGACCAAAGAGCGATTGGCGGATTCTTCTATATCCAGCGTCTTCGGTTCGTTCCGCGATTTTCATCTCGTGTCTCCGAGCGCAAACGATCCGCTTGTTTCTTTCCATTACACCCGTGCCGACCACCGAGGCTAAGGGCGCGTGGCTACCTCTGGCTCTTCAACTACAGGAATTGACTTCACCGAGTCCTCGATCTTTTCCCTCAAACGCCGGCCCCAAACATATCGTCCCAACAACACTTTTACGGTGGCTGTAAGTGGGACGGCAAGAAGGGGACCGATTATCCCGCCAATGATCAAACCCCAGACAAAGATCGATACAATCACCGTCATTGGATGCAGCCCAACGTAATTCCCAACAATTCGCGGGGCGTAAAATATGCCTTCCAAGTTTTGTATTACGATGAAAATTACCGTTACCCAGATAGGGTGCGCCCAATCGCCCCATTGGAAAGCTGCAATCAGAACCGCTGGCACCCAGCAGATGATGATCCCGATGTAGGGAACCATTGTCAGCACAACAACAAACGCACCAATCACAGGCGCAAAATTGAGACCGAGAAGAGTCAGCGCTGTCCCGATGAGGATGCCATCAACAAGACATACCAGCAGTTGTCCTCGAAAATAAGCAGTGACATAGCTATTGATTTCTGACAAAAGCTCCGCGACTTCGTCTCTGAGAGGCGACGCGCGTAAAGGCAAATATTCTCTCCAGTGCGCTTCAATGCGCGGCTTTTCGTTCAACAGAAAAAAAAGATAGATCGGCACCAAGATTAGACTGAGCAAAAAACCTGTGACACCAAGAAAGCCGCCGATGCTTTTCTTAAGAATATCCCAGAACTTTTCCATCAGGGTTGGAAGCGCCTGCTGCAAATTAGGCATTTGTTTTTCCACGTACGCCTGAATGCGCTGGCGTTCGGCAGTGGTGAGCTTTGGCGGGCTCGGCGCGATTGTTTCAGGTGCAGGCGCCGTGCCGGAGGCTTTTGGGGTGGGAGAGACAGTCGGTTGCGCGTGAGGCGAAGGAGACGGCGCCGGTCCGATGAGCCAGTTTGTAAAACTTGTCGATGCAGATTTCGCACGGCTACCGCCAAGGAATCCGAACGTTTGATCGAATCGGTAGATTAGATCCACAATGTAGTCGCGAGCTCGCTCGGTATACGCAGGAACCTGCCTGGCGAAATTCACGCTTTGTATTGAGATGGTCGGGACGAGCCACGCGGCCAATCCACCGAGAGCAAAAAAAGCGATGGCGAAAAGAAGAGCCACCGCCTTGGTGCGACTGAGCGTCCCACGAGACATTTTTGTCACCAGCGGGTCCAGCAAATAAGTCAGAATCACCGCGATGGCCACTGGGATCAGGATCGGTTGGAGGAAACTAATGACATTGGCGCTCGCCCAAATCACGGTGCCGATAATCACGATGAGAAGAACGACACAGAAAGCTGTGAGCGCCGCCCACATCATCTTGCGCTGCCACGGTGTGGGATAATCGCTCATGTTCGTTGCGAGAACGCCGGGGGTCACTGGGTTGGATTTGTCTTTGTTGGTGGACCGTTGCCAATTGGCGCCTTTGTTCTTTCGATCTTGTTCGCCAGGTTCTTATTCTTTGGATCGAGCGCCAGAGCTTTTTGCCAGGATTCCAGAGCCTCCGGCACGCGATTCAATTTCAAATAGGTGTCGCCAATATGCTCGAAGACAACCGGATCATCGTGGTCGGCAGTTTTTGCAGCACGGAGCAGGTTGCTCAACGCTTGATCAAATTTGCCTTTTCGGAACTCTACCCAACCGAGGCTATCAAGGTAAGAGGCGTTATTTGGTTCTATCTCGAGGGCGCGTTTAGTCATCGTTTCGGCCTCGTCCAGGTTCATGTTGTGATCGGCCCACATATAGCCGAGATAATTGCAGGCTTCCGCCGAGTTCGCCGGATCGAGCGCGATTGATTTGCGAAGGAGATCAGCTGCCTTTTCGTACAGACCTGCCTGCTCTGCCGTCGCGCCATAGTTGAAATAGAACTTGGCGTTTGCGATGTCATTGTCCTGGTCGAGTTGCGCTTCGTGCAATGCCTCCTCAAAGGTGGCTACGGCCTGCTGGGTCTGTTTCGCTTCGCTCTGGGCAATCGCCAGATAGTAAACGATCTCCGGGGCGCCCAGGAATCGGCGCCGGGCTTCTGTCAGCAATCTGACCGCGTGATCTGCGTCTTTTAAAGGTCCAAGGAACAGTTCCGCCAGATGCAGATAAGTGCCCACATGATTCGGATTAATCAGCAGGCTTTGCTCATAACTTGCGGCTGCTTTCGCAAAAGCCGCTTTTGCTTCGTCGACTTTCTTTGCGCGCTGGAGCGATCGGGCTTCATCGTCGAGCACCTGCGCCAACAAGTCGTAAGGTTGATACTTTTCAGGATGCTCTTTGATGATTTGCTCGAGCATCTCAAGTGCTTTAGCCCGCTGATTCGTCAGGATAAAACCGGTCGCTAGTTTCTCTCGCGCGTTCGCATCGTCCGGTTGCAACTCG
>WNFY01007216.1_pt1 | contig 13016 bp, 12 predicted proteins | sample 5400091 | NCBI WGS metagenome assembly WNFY01 (sample SAMN13153364, study PRJNA577476) | soil metagenome | isolation source: 60 cm soil or saprolite under grassland replicate 1 | place: USA:California | collected 2016-06-15 | reverse complement strand
GCGATATTCTCATGCGCGCCTTCATCCTGCGTCGGGTGGAGCTAATCGCGCGTGGGATTGGCGATGCTGTCCTCGTCGGCTCCAGTCATTCTTCCGGAACGCTTCGGATCAAAGAGTTTCTCACACGTAATGGTCATCCTTACTCATACCTCGACCTCGACCGTGATGCCGATGTGCAGGATCTGTTGGATCATTTTCACATCACCGTCGCGGATATACCGGTCGTGATTTGCCGCGGCGAATCCGTTCTTCGCAATCCGAGCAATCGACAAATTGCCGATTGTCTCGGCTTTAATGAAGCAATCGATCAAACAAACGTGCGCGACCTCGTCGTTGTCGGCGCTGGACCATCGGGGCTGGCGGCCGCGGTGTACGGCGCGTCGGAAGGACTGGATGTGTTAGTGTTGGAATCGGATGCGCCGGGAGGACAGGCGGGCTCCAGTTCAAAGATCGAGAATTACCTGGGTTTTCCGACGGGCATCTCCGGTCATGAACTTGCGGGGCGCGCCTACACGCAGGCGCAAAAATTCGGCGCCCAAATCTTGATTGCCAAATGCGCCAAACGCCTCGCCTGCGACCGTAAGCCATACGCGATTGAACTGGACGACGGCGAACGTGCGCCGGCGCGCGCCGTCATCATCGCGACCGGCGCGCTCTATCGCCGGCTGTCGCTCGATAACGTCGCGCAATTCGAGGGCGCGGGCATTTACTACGGCGCGACTTTTGTTGAATCGCAGTTGTGCTGCGAGGAAGAGGTAATCGTTGTGGGCGGAGGCAACTCAGCGGGGCAAGCCGCCGTCTTTCTCGCGCAGACGGCCAAATGCGTTCACATGCTGGTGCGCGCGGAGGGATTGGCCGCGAGCATGTCGCGATATCTGATTCGACGTATTGAAGACAGTCCGGCCATCAACTTGCAAACGTGCACGGAAATCGTAGCGCTTGAAGGTAACGAACATCTCGAGCGCGTGGCGTTACGGAACAATCGAACCGGAAGCGTTGAGACTCGCGACGTCCGTCACGTCTTCGTTATGACAGGCGCGGTTCCAAATACGCGCTGGCTCGGTGATTGTGTCTTGCTCGATGGAAAAGGATTCATCAAGACCGGAACAGATTTGTCGCCGGAGGACTTGGCTGCCGCGCGCTGGCCACTCGCTCGTCCTCCCCACCTCCTCGAGACAACTTTACCAGGCGTGTTCGCGGTCGGGGACGTTCGTTCAGGCGCCGTTAAACGCGTGGCGTCCGCAGTTGGTGAGGGATCAATCGCCATAGCCTCTGTTCATCAAATACTTCGCGAGTGAAATAATACGATTATGAATAATGCCCCGTGTTCTCACCTCGAATCGATCGCGTCCATCAAACAGCCGCAACGCCGCGAATGCGAAGAATGCGTGAAGATCGGGGCGCAATGGGTCCACCTGCGCACCTGCCAGACGTGTGGAGTCACGCTCTGCTGCGATAGCTCGCCAAACCAGCACGCCAGCAAACACGCGCACGGTACCGGGCATCCGGTCATCGTCTCCGCTCAACCGGGTGAGCGCTGGCTCTACTGTTATCCTGATGATTCCTTTGTGGAATATTGACTCCGAAAGCTTTCGCGAGTTGAAATCGCCGAAGACGCAAATCGATGTGGATGTTGAACATTGGAACCGAGGCCTCGTTAGGCATCACAACGTCCCGTTCATGCTCGTGCTCGTGCTCCTGCTCATGATCGAAAAATATCGAGCACGATTACGAGCATGAGCATGAGTATGAGTGTGATTGAAATCGAAGTGAATTCCGTGTGAGCTCCATGGAAAAGAAAATCACCGGACTTCATCACGTTACCGCCATCGCCAGTGACCCGCAGCGCAACCTGGATTTTTACATCGGATTGCTTGGGCTGCGTTTGGTCAAGCGCACGGTCAACTTCGACGATCCCGGCACTTATCATTTCTACTTTGGCGATGCACGAGGCACGCCGGGGACGATCCTGACATTCTTTTCCTGGCCAGGCGCGCGGCGCGGACATCGCGGCGTCGGACAGATCGAGGCAACGGCATTTACAATCTCGCCAGATTCAGTCGGCTACTGGTTGGACCGTTTCAAGGAGCAGTATGCAACCGCCGAGAAAACGTCGCCGCGATTCGGTGAAGAAGTAATTCGCTTTACCGACCCGGATGGATTGTTGCTCGAACTCGTCACTTCCGACTCCATCGCTCAGGTGGAATCGTGGGCTGATAGCACGGTGCCGGCAGAGCATTCGCTCCGCGGGTTTCACAGTGTCTCGGCCACGCTCGAAGGCTACGAACGAACAGCGCAGTTGTTGACAGAGAGCTTTGGCTACCGCCTGGTTAAAGAATCAGGAAACCGTTTTCGTTTCGTCGCGCCGAGCGAATCCGGTCCAGGTAGAATCGTTGATTTGCTTTGCATGCCAGACAGTCGGGCCGGGCACGTGGCGGCCGGATCGGTGCATCATATCGCCTTCCGCGCAAAGGACGATAATGAGCAGTTGCAATGGCGCGAGCATCTCGTCGAACTCGGCTACGATGTGACTCCAGTGATCGACCGCACCTACTTCCATTCAATCTACTTTCGAGAACCCGGCGGCATTCTTTTCGAGATTGCGACCGAGCCGCCAGGCTTCACACTGGATGAACCAAGCGATGAGCTCGGCTCCAAACTCCGCCTCCCGACGTGGATGGAAGCCGCGCGTTCCCAAATAGAGGAAGTTCTGCCACCGATCAAGACTCCGGTCAGACAATGAGGCTGCAGCCTGATTTCATTCATGAATTCGTTCCCGGCGCCTCGGACCGGACACTGCTGCTTTTACATGGAACGGGCGGCAACGAGCGCGATCTTATCCCACTTGGACGTGAGCTTGATCCGAATGCCGCATTGCTTAGCCCGCGCGGCAAAATTCTCGAAAATGGAATGCCGCGGTTCTTTCGCCGGCTCGCCGAAGGTGTGTTCGACACCGAGGATTTGAAAAAACGCACGAACGAACTGGCGGATTTCGTCGCCGCGGCAGCGAAGCATTACAAGCTCGCGGCTGATCAAATCGTCGCCGCCGGTTACTCAAACGGCGCAAACATTGCTGCGGCCATGTTGTTGCTTCGGCCCGAAATACTGCGCGCGGCTATTCTATTTCGCGCGATGATTCCGCTCGTGTCCGAACACCTGCCAGAGCTTTCGTCTGTATACGTTTGGATCGGTGCAGGGGATCAGACGTGACGATTCGTTTTGCAAATGCAAGCCACGGGTTAACGGACGCTGAAGTTAAAACAGCAGGCCACTGGCTCGAAGGAGTTAATTAAGGCTTGAAATATGGAAGGATTGGTCAACTCACAAAAGCTGCCGGAGTCATCTGTAGGGGACGCTGACAGCTTCCCCTACAAATTTGAAGTGTCAGGATGAAAACGAGCCGGCTCGAAGCATTCAGCGACGGTGTCCTAGCCATTATCATCACGATCATGGTGCTGGAATTGAAAGTGCCGCACGCGGTCGAATTAGCGGCATTAAAGCCGATGCTCCCCGTTTTGTTGAGTTACGTGTTAAGCTTTATCTATCTCGGCATCTATTGGAACAATCACCATCATCTCTTTCAAGCCGCTGAGGAAGTTAGCGGCGGTATTCTCTGGGCGAACTTGCACCTTCTCTTTTGGTTGTCGCTCTTTCCGTTTACCACGGGCTGGATGGGCGAGAACCATCTCGCTTCCACGCCGACCGCCGTATATGGCTTCGTTCTGCTGATGGCGGCGATCGCTTATTATATTCTGCAACGCGCCATCATTGCCAAGGAAGGCCGCGGATCGGTCCTCGCGTCGGCCGTCGGCGGCGATTGGAAAGGAAAACTTTCGCCGGTTCTTTACCTCATCGCCATTCCGCTCGCGTTCGTGAACTCATGGATCGCCGGCGGACTCTACGTGTCCGTCGCGCTTCTTTGGTTGATTCCCGACCCTCGGATCGAGCGGGAGCTGGAAAAGCGTGAAGACTGATTAAGTACACCACGACAGGAATGCGGAAGTCAAAATCGAAACGGCCCTTCGCAGATACTTGCGGACAATTTGCGTCGATCATTCGGACTCTCACGCTTCTGTAGCTTCTCCGGCAGCAGTTCCTTTGCGCCCGGCCTGCCGACTGCCGCCATTGCTTCCACCTGGAATTCATCAGGAATGCCCAACTCCACCCGCGCACGTTCGTAGTCGAAACCTTCCATGCCATGCACGACCAGACCTTGCCGCCAGCCTTGCAGCGCGAAGTTCTCCCACGCAGCACCTGTGTCATACGAATGCGTTCTCGATGGCTCGGCGTCGTGATCGAAAATCTTCCGCGAAATGAAGACGACGAGCGCAGCCGCATTTTTTGCCCAGGATTTGTTCGCCTCGACGAGTAAATCAAAAAACATCGGCCAACGCTCGGTGCCACGACGTGCGTAGAGAGCGCGCCACTGTTGAGCGTTGAATGAAGAGGGCGCCCATCGTGCAGCCTCAAACAGCCGCATCAATTCGTCCTGTGCAATTTCTTCGCCGGACATTGCGCGCGGCGACCAGCGGTCGAGCAACAGCGGCTCAATGGGAAAGTCCGCTTTGCGGATTTCGCTTCCTTTAATCATAACCAGCTGAAGCGTAGCCGACGGTCATTGACTATGCGAATCGCTCGCCCGTAGAAATATTCCTTTTGAGATATTAAAAAATCTCTCGGACCCGCGATAGCGGCAGATGAAAAATTGCACTTGTAAGATACACGCATAGATGAGCACTAATATTCAAGCAATGACCACACCGCAACGTCGCAACCAGACTGATCTGCAACCCGCCACCAGAAGTGGCACGTTCGCAATTGGCGCCGATCTTCCAGTCCACCGACTTGGCTTCGGTGCGATGCGACTCACTGGTCCCGGTGTTTGGGGCGAGCCAGCCGACCGCCCTGAGGCAATCGCCGTGCTGCGCCGCGCAATTGAACTGGGAATCAATCTCATCGACACGGCGGATTCTTATGGACCCTATGTGAGCGAGGAATTGATTCGCGAGGCTCTTCACCCCTACCCCGCCGGACTCGTCATCGCCACAAAGGCGGGCCTCGCTCGAACTGGTCCTAGTAACTGGATTCCGTTAGGGCGGCCCGAGTATTTGCGGCAGGAATGCGAGATGAGCCTGCGACGCTTAGGCGTCGAGTGCATCGACTTGTTTCAACTACACCGCATCGATCCTAAGGTTTCGGCCGACGATCAATTTGGACTGCTCAGAGATCTTCAGAGCGAAGGCAAGGTCCGCCACGTCGGTCTTTCTGAAGTAAACGTCGCCGAAATCGAGGCCGCGTGTCGAATCGTCCCGATCGCCACCGTGCAAAACCAATATAACTTGGTGTATAGGAGCTCCGAAGACGTGCTGGATTACTGCACCCGCGAAAACATCGGTTTTATCCCTTTTTTTCCACTCGCGACCGGAGACCTGGCCAAGTCAGGCGGCCCGTTGAGGCGTGCAGCGGCGAGGCTTAATGCGCAGCCGTCACAGGTGGCGCTCGCGTGGCTTCTCAAGAAGTCGCCTGTGATGCTCCCTATTCCCGGAACCTCGAACGTGAAACACCTCGAAGAGAATACCGCCGCGGCTCTTCTCGAACTCGATGATTCGATCATGGAGGACTTGGAACGGTAGCCAACGGCTGAGCCCTCCAAAAGTCGGCTTTTCACGAGGGAAACGCTCTCCTTCCACCCGCCGAAGGCGCGGTTGCTGGCAACGGCTCCGGCCCTTGTGCTTTTCGTCGGGGGGCAATGTCGAACGCTTAGATACGACCCCATTTCCACCCCGAATCGTTTCTGCGTCGATGCGATTAGCTAAGTGATCGCGTCTGCGATCCGTTGCGCAATATCGGTGGTCGATGTCGAGATCGCTGACTTCCAGATTCCAAAGCCGCCATGTTGATTTACAGCCTTCACCCATTCGTCTAGCGCAGCATATTTCGCTTTCGCTTGGGCATCGTTTTCGCCTTTGACTTCGAGGATGACATGCACGCCGGACTTCAGCCGGATGAGAAAGTCGGGCCAATATTTGCGAATGACACCTTTGAAAATGTAAACAATTTCGAACCCGAGATGATCATTCTTGACCCACGACTCAACATTTTCGTTGCGCTCAAGATGAAATGCGTCGCTTGCTTCCCATGTGGAATCCAGAACAACGAAGTTGATGTGCGACTTCTGTGTTGGATGACAGGGCCGGCCCGAATACCACGGGAGCATATCTGAAGTCGACCGAATCGGCTTGTTTTGGTGGAAAATCGGCGTCAGCCCTTCGCTGCTATCCTGAACAATCTTGCTAAAGACATGCTGAACAATCTTGTTCATGTTCAGTGTAAGCATTAGACGCCGCTTCAATTCGTCCTGATAAAATGACGGCGGATCGATGTCGACCTTTCCAGACGACATGAACGCTTCAACGAGACCGATAAGTTGAGCGAGTAACTGTTCCTTACTGCCATGCCACGAAGGACTGAGTCGATCATAGATGTCCCGGGCACTTTCGAAGATAATTTTCTGCATGCGAAAGCGCTCAGCTAAACGTTTCAAATCGATTTCGGAAATCTTGCTAAAATCCGGTTGCCCTGAAACAACTGGCGCGAGTTCTGCGAGCTGCGGATTCTCAGCCGCGTTCAAGTGCAAGGGTTCAATGGTTGCGAGATCGAGAACGAGCTTTCGCTTAAATGTTCTGTCGATCCGAATAATGTTCGGCCAACTGATTGCAAATTCCATTTCTCGTTCTTTTAAGGCTTCAATTCGCGTCTTTGGAGGCGTTGGCGGCTTTGGCGCGGTGTCTCCTTCATGTGGCAGAAAGGAAAACGGAATACCAAAGACGTTGACGTACTCAGCATCGAACAAGCCATCAGATTTTGTTTCATAAGACGTACGTCGTAATCCGCGCCCCACCACTTGTTCGCAAAGAAGCTGACTCGAAAATGCACGCAAACCCATGATGTGGGTAACTGTCTTTGCATCCCAACCTTCAGAGAGCATTCCCACGGAGATGACGTTCTGAATTTGTTCACCTGGCTGACCAATTCGGCCGACGGTATCTACTGTCTTTCGCAAGTATTCTGCTTGTTGCTTCTTAGTTAGTTTAGTCGCGCCATTTTCGTCGTCCTCAGATTGAGAAGAAACGATTTCCTCTTCTTCGTCGCGCGATTCCGCCTCGGTGAGCACTTTTGAATCGATGTGAAGCGTCTTCTTTGGATCACAGAGCTCTTCAATCAGAATTTTTCCTTTATCGAACGCGTTCTTGATTCGCGCGGCCGTTTCGGTGCGATTTGGAACCGTAATCATTACTGGCGGCACCTTCGAATTTTCGTCGTCCCATCTCTTCTTTGTCTCGAGCCAATCCTTGCCGAGAAGGTAATACCCATTCGTCACCAGGTCTGGCAGTGGCTCTTGTTCTTGAGCAGGTCGGTTAAGGTCATCCTTAACTTCAGGATCCATGTAGATATGATACAGCCTCGATTTATAGGTCCGCGCATCTGGCAGCGCATCGTCGCGGACTACGATTCGTGGGGTCTTTACCAATCCAGATTCAATCGCGTCATTAAGTCCAAAGTCGCTTACAACCCATGCGAAAAGTGCTTCTTCGGTTGCTTGTTTCCCGCTTGGCGCAAACGGCGTCGCCGAAAAATCGTGGCAGCAAAGGATCTTCCGAGCCTTGTGAATGCGATCCAAACCGCCGACCCATTTCGTTGCTTCTTCAATTAGCTGGCGATCGATCTTTGCGGTTTTTAATTCCGGATTAACCCGCCAGGCGTGGTGCGCCTCATCATTGATGACGAGAATGTTGGTCGCATTCGCGAGGTCGCCCAGCACTTCTCTTACGTACGCTTCGTCGCTTTTCGCGCCACGCTTATCTACGCTTCGCCGTTTTTTGACTTGGAGATCAGTCTCCCAATTGAGGACGTGCCAGTTTCGAATAAGAACTCGGCCCTGACGCTGAACCTCTCGTAGCGTAATCGGAACGATGTTGAATTCGTCGTAATAGTTCTCAGCGCGTAGGGGATCGAGAACTTGCAATCTGCTCTTCACTGTCAGGCCTGGCGCGACCACAAAGACGCTCTTAGAAAACCGCGCGTCTTGCGGATAAGTAACTTTATTGAGGACCTGCCACGCAATCAGCATCGCCATTACCGTGGTTTTGCCGCCGCCTGTAGCCAGCTTGCTGCAAAGCCGGGCAAACGGTCCGCCGTCGCTTGGTATATCAATACCCGTCCGCTCAGACTCGGCACTCTCGCGCAACCAAATCAAAGTCTCGATTGCTTCAAGCGTGCAAAAGAAAAACTGGTGCGACTCATCGCGCTGTTGTTGATCATTCCAGTGTTCTAGCAACCGCTGAGTGATCCCGGTAACGCCCGGGTAACCGCGTTCCCTCCACGCCTTCACGCGCGGTCGAATGCGATTCACCAGCGGTATTTCTACAAAAATTCCGGGATCATCGAATGAGCCTGAGCCGGGCGTCGCCATCACATAGCCGGCTGGTCGTCGCGATCCTTCTTCCAGGATGAATCGCTTCGTTTCGGGTTTATACCGCCAGAATTTCGTCGGTTCTTCACACGGCGAATTGATGATGAGGTGTGTGATTCCTTCTGCCATCTCAGCTCCTTTTCCGAACTCGGTATCCGCGCGTAGGCCCTTCGCGAACATGAAACCCGATCTGTCGCTTTGGCGGAGCTGGCGGAAGCATCAACTCGCGGATGGCATCGAAGACAACCTTGAACTGAGCGTCATATTTCTTTTCCAATGCAGCAAGCTTGCGGGCGAGTTCTGCATCCGAGAGGAGCATCTCACGCAAGCGCACGAAGGTACGCATGATGGCGATGTTGACTTGCACGGCACGCGAACTCCGCAAAACGCTGGAGAGCATTGCGACACCTTGCTCGGTGAAGGCCATGGGGGTAGCTCCTCCTAACTTTCCGCGAGTAGGTATCACAGTTTGTGATACCAGGTTTTTGATCTCGGCGACAGTGAGCTCAAACATGAAGTCCGCAGGAAAGCGGTCGAGATTTCTCCGCACCGCTTGCTTTAATGCACGTGTCTCGACGCCATAGAGCTGAGCCAAGTCGAAATCGAGCATTACATTCTGGCCGCGAATGAGAAAAATCCGCCGCTCGACTTGAACTGCCAGTGCGTCGGATCTCATGCTCAATGCGGCGCCTGAGGCCGGTCACGCGAACCTGTTTTCGAAAATTTCAGACGCGACAAGGATGTCACAGATTGTGATATCCTCCCGATTTCCTGACGGGAGAGCTGGAACATGAAATCGCTCGGAAATCGCACCGCATTGCGCTTTACCGCCTGATTGAGCGCTCGCGTTTCAACGCCATAGAGCGCGGCCAAATCACGATCAAGCAGGACGCGCTGGCCGCGTAAAGCATAGATGGCCCATGCAATCGCTTCGACCGGAATGATCCCAGCGCGCATCTCAGTCTAGCTTCACGATCTTTAAGCTCTCGATCCCGCGATCATCGATAATCTTTACCGCTGCGCGCTTGTGCTCGCCGGCTTCGAACGGCAACGATTCGGTGCCGCGATACGATTCAATCAGCTCTTCGTCGATCTCGGCCTTTAAGTTTCGTGCGAGCTTCGACCAACCCTCTTTATCGCCTGCCATCGGGAAGAAAACCTGTCGCGGAAACAAACTTCGTCCGTCGTAGTTCGTGTCGAGCATCCACATCGCGATCTTCTGAGCGCTTCCCGATTCGATTTGCCGGTCTTCGTGTTGTAATAATCAAAACCGCCAACAGTGACGCGATAGCGGCCTGCGTCGTCGCCTTTGTCGATCTTCTTTGCTTGAACATCCGGTTGGCCGATCAACCAGAAACTTTCGTTACTCGCGCGTTTCTTCTTCAGATCTTCTGTCAGCAAGTCGGCGTTCATTTGCGCCTTGAGCAACGTCATGCGCGGCCAGTTCGTCTCGTCGATATCTTTTGCGGCTTCCGGATCGAATTGAAAGGCGGCAAAAACAATGATCTTCGGCTTCGGGACTAACGAGCGCGCTTCTTCTATCGCCAGCTCCACTTGTTTCTGTTCGAGGGGCGCGTATTCCGGTCCAAAAGAAATGACCACGCGTTGCGCCGGCATCTCATTGACATTTGAACCGCCGCGATCGTTAGGCTTAGTCTCAGCGTCCGCGTGCAACCAGCGTGTGCCGGGAAATGGTTCCACGCGCGAGAACAGAATCATCTGCCCGTTCTTCCCGCGAATGCCGGCGCGCATCAGCTCGTCGCGCCATTCCGATTGTCGCAATGTTTCGCCGCTGCGCGCGATTGATTCATCTGCTCTTTCGAGCGGCTTCTCGCCTTCACCGATCTCATCGATCGACTTAACCATCGGTGCTGGCACTGCTTCGACCGTGAACGGCCCGGTGACGCGCGTCCTGCTGTTGTCGATGAACGGCTGATCGTACAGCGTCTCCTGCTTTGGCGGCTCGTTAGTCGCGATCGACTTGAGTGTCACATGCGGAACCGTCTTGTATTTGAAACCGCTCCCGACGCCTTCATCGGATGTGCAAGTTCGAAATAATCGAACACTCCAGTCATCAACCTCTGTTTTGCCAGCGTGGTCGCAACGCGAGAAGTATCACAAGTAATCCAGCGACGTCCCCATTCTTCTGATACAAATGCCGTCGTACCCGATCCACAAGTGACATCCATTACCAAATCGCCGGGATCGGTGGTCAGCAAAATGCAGCGTTCAATAACTTTTGCTGCCGTCTGAACAACATACTGCTTTTGTTCGGAGCGACTGGAAAAGCGAACATCCGACCAAAAGTTTGCAATTGGCTTGAACGGAAAATCCTCGAAATACCGAACGTAGGACAGCATCCTGCCCCTCACTTCTATCCGGCCGGCTTTGATCAACTTCGCCATTCCTTCAACGCCGCTTTTCCAGTAGCCAGTGATGGGCTTATAGATCTTACCTTCGAACTCGATGGGGAAGTCCCCCGGCGGTCGTTGAGAAACAATATTATCTTGGCGATAGGGCCGAGCGTTCTCAGGTAACTTCGACCAGTCTTCTTCCTCCTCTTCGGTCATCATACGTCGATGTCCTCCAGACAATTCGACGCGGTTGTATTCTGAAGTTCCAGCCTCCGCAGCAAGTTTGGGTAACCAAATCTTCCTGAATCGTACTCGGCTTGCGTCTTTCGCGTACCACAGCAAGTAGTCGTTGACGCTTGGCAAGAGCAACGCTTCCTGAGCACTTGTCTTTACGATCGTTATGAGTGAACAGAAATTCTTAGCGGCGAATACTTCGTCCATGATCTCACGGACGTGATGGACGTTTTCATCGCTGATTTGCACGAAGATCGAGCCGGACTCGTGCAGTAATTCGCGCATGAGCAGAAGCCGGTCGCGAATGTAAGTCAGGTACGAATGGATTCCGAGTTCCCACGTGTCACGAAACGCGCGGAGCATTTCCGGTTCGCTCGTCAGGTCTTCATCCTTGCCGTCCTTTACATCGCGCTTGTTCACGAACGGCTGAAAGTTTGAGCCGTATTCGATCCCGTACGGCGGATCGAAATAAAACATCTGCACCTGACCGGCGAGCGTTTCCTTTTCGATCAGCGAATTCATCACCAGCAAGCTGTCGCCGGCGATCAGGCGATTCGTCCAGTTATGTCGATGTTTGTAAAACTCGATCGCTTCGCGCAGCGGAGGATTCATCTCGCGCGCCGAGAACAACGACATCTGCGCTCCGTTACCGTTCCTTCGTCGCACCGCTTCGATGATCGTGCGCGGATCGATGCGCTCGTGCACATGCAGCGAAACACTCGGAACTTCGAACGACGTGCGCTCCGCCTTACCTGCCCACTGCAATTGCGGATCGAGATGCGAATCGTACGCGTAAGTCTTCTTTTGCTCTGGGGGTTCGAGCGCGGCATCGACAAGCCCGACCTCCGGATTATTTACCCGCGTCTTGCCCTTGTGCTCGTATTGTTCGATCCGCTTCTTTCGTGGCATTTGTCGAGCAAGAAGTTAGCCGAAACTTTTTCCGATGTGAAGCCATTGCTAAAGGCTTCGGCCTGTCACCCGAGTCGGATGAAGAAATCAGAGGTTCGCCATGGCGACGATCCGAGAGGTTCTCACCCGAAAGAGGGAGCGCGGATCAACTCTAACGCGGTATTATAAAATCCTGCGTACGCGAAATACAGCGCCTTGCTGATCGCCGATATGTTGGGAGATGAAAATGAAGACATCTGCGGGTCGCTCTGAGGAAATCCGTCCTTACACGCAACTTCAACAACAGATCCACGACGCTTTGCGCGTGCAGCATCCAGAGTGGGTCGAGTCTAATGGCGATTGTCCCACCTGCGAGTCGTACGAATCGCGCCTCGCAGAACTGCTTCGTCTTTCTTCGCCGAGCGAACATCGCTCGGCAGCGTAATCAACCCCGAAAGCATTCGGGGTTAACCTGCCAACAGAACAACACAACATTATGAATATGAATACTAAAAAACTTAGCGGCAAAGTGGCGATCGTGACGGGAGCGTCGAAGGGAATCGGCGCCGCAATTGCCAAACAATTCGCTGCCGAAGGCGCGGCGGTAGTCGTCAATTATGCATCGTCAAAAGAAGGCGCAGACCGGGTCGTAGATCAAATTGCAAAACACGGCGGAAAAGCGATTGCGGTCCAAGCCGATGTTGCGAAGAAGAAAGATATCGAGCGCCTGTTTACCGAGACGAAGAAGGCGTTCGGCCAGCTCGACATTCTGGTTAACAACGCCGGCGTATATAAGTTCGAACCTCTCGAAGCGGTGACGGAGAATGAGTTTCATCGGCAGTTCAATACCAATGTCCTCGGTCTGATTCTGGCGACGCAGGAGGCAGTAAAGCATTTTGGCACAGAAGGCGGCAGTGTGATCAATATGGGCTCTGTCGCGAGTGACTTGACGCCGCCGACGGCCGTAATCTACGGAGCCACCAAGGGTGCCGTGGACGCGATCACGCGTGTGCTGGCGAAGGAGCTTGGACCAAAGAAAATCCGGGTGAATTCCATCAATCCGGGAG
>WNFY01004955.1_pt1 | contig 13016 bp, 12 predicted proteins | sample 5400091 | NCBI WGS metagenome assembly WNFY01 (sample SAMN13153364, study PRJNA577476) | soil metagenome | isolation source: 60 cm soil or saprolite under grassland replicate 1 | place: USA:California | collected 2016-06-15 | reverse complement strand
GCATGTGTCCCATGTGCAGCGTCCCTGAAGGATACGGCAGCATTTCCAGCACGTAGTACTTCGGCTTCGACGGATCCGCCTCCGATTCGAACACGCGCGCTTCCGCCCAGCGTTTCTGCCACTTCGCCTCGATCTTCTGTGGATCGTATCCCGACGCCGCGGCAGGTGCTCCCTCTCGTATATTCTGTTCCGCCACGGCCGCCTATCCCCTCTTCTTCTTGGTCGGTTCCTTCCGCGTTCCGCTCTTAATAATTCGGCGCTTCTTTGACTTCGCCCTCTTCTCTCCGTGTCTCAGCGTTCTTTGTGTCTCTGCGTCATTTTTTCGCTTTTTTCCTGTCTTTCTGTGGCTCGAAATCTTCTTCTTCAACGCCGCCGTCATCATGGAGAATCCCTTCTCCGCCGCCGGCGCTTGCTCCTTCAACCCTGCAAGCTCCCACAGTGTCGCCACGTTCCGCCGGTCGTCGCCCGGATCATCAATCGGCGTCTCGGCCAAGAACGCCCGCCCCGCTAGTCCTTCCGGCGCTGCTGCACCCAATCGCGGGTGCCGTAAAATTCGTGCGAACGCCTCTGCTCCAATCTTGCCCTTGCCGACATGCTCGTGCCGGTCCACGCGTCCGCCCAGCGGAATCTTCGAATCGTTTACGTGAAACACTGGCACATTATCTAGCCCGATCGTGCCGTCAATTTGCCCGATCGTCGATGCCAGTCCCTCCTCGCCTTTGATGTCGTATCCCGCGGCAAAGAGATGCGCCGTATCGAGACATGCGCCAATCGGCAATCCTCTCAGCCCAGCTAGAATATCTCCGATTTCTTCCAGCCTCGCCCCCACCGCGGTGCCCATTCCTGCCGTGTTCTCAATCAAAATCCGCAGCCCGCCCAGCGGCACTCGCTTCGCCGCCTGCTTCACAGATTCCACAATCGTTGCGATCGCCTGTTCCGAGGTCGCCTCTCCTCGGGCGCCGGGGTGCACCACCAGAAAATCCGCTCCCAGAGCCACCGCTCTCACAATCTCATCGTGGAACGCCTGGATTGAACGCGTTCGCAGCATCGGCTGCGACGCCGCCAGGTTAATCAGGTAATTTGCATGAATGACCAGCGGCCCCAGCCGCAACTCTTCCCGCCGCGCGCGAAACGCCTGCGCGTCCACCTCCGGAATCCGCGCCGACCCGCCCTGCCACATCCTCGGGCTTGCCGAAAAAATCTGGAGCGCGTTGCAGCCCAGTTTCCGCGCTGCTTCCAGCGCATTCACATAACTTCCCGCAATGGACGTGTGGATGCCGATCCGCGTGCTCCCATTCATCCATGAAGGAGATTGCGGTTCAGGCTCAGGTTCTGGGTGGTACTCGTCTTCCGGATCGAATTCGGTCGTTTGGGTGATGGGCTGTTCGGGCATGCCTGTCGAGAATTTCTGCTCCGTCTTAAACTCTTTATTCTAGCACACGCGCCAAACCACCCGCCTGCATCTAGTTTTTTCAGCCGGATACACCCTTCTCGCATTGGCATGCTTCCTGGGCCGCCCCGCCAAGATTTCGGCTTATCTCTATTCCCTATCGCCCAAACATGGAGAGCGAGATTCGGCCCGGCTCCTCCGTCTGCCGGTCAGACGCCGCTGTAATGTATTGGTCCGCGGGACGATTCGCGATCCGTTCCAGCGCATCCGCAACGCGCGACAGCTCATACACGACCTGGTCGCTCACCGCAGACCTCTGTACAACCACGGCACGCCTCCGGCGGAACTGCTGCACCGCCCAGGCGGTCGCCGCGATGACGAGGATTACGACCGCGAGAAACTGTTCATTACCTGAGATAGTGACCGACCGACCAAAAAGGTGAAAAACATGATCCGAGAGCAAATCTTCCTCCCGGCTGGGGCAGAATCTAACAACTACTTGATTGGATGCCATTTCGGTGCGGATTGTCAACCACATTCGCAGAGTCACCGCGCGGGGACGAAGTCAAAAAGCCGCCGCAGGGCCTTCTTGACCTTTGGCCTGCCGTGCTTCGCCGTCGAGTCGCAAGGGTTCGAATCGTGAGTGTCAATTTGCGGTTTATCTCATGCCTCATTCGGACGCCCAACTTCCAAACTCCGCGTGTGTCAGCTTTTTGGCATCAAGCGCGTAAGAATTCACTGACGCATGGGCAGCTGCACCAAAACTGGTCCTGCTGCCAGTAGTCCAGTAAAGAGCTCTCCGCTTAGTCTTCCTCCGAAGTTTTAGCAGCGGTTTGGGCAAGGCACTTCGACCTCAGCGGATCCCACCCAGTTTTGGTCCCAGCGTTAATCCAGGCCCAGGGGAAATCATGAGAATGAGTATCTGCAGGTTCGGATTTCTTGTCGCCTTACTGGTCGGTGTGTGCGCTCTCAATGTTAGTGCTGCCTATGCAGGGATGGGTGCCAATCCGTCATCCTTAAACTTTGGTTCAGTGACCATCAACACCGCCAGTTCGCCGAGCGTCGTCACTCTCACCAATAATGGCAAGCCGAGCATAACCATCACTCAAGCATCGAGCAATTCGCCGGAATTTATCTTGGCGGGGCCGGCTTTGCCCGTAACTTTGGCATCCGGCCAAAGCGCGTCTTTCCAGGTCGTCTTCCAGCCTGACTCAGTAAATAATTTTTCAGGAACTCTCTCCTTTGCGCTCAGCCGAACCTCTGGCGGCATGCTGACCGTGCCGCTCTCGGGCATTGGCATCGCAGCCGCACCGTCTCCAAGCCCGACGTACCTGCTTTCGACCAGTACGAACAGCTTGAGCTTCGGAAACGTAATGGTGGGCAGCACGAGCGGCGCTCAGACGGTTGCGCTAACGAACTCGGGCAACAGCACCGTGAGCCTTTCGCAGGTGAATCTCACGGGGGCGGGCTTCACCGTCAGCGGCTTATCGTTGCCGCTCAGCCTCGCAGCCGGGCAGAGTGTTTCGCTGAGTGTTGGGTTCGCTCCGACGGCCGCAGGGAGCGTGCTAGGTAGTGCGTCGGTGGTCAGCAACGCCAGCAACTCTCCGGCGACAATTTCGCTTTCCGGCACTGGGGTACAGCCACAGATTTCGGTTGTGCCCTCAGGCGTCAGCTTCGGCAACGTCACCCTGGGTCTTACCAATACTCAGACCATGACCCTTAGTAATCCCGGCAGCGCCACCCTGAATGTTTCGCAAGCCACGGTGACCGGTGCTGGCTTTGCTTTGAGCGGGCTAACTTTGCCGCTGACCATAGCGCCGGGTCAATCCAGTGCGTTTACGGTGAGTTTCACGCCCGCCACCGCCAGCAGCGCAACAGGTAGTCTTTCGCTCGTGAGCAATGCCCCGGGCTCGCCAACCAGCATCGCTCTCAGCGGCACCGGCGTGGCTCCGATTCTGCAACTCTCGGTCAGTCCCGCTTCATTGAGCTTTGGGAATGTCACGATTGGCAGCAGCAGCGGCCCGCAAACAGTCACGCTGACGAATACGGGCAACTCGAGCGTGAGCATTTCTCAGGTCAACGTTTCTGGTGCTGGCTTCAGTGCCAGCGGGCTCACGCCGCCCCTAACTTTGGCGGCGGGACAAAGCGCCATGTTCAGTGTGATCTTTGATCCAACGACATCGGGCAGTTTGACTGGTAGCGTCAGTGTGGTGAGCAATGCCACCAACTCGCCAGCAGCCATTACGCTGTCCGGCACCGGGCTGCAAATGGTTTCGCACTCGGCCACGCTGAGCTGGACACCCAGTACGTCGAGCGTCGTGGGTTACTACGTCTACCGTGGCACACAAACAGGCGGGCCGTACGCGAAGCTGAACGACACGCCGATATCCCTGACCACATACACCGACAGCGCGGTTCAAGCGGGCCAGACCTACTTCTACGTGGCTACGTCGGTGGATTTGAGCAACGTCGAGAGCGCCTTCTCGAACGAATCATCCGCCACCATCCCCACACCGTGATGAGAGTCCTGTGTAGGGACATGCAAATCGAGGAATACTTGCAGTGCCGCTTGCAAGATAAGAGGCCCGCAACGCGCCACCGAAAGGATTGGCACCTTGGTCAGAATAAAAATGATGCCCTGAGGCCGAGTCACGCGCCGGCCCCAGGGCAGTCGTGGGCCTTCTTAACTCTGATCAGTATCCCAGTCCTCCATCGTCAGTGGGGCAGCTAGCCCCAATGTTTGTAAAGGTGGAGGGGTTCGGCTTGTGCAGTTCGATGTCGCCGCCCCCAGGGTTCACGCTGCTGCAGGTCGTGACGTCACCCGTTGGGCTGTCGCTCGCCAAACAGCGCGTCGGTACAAGGTAGACGGTAGTGGTGTCGTCGAGGGTTCGTAACTCGATCCCAAACTTGTCCTTGGGCGGTGGGGACGATTGCTGCTCCGCGTCAATCGTCCTCACTCGAAAGAGAAAGGTCCCGGCGGGTGTACCTTGGATGCTCGCGTCGGCCGTGCCACAGATGTCACGGGCGTTGTTCGCTTCAGGGGGACTGCACCCGGGGCAAGGGTTCACGTACCCCGTGATGCTATCGCTGCTCACGTGAAGCCCGTTATTGTGGTCGACGTAATTGACGTGGCCGAAGAAGCCGCCGTTCTTGCACCCGCCCACCAAGCCGAAGTTCGCCTTCTGGTCTGACTCCTCTGCGATTCGGATCCATCCTCCGCCGGTCGTGAAGTCGCACGGGCTCGGAACCTGGCCGCCGGTGGTTTGCCAGGCCTTTACGGGGACGCTCCTGAGTACTATCAGAGTCGCCAGCACGAGTCCTCCGGTGATGAGCGCGGATACTAGCCTAGATATTCGCTTTGTTCTCTCGTTCATTGTTCTTCCTCCCTTTTCATTGAGGCCACTTTACGCGGCGCTAAGAAATACCCGCTGTCGCTGAAGCGATCACCATATCAGCGACACCGTTGACGGTAACGTGAAGCGCATTCACCACGGCGCTTCCGGTAGAAGAAATGGTCTGCTCGTTGATGACCATCTGACCGCCGGGAATCGCCACGGTCTGATTCGGGTCCCCGGTTACAGCGATTGGAACCCCGTTTACTGCAAGGTTGTCGACGAATGAGCTGCCGCTGCCAGGGGCGCCCAACACCTGCGACGCCTCTGCCATAACCGAGTCAGCGGTGATGCTGACCGAGCCGACATTCAGGTTCAAATCCCCGAGTGAAGATACGGAGTCAACCTGATCCGCGTAACTGTATGTGCTCGAGCTAAGGACATCCGCAGAGAGCAAAGACGCGACGCTCCCTGTGTCCTGACCTACGTCCTGTTCCAGATTTGTGGCCCCGATGACTCCGGTGTCAGCGAGCGCAGTCGTCGTTGCCGTTCCGAGAATTCCGAAAACGGTCGCCTGCACTGCTACGCCTTGTCCCGTGACCATGCTCGCCGTGGGTGACTGCGCGGTCGCTGGCCATGCCAGCAGACCGGCCAGCAACAGAACAACTGCTGCTGATGCGGAGCGGTGTTGATGTATTTTAAGCATGCGAACCTCCTTCTTTCATTTTTCTCTTTTCTCCTGTACCGATGGCTTCCACGGAAACGTCAGTCGGGCTTCCGATGGGTTACGTATTCTTCCAGCAAGGGTCGGGGACGCCCCTAGCCATGGCAATGTGCAGCCTACGAATCTTCGCGGCCCTGCACAATCAGGGGGGTTATTGAATTACGGAAACGAAAATATTGAAACGAGGGTAAGGGAAATGCTTAGTAGCCTTGGCGAACGGGTTTTGGAGGGAAATCCTAGCGTTGCGGACCGCGAGCTGGATACCTGCTTATCTATGGAGACGGAACCACAGCCTTGATCTGGCTGGTGAATCCGCTCTCGCCACCTTTCGCGTCTACCGCTGTGACCCTGTAGAAGTATGTGCGACCCGCTTGAACTGCGGTGTCTTTGTAATTAGTTTCTCGGACGGGAGACGAATTCAGCTTCGTGTATGGACCTTCGGATTTCCCTGCCCGGTACACGTTGTACCCAACAACGACAGAAGGGCTGGCCTTCCATTTCAGGTCGACCGAGTGAGCTTTTGGCTTGGCATCCGGATTCTGACGAGAGTTACTCTGCGGACCGGCCTGGCCAAAACCTGATGGAGACAGAACAGCAGAGATCACGAGAAGCAGCCCGAAATACATCATGATGACGGCTACGAGCCCGACTTTGGGCACTTGAATCATGAAACAGCCTCCCTTCGAATAGTTAAGTTTATCGACCGTTGGATGTCAACTCACCGTGGACACGCAGCAGCATTGGTGCGCATTCACTCATTGATTTGCCGCACCTCTGCAGCTTGCCTTAAACTAAGACCCTACTCGCCGCGCCGGGGGAGCCACCCATGCTCGTAGTCATGCAGTCCCATGCCACCGAGGAGCAAATTCGCGAGGTCTGCAAGCGTATCGAAAGCCTCGGCCTGAAAGCGCATCCCATCCCCGGCTCGATCCGCACGGCCATCGGCATCACTGGCAACAAAGACGCCGTCGACCTTGGCGTCCTCGAATCCCTTCCCGGCGTCGTCGAATGCATCCCTGTCAGCAAACCCTACAAACTCGTCAGCCGCGACGCCAAGGAAGAAGATACCGTCCTGCGCATCCCCACGCCTTCCGGCGATGTCATCGTTGGCGGCAATCACGTTGCCCTCGTCGCCGGCCCCTGCGCTGTCGAAACGGAAACGCAATGCCTGGCCATCGCCGAGCGCGTCAAAAAATCCGGCGCAAGGCTCTTCCGCGGCGGCGCGTACAAGCCGCGCACTTCCCCCTATAGCTTCCAGGGCCTCTGTGAAGACGGCCTCAAAATCCTTGCGAAAGTCCGCGCTACCCACGGCTTCGGCATTGTCACCGAAGCGATCGACAACGAATCCCTGGACCTCGTCGAGGAATACGCCGACGTCATCCAGATCGGCGCGCGCAACATGCAGAATTTTTCTCTCCTCAAGCGCGCCGGCCGCGCCAAAAAGCCCGTCCTGCTCAAACGCGGCATGTCTGCCACCCTCGACGAGTTCCTTATGGCCGCCGAATACATTCTTTCCGAGGGCAATTACAACGTCATGCTCTGCGAACGCGGCGTTCGCACCTTCTCCGATTTTTCCCGCAACACCCTCGACCTCGCGGTCGTTCCCGCCGTCAAGAAGCGCAGCCACCTCCCCATTCTCGTCGATCCCAGCCACGGCACCGGCAAGCGCCACAAAGTTTTGCCCCTTTCCCGCGCCGCCGTTGCTGTTGGCGCCGATGGCCTTATCGTCGAAGTCCACCATGAGCCGGACAAAGCCCTCTCCGACGGCATGCAGTCTATCCTCCCCGAAGAATTCGCCGCCCTCGCCGACGAAGTACGTCAAATCGCTGCCGTCCTCCACCGCTCCGTGAACTGAGCGCCGGGCATGTCTCAATCGCTAATCAAGTTGCACTTATTTGTATTCTTATTTCTTGCTTCGACGGCAGGAGCCCCTTGTTCCTTGATCGGCTGAGGGCCGACCTCGGTGAGGGAAGCTTTGGCGCGGAATCGCGCTCTACACTTCCCAAGACGCTCGGCGCTTGGTTGATTCCCGCGACTTCGAACACGCTATGGAAGAAGCGAATGGGCACAGCCTCACAACGCTATTTGAAGAATCTGTATTTTCATTAATCTTGTCAGATACTTTATTGGACGTGTGGTGAGTCGCTCGTGTCAACGATGGGTCGCCAGAAAGCGACCGCGTCCCAGCCAATCAACAACCTCGGCCACCGCTTTTCCTCAAGTTCCCTGCTCCGGCCTTTGCTCCGCGGCACCCTTCAGCGCAAGTTGTTCCTGTGCCATGATCCACAGATCGAGATGGTCCTTCGCTCTCTCATGGAAAGTCTGCAGGTTGATTCCCGCCGCCCCTTCGCTGTTCACCCACGCAACCTGGCCCTTTCCTCTGATGCTTGCTCCAAGCGGCAAATCAAACGCGAAATCAACGACTGAGGTATGCTTCAGCGGTTTTATCGTGCGCACCGCCATCCCTTCTTCGCTCAGGTTGGTCATGCGGGCGTTCTGCTCGGTCTGCCCCTCCTTCAAAACCACGCCGAGATTTACGGTATGCCGGAAGTATCGCCGCTGCTCGTGCAACAGCAGCTCTTTTGCAATGGTGATGTGCAAAGCCACGCTATCCACACTCAGGGGTTTGCGCAGAAGAAAGTTCCCTCCTGCATTGAGCGTGGCGGTGGACTCCCTGGCGCTCGCGATGCACGCAAAGATCACCGCCTTGCAGTTGGACGCTCCTTTGCGGATGGCCGCTATCAACTCCAGGCCGCCCGGCACCGCAAGGTCTATAAAAACGCCGTCAATCTTGCGCCGATTGAGGCACTCCAAGGCCGTTTCAGCCGTCGGAACCAGGATAAATTTGGCACCATATTTTTTCACGCCTCCGGAAACGGCGTTCATGGTCGCATAGTCGCTGGACACGAGCACGAATTCGAGCTCTAACGCCTTGGACATGATGTGTGTGGTTCTCCATCGGCCTGCGAAGGTCCTGTGAGATGGTCTTACATGGGCCTCCAATATAACTGGAGCTGCCGCCCTTTCGTAGACTTTTTCCGCGTCACTTTTCATCCAAGCCAACGCCGCCGCTGCGCAAGAAAGACGGCTTCGGAATCGCTAGCTCAATGAAAGTCTGAAGGCTCTCTCATTCCGGCTCAAGGCGGACAGCGGACCCCTGCATCAGGTCGACATCCGGAACCTTTTCTTCGAGGAGCCTTTCTCCCCATACAGAGCGCGGTCCGCCGCGCTCAGCAGTTCCTCGATACTTCTGCCATCTCTCGGGTATATCGCCGTGCCCACGCTCACCGTGACGGGTGGTTCTTCGCCGTCGTCTCTGAGCCGCTCCGAAACTCGTTCCGCTACACGCCGTGCCGCTTCCGACTCCGTTTCAGGGAGAACCAGCACGAATTCGTCTCCCCCGTACCGCGCTGCCGTGTCGATTTCGCGGGAATGCATTCGCAGAATGCTTGCCAGCCGGCAGAGCGCGCGGCTCCCAACGATATGCCCATGCGCGTCATTGATCTTCTTCAGCCCGTCCAGGTCCAGCAGCATCACCGCAAACGGTCTTCCTGTCCGTCCGTACCTCTTGACTTCCAGGTCCAGCGCGTCAAGAAGCCGCCGGTAGTTGGCAAGTCCGGTCAGCGGATCGCTTGTTGCCAGCCGCCGCACGTGTTCCTCAGCGCGATTGTGCTCGGTTACTTCGGCGGCTAGCGCCAGACTCGTTACCGCCATAATGCCCATAAACGTTTGTAACAGCAGCAGCGACGTGTTGTGGGACTCTCTTGCGAACGGGCCAAATCCACGCAAGGTGCCCCACGTTGCAATCACCGCCAGCACGCAAACCGCGGTCGCCGCCTTCCGGCGTCCAAACCGGAACGCCGCCCAGATCAGAAACGGAATGCAGAGATACTCGAACGGATAATTCTTCAGCTCGGAATGAAACCGGCCTCCGAAAACAACCCAGCCCGTCGAAAACAGCCCCAGAAACAGAACAGCGAGCTCAAGAATCTGCTTGCGCGTCCAATTCAACCGGGGATTCTCCCGCCATAAGAGCACAAACGGAGTGACCACTACCGCGCCGACTCCGTCTCCCAGCCACCACGTGCTCCAGATCGTTCCATACTTCACCCATTCCGCGAATCCCGACAAAGCCAGTGTCGTGACACCGATGGTGGCGCTTATGGTGGTGCTGACCATTGCTGCGAAGAACGCAAATTTGAATATGTCCTGTGGCCTCTGGAAGGCGCGCTGGCCGCCTGCAAAGCGGCTGACCAGGTAGCACCCCGCCACTCCTTCCAAGGTGTTCCCGATGGCGATGCCGACGGACGTCACCGCCGAGCCTGCTGTCGTTAAGTTCACGAGGAATGCCCCCGCCAGGATGGCGGGCCACATGCGGTACCCCAGGAGCAGGAACGCCGCCAGTGCGATACCCGTGCAAGGCCATATGGCCGTCGCGCTCGCATGAACAAAGGCCAGTTTTAGACCGAGTTTCCCCGCAAGGAAGTAAACGGCGGTCAGGGCCGCCAGAAGGGGCAAATCTCTCAAAAATCGCGAACGGACCATTAGTTGGCTCCCTGTTTCGCAAGGGCGCGCACTCTGGACGCCAGGCCGAGCTTCCGCTCGGGCAGCCTCTCCGTTCAAAGAACCCCCAAAACTATTTGCTAACTCTAGATTTTACAATCATTTCTCCTTGATATGGCCACTCCAAAATAGGACGCGTTCTCATTCCGACACCCCCCGGCCAGGTTCCGAAGTCTCGCTTTGGGGGACTGCCGGTCTGATAATCCTTAAAGTTCAACTTTAAGTTCCCTACCCCAACGCCCTCCAAATGCCCCCCTCGTCTCAGAAAGCGCCAAACCGCAGAATTCTGCCCAAACATGGGCACCTTGCTCCCGTTTTGTGATGCCCGTTCTTCTAACCTCAGGCCCTTACACCCGTACGTCTGCTTCCTAGCGCGCCCCGGTCGATTCTATGGAGCACAGGGGGGATTACTTGTCCGCGTGGATGCGCTCAGCAGGGACTTCGACTTCGCTGACACCACGGAAGGAGAAGAGCAATTTCACAAGGTATTTGGGCGGCTGCTCCGAGGTTTGTTTCACGATGTGGCCCACAGCGTCGGTGACCGCCGCTTGAAACATCACACCCTCGGCTTGAAGGCCGGCCAGATTCACCCGGACGAGTTGCCCCGGCTGCAGCATCGCTGCTCCTTGTTGACCCCGGCCCGGTCGAGGTCACGCTCGAAACGATCCTCGCGCCAAGAAAAGCGAATTGCAAGCCTTTCCCGGTGCGATGGCGGCAGAGCGGCGAGTCGTTTCTAGGCGTGACGGCGACATAGCGATGGTCAACTTGCTACACCATGAGAATGGAAAGCGGCGAGAAAGAGGCAAATGGGGGGTGGGAGAGCGCGACGTTTAGGTCGGAGCCAAGCTCCAACCCCCAAAGTAGTCGCACATGAGATTGGCCTTCACACCGTGCCCCGTGCGAGAATTCGATTGCCAACATGAACCGGCCACGAAATTTTCGTGTCTACTTCTTGCTCGCCGCGCTGGTGATCACAGGCTTGGTTGTGCTTCTGCGCGAGCATCGGCCGTCGTTTCTTCGCCCGGGCCTGCGTCTCTACGCTTATGTTACCACGGCAGATGGCAACGTCACGGTTGTCGATCTCGTGAAGCTCAAAGCTTTCTCCCGGCTGTACGTTGGGCCTGGCCCTTCCGGAATGCGCGAACATCCCACGCGCGCAGAGATTCTCGGGGTGAGCAGCGGCGGCGGCTACATTTGGGTTCTCAATACCCGCGCCAACCAAATCACCTCGCGCATTCCCGTAGGCCCGCTGCCCTACGCCATCGATTTTTCACTGAATGGCAATCGCATCTTCACCACCACTTCCGGGAACGACACGCTTCTTGCGATTGACGCTCAAACGCACACCATCCTCGCGCGCGCCGTAACCGGACATCAACCCGTCCTTGTACGCGTCACGCCCGATGGGAAATCCATCGTGGTCGTGAATCGCGGCGACGGGTCGCTCGGGATCCACGACGCCGCAACGCTTGCTCTGCGCACAAGCGTCTCCGTCGTTTCGCAGCCGGAAGACGCCGCTGTCTTGCCGGACAGTTCCGCGGCCTTCGTGCTCAGCCGCTCCGAACACCGCATCTCTGTCGTGGACCTGCGCCGCGGCGTTCTGGCTGCCAATCTCGAGCTTGCCGGAAAGCCCACGGACATGCTCCTCAAGCCGGACGGTGGCGAACTCTACGTGATTTCTCCCGAAGCCCATGGACTTCAGGCCATCAATACCTGGACGCATGAGGTGGGCGACTACATGGAGCTGGGATCCGCCCCCACTCGCGGCGTCCTCAGCACCGATGCCAGCTTGCTTTATGTTTCGGACACCGCCGCGGACCGCGTCACACCCGTGGACATCGTTAATCGACGCATTATCCGTAATCCAGGAAAACCGATCCCCCCCGTTCCCGTGGGCGATGCTCCTTCGGCATTGTGTTTCGATCCCAACGAGACTTTGCTCCTGGTCGTGAGCCAGGGCTCCGGCGACCTGGCCGTCATCCGCGTGCGCACAAATTTTCTGGTGACCCATCCGCGTGCGCACAAATTTTCTGGTGACCATGATTCCAGTCGGCGATCATCCCTTGGATCTCGCGGTCAAACTGTTTTAAGAAATGCAGTCAGCCAGAAGGAAGATGCCACAAGAGAAAAAGGGAAACTTCAAGTAAAACTTTAACTACGGCAAAGCGTGTTAGGAAGACCCGGAAGGGCGACCTCAAGAAAAACTTTAACTCAAGGTCTTGCTTGGAAGCGAGGCGATTCTACTTGAGCGGCCAGGAGGAAGATTCTTCACCGAGGTCTATGTCGAGGAACCCTTCCGCTGGCAGAACATCGACAGGCAGCCCCCCATGCCACAACGCAACTCCGAGTTTCAGCTTGGTCTGCCCTTCGACGTTGATTTGGTCTTTCTCGATGGCTACTTCCAAAACCCGTTCGAACGCCACTTCTGCGACGGACTTCGGGTTCAGGAGACAGAGGCGATCTTTTTCGACCGCGAACTCCTTGAGGTGCCCGCGCTCGAGTTTCACCACGATGGTCACTTCATCCGCGCCGCCGATGGTGATGCGGAACTCCGGATCCTCGAGCTCCCCGAGGGCCTCTGGAAACGGATCGATCCGCACGCAGAAGCGCCCTTCTTCGAAGCCGTAGCGCAGCTCATGGAGATAGAACACGCGCCCGTGCATCGAGCCGCCGCGCCGCTCGGGTGAATACAATCCCGCGCCCAGCCATTCGAAATACGACGTGTCACGGCCGTCGACTTTGACCTTCAGCACACCGGCGGGAGCGAGCTTCAGCGCGTGCTCGGGCCGGCGCTTGATGGGCTTGGCCAATTCTTCCGGCGCCACCTGCCCCAGCGCCAGGTAGATTCCCGTCAGATGTTTTCGATAAAGCGCATCGAATTCCGCGTCATTCGCGGTGCTGTGCTCCGGGCCGAACCACCAGCACCAGTCGCTGCCCTCCGCAGCCAGCAGCGATTCGAACGCTTCCCTGAGGGCAGTCTCGGTCGGCGCGTCCGGGCTTCCCTTTT
>WNFY01004402.1_pt1 | contig 13016 bp, 14 predicted proteins | sample 5400091 | NCBI WGS metagenome assembly WNFY01 (sample SAMN13153364, study PRJNA577476) | soil metagenome | isolation source: 60 cm soil or saprolite under grassland replicate 1 | place: USA:California | collected 2016-06-15 | reverse complement strand
AATAGGACACGTACGCTACTCGACCCGCGGACGGACAACACTAGAGAACGCGCATCCTCTCGACATTCGCGGCGAATTCGCCATCGCCCAGAATGGGACCATCGCGAACACGGAAGATCTTGAGCCCATAGTCCAGAGAGAATTTCCAATCCTAGGCTCGACAACTGACACGAAGCTTGCTGGATACCGTCTCCTCCAACACTACCGCGCTGAACAGGATTGGACCCGTGCGTTTCACAAGCTGAGCAAAGAGCTGAGCGGCTCCTACAGCTTCGTCCTGATGACCCACGATGGCGAGGTTCTAGCGGCTAGGGACGAAGCAGGCTACAGACCTCTCTGTCTAGGATATGATCCTGAAACAGACACCCACATCGTCGCGAGCGAGAGCTGCGCTCTCACAGCGCTCCAAGCAAACCTTGTCCGGGATATTCAGCCTGGCGAGCTTGTCAGCCTCTCCAAAGACGGTCTCAGAATAACAAGGTTCGCAGACTCGCCACGCCACTACCACTGCCCGTTCGAGTACACTTACTTCGGTCATCCTAGCAGCAAGATTGACGATCACTACGTCTACGATGTTCGACGAAAGCTCGGCAGAGTCCTCGCCCGAAAATACCCGTTCAAAGCCGATGTTGTCATCCCCGTCCCCGACTCCGCGAGACCCGCAGCCCTCGGCTATTCCGAGGAGAGCGGCATACCCATGGAAGAGGGCTTGATGAAAGACCGATACCGCAGAAAGGGAAGCCTCCGCAGCTTCATCGAACCAACAGCCAAGAGCCGGGAAGAGATCGTTCGCGAGATCATCACCATCAAACCTGTCGTTGACGGCAAAGACGTCATCGTGGTTGATGACAGCATCGTCCGCGGAACCAGCAGCAGAAACATCGTCCAATCCCTCCGAGACGCGGGAGCAAAGAAAGTCTACATGGTCGTCACCTTCCCGCCCATCCGCCACCCGTGCTACATGGGCATCGACTTCCCGACAAGAGAAGAACTGCTCGCGAACAAGGCAGACGGCGAAACGCTCGATATCGCTGAGCTCAACAAGAAAGTCGCTCGTGAAATCGGGGTCGACGGCCTCGGCTACAACGATATCAACGGTCTAAGCGACGGAATAGGCCTCGGCAAGGACGAGATGTGTTTCGCCTGCGTCACAGGAGAATATCTCGGTCTAAAGAAAGATCCTGTGCTTCGAACCCGAGAAGAAATGAAGGCCTAACCAAGCAATGTCAGGCCTAGTAGGCTTCTACACCTTCGGCGAAGGACGAGAAAACTGGGACGCATCCCACTTCATCCACTACGGACTCAGCGCTCTCCAAGGACGAGGACAAGAATCCGTCAGTCTAGCGGTGATCGGACCAGGAAACGCTCTACACACTCTCGGAGGAAAAGGCGGCGTCGAGGAATTCTTCCGCAACAACAAGACAAGCATTCCAAAGGGCTTCATCGGAATCGGGCAAACTTCCTCCTACGTAGACGACCATCTCGTCCACGTCAAAGCGCCCTATGAGCTGGTTCTCGCACTTGACGGTAAGACAGACCTCCACGAAAACCGTGGTGAAGCCAGCAAACTCTTCGCCCGACAACTCTCACAACTCCTCCACAGCGAAAAGGAACCACTCAAAGCAACCTCGATGCTCATCAACAAGATAGGAGGCGGATACTCCTTCGTCGCCCTCACCCACAAACAAGAACTCATCAGCGGAAGAAACCCACTCGGCGTAAAGCCGCTGGAAACAGGGAGCGTTGGCTTCGACATTGCGGTCGTCGCATCCGAGACCTGCGCCCTCGACGTGATGGGCATTGACCACACTGGACCCGTTGAGACAGGAGAGGTTATCATGTTCACTCCCGAGGATATTCGTGGGAATGCCCCTGCGGCTGACGCCGGTAACTTCTGCAGCTACGAATACGTCTACCTCGCAAGGCTCGACAGCAAAGTCAACACCCTTCCGGTAGCCACGGTCAGAAACAACATCGGCAGAGAACTAGCTAAAGCTCACCCGGCGAAGGCTGACGTGGTAATCGGTGTTCCAGAGACCGCGCTCCCGGTTGCCAATGGATACAGCCAAGAGGCCGGTCTCCCCCAGGAACTTGGCTTCGTGCGGACTGGAGAGAACATTCGTGCTGCTCTTGAGCCAACACAGAAAGAACGTCTCGTTGGAGTCCAGCTAAAGCTCAACCCCGTTAAGAGCGCGATCGAAGGCAAGGACGTGGTATTAGTAGACGACAGTGTCGTCAGGGGAAATACTCTACACAACACTGTTCTCAATCTCAAACGCAACGGAGCGCATCAAGTTCATGTCCGAATTGGAAGCCCAACACTCATCTCGCCATGTCCTTATGGCGTCGAGATCCCGCCCCGAGACGAACTGGTCTCCAGCAGCCTGAACGAGAAAGAACTCGCCAATAATGTCGGGGCTGACAGCGTATCGTTCATGACCGTTGACGAACTGCAGCACGCCATCGGGCTCCCCAGACAGAATCTCTGCATGCGCTGCTTCGAGAACGGAGGCGCGACTCGATGAGAGTAATGGGTGTAGGCGGGGGGGCTCGCGAACACGCGCTTGCTTGGAAACTGAGTCTCAGCGATCACAAACCCGAGATCTTCTGGATCGCTGAAAACCGGAATCCAGGAATTTACAAGATCTGCAAGGACAACCAGGGAGAACTTCGTACCGGCAGAACAACAGACCCCAAGACGATTGTAAGATCCGCCCGAGGCTGGGGAGTAGATATGGTGGTAGTGGGACCCGAGGAGCCAGGTTTTCACGGCATACCAGATGCACTTGAGAAGGAAGGCATCCATTGTATCGGCGCTAGCCAAGAACTCTCGATCATAGAACGTTCGAAAGCAGACCTCCGACGTCTACAATGGGAGAACAATCTTCCGGGCAGGCTTCTCTTTCGAACCTTCAAGAACGCGCGAGAAGCCTCAGACTTTATCAGGAAAAACATCGACACGCAACCCTGGCTGCAGAATATCGTCATCAAGCCCGCCCGTCAATCCGGCGGAAAGGGCGTCAAGCTGATCGAAGACCGTCTGGCCTATCTTCACGATGATAAGGAGCGTTTCAAAGAAGCCTACTTTGATTCTCTCCAGGAAAGCATGGCCGCCTACTCTGATATCGAGGACAAGATTCTGGTCGAGGAGAAGGCCTGGGGTCCCGAGTATTCCCTCCAATGCTTCACGGACGGCAAAACCGTTCTAGGCACCCCCCTCGTCCAGGACAACAAGAGTGCTCACGAGTTCGACAGCGGACCCGAAACCGGGGGGATGGGCAGCATCTCAGGTCCCGACATGACCCTCCCATTCGTCACCAGAGAGGAATATGACAAGTCGCTCAAGATCGTCGAGGGGATCGTCGAGGCCATTCAGAAAAAAACTGGCAGGTCCTACCACGGAATGGTCGGCGGACAAATGATGCTGACAGAAAACGAGGGACCAACAATCATCGAAATGTACTCTCGACTAGGCGATCCGGAAGCTCTCAACATGCTTGCCATGCTCAAGACAGACATCATTGACGTCTTCCAAGCGATCGTTGAGCGGCGATTGTCAAAGCTGAAGCTCGAATTCACCAACGAGGACGCCGTGGTCGTGAAGGTCGTCGCTCCAAACGGCTATCCCGAAAAGAAGGACAAAGCCAAAGGCCACCCGGTCCAAGTCTTCGAGACAAACATCAAACGAAACGGCTGCTACCTCTTTTGGGGAAACGCTGACCTCCAAGAAAACGGCGAAGTAGTCACGGGAGGCTCCCGTCTTCTTGCATTGATGGCGATGGATCACACTCTACCTCCAGCCAGCGCTCGGATCGAAAAGACCGTGTCGAGCATCCAGCTAACTGATGGGTGGGGACTCTATCATCGAACCGACATAGGCTCAGAACAGCTTCTCGCAAAGAGACATGATTCAGCGGAACGAGTCCGTCGGCTCTACAAATACCGGGAAGAACAAGGGATTCTTGGAAGAAGGATGGAATGGGTTCCAAAGGTCGGCAAGGTCGACCCTTCACAACTCTTGCTGAAAGAGATGCGTGGACCCGAAAAGGCCTAGCTGAATGGTCCCAATCGGCGTCTTGGCATCAGGACGGGGATCAAACCTTGATGCGGTGCTAGACGCAGTCGAGAATCACTACCTCACCAAGTGTGAGGTCAAGATTGTAATCAGCAACCGACCGAACGCGCCAGCTCTCGAGGTAGCAAAGAAACATCATGTTGAAACAATCACCCTAGACGACAAAGGTGTCCCTAAGAAAAACTGGGACTACGACCAGAGGACTGTAGGCGCTCTCCAGTCGCGTGGGGTGGCCCCGAAAACCGGGCTCATCGTACTGGCAGGTTATCTCCGAATCCTCAGTGAACAGTTCGTCGACCTCTACACTCGAAGAATCATAAATGTACACCCCGCGTTGCTTCCTTCATTTCCCGGTTTGGAAGCGCAAAAGCAGGCTCTCGATCACGGAGTCAAGGTTACTGGCTGCACCGTCCACTTCGTCGACAGAGAGGTCGACCACGGTCCCGTAATTCTCCAGACGCCAGTTGCGATCCGGGACGATGATACCGCCGAATCTCTTTCTGACCGTATCCTGCGAGAAGAGCACCGAATTCTTCCCGAAGCAATCAGACTTCTCACAGAGGATCAGTTGAAGTTGGAGGGGAGGAGGGTTCTCTTCAAGAATTGACAGCCATACTAATGGATGGAAAACTGGTAGCTGGAGCGGTCAAGAAACAGGTCGCCCAACAAGTCCTACAATTGGAAAAACATGGCACTAAACCTCTCCTCGCGACGGTTCAGGTCGGCGACGACCCTGCCAGCGCCTCCTATCTCAGGACCAAACACAAGGCGACTGACGAGGTTGGAATAAGATCCGAAACCCACCACCTACCTGCAGACGCTTCGCAAGACAAACTGGAAGCTTTGCTCAGCCAGCTCAACACCAACCCTAAGGTCAATGGAATACTCGTCCAGCTCCCACTGCCCCCAGGCTTCAACGAGGAAAAGGTAATCGAGAGAATCATCCCCTACAAGGACGTTGACGGACTACACCCCATCAACGCCGGAAAACTGGCCGCGGGCTATGAGGAACTGGTTCCCTGTACGCCAAAAGGCGTCATCAAACTCCTGAACTACTACAAAGTTCCAGTCGCTGGATCCAAGGCAGTAATCATCAACCGAAGCAATCTGGTGGGCAGACCCCTAGCCAACCTCCTCCTCAACAGAGACGCGACCGTTACGGTCTGCCACTCCAAGACACCCAACCTCTCAGGAATGACAAGGACCGCTGATATTCTGATCAGTGCAGTTGGGAAAGAAATCTTCCAGGTTCGCGCAGACCATGTGAAACCTAACTCGGCAGTCGTCGACGTCGGATTAACAAGGGTCAACGGAAAGCTCCGAGGTGATGTGGAATTTGACAAGGTCAACAGAGTAGCCGGTTATATTACGCCAGTCCCAGGAGGTGTTGGACCTATGACGGTGGCATGTCTACTGGAGAACACTATACTGGCCTCAAGTATCCAGATTGGCTTGAAAGTTTGACCGAAGCAAAGACTGCTGTCGAGAAAGAACAATTCCGACGATACATTTTACGACTTAGGGACCGACAGTCTATTCGAGACATTGAACAGAAGAGTATGGAAATCATGGATCAGGTTTTGCACCTTCACGAGTATGTGCGGGCGAGAGGTATTGCCTGCTATGTCAGCAAGGGCAGCGAGGTTGACACTCGTCCGCTCATTCGGAAGGCCTTGGATAGCAACAAGCGAGTTCTTGTCCCCGTTGTGAAGAAGGGAGACATCGACCTCTTCTTCTCCGAGATAAAAGACCTCGGGAAAGAGCTTGTTCCTGGAAGCTTCAACATTCTCGAACCCAGGGAGGAATTTCTACGGCCCGAGAGCCTCGATGCAGTCGATGTTATGTTCGTTCCGGGAATAGTGTGGGACAAGGAAGGCTACAGGCTCGGCTGGGGCAGAGGATATTTTGACCGCGTTCTCAAAACGCTCCCAGAACATGTACGTTCGATCGGTCTCTCGTTCAATCTACAGCTCGTCAGTCGTGTTCCTCGGGATCAATTTGATTTACCAGTGAACACGGTATTGACTGAATCTCGCGTTGTGCGGTGTCACACTTGACCAGAAGCGTCAGCATACTCATGGGTTCCGAGAGCGACAGGGAGATCGCTAAGAAGGCCGAGACCGTATTTGAGAAGCTTAGTATTCCTTTCGAGACGAAGGTTCTCTCGAGTCACCGCAACCACAAAGAGCTTGACAAGTACGTCGAGGCCTCGAAGTCTGATGTTTTCATTGCTATCGCCGGTCTCAGTGCGGCCCTTCCTGGTTTCGTTGCGTCTTTGACTAACAAGCCGGTAATTGGGGTCCCTGTCTCAGGTAAGCTCAATCTTGACTCTATTCTCTCGATAGTTCAGCTTCCATCAGGCGTTCCAGTCGGCACTGTGGGCCTAGACAATGGAACGAACGCGGCGCTCTTGGCCGCTGAGATTCTGGCGCTCTCCGATTCAGAACTCGCAAAGAGTCTCCAACAATACCGTGGTGGACGTGCTTAGATGCAGGAACACGTTGGCGAGTCCGAGAGTGAATTGTCGTCCACGCCGTTCAAGCGTGGCAAGGTGAAGGACATCTACGAGCTCGACAGCGACAAACTCTTGTTCTTCTTCACCGACAGAGTATCCGCCTATGACATCGTCCTTCCCTCGACTATTCCTCGGAAGGGGGAAGTGCTCTGCAAACTGGCGGCTTATTGGTTCAACTATCTGAAAGTCCCCCATCACATGGTCCGAGTGGAGAACCCGAACCGGATGGTTGTCCGGAAGCTGAAGATGATTCCGGTAGAGTGCGTTGTCCGAGGTTATCTCTACGGTAGCCTCTACGAAAGACTTGTCAAGGGAGACGTCAACTTACCGGTAAAGCCGATCAACGCCACCAAGCTTCCTGAACCCTACTTCGATCCGACCACCAAGTCTGACGTGAAGGATGAGCCAGTCACGATTGATCAGATTGTGGACGAGGGCTGGTTGGACCCGGGAGAGATGGCTGCGCTCAAAGATAGTAGCCTCAACATCTACAAGAAAATGTCCGAACGCGCGGACAACGCCGGCTTCATCCTCGCTGATCTCAAACTAGAGTTTGGTTTTGACGAAGAAGGTAACATCGTACTGGCGGACTCGATTGGGCCCGACGAGTTTCGTCTCTGGCCGAAAGAGAACTATTCTCTAGGCAAGAACCAGGAGAGTTATGATAAGCAGTTGATCCGAGACTGGCTCTCCAAGGTTGGCTTCAAGAAGACCCTTGATGAGGCGCGGAAGAATGGGCAGCCGACTCCACGACCGCCGGATCTTCCTAAGGATTTGATCGATGAGACGAGTAAGCGGTATGTTGTCGCTTACGAGCGATTGACGGGACTGAAGCTCTAGGCTTGCCTCGGCCCCGCATGACCTACGCCAGAGCGGGAGTCGACGTTTCTCAAATCAGAAAATCCCACGAGGCTCTCGCTCGAAGACTAGAGTCTACATTCAGGACCAGAAAGGGGAAGGTTGGGCATCCTGTTTTTCCAATTGGCCACTACGCGGGTCTTGTTGACCTTAACGATGGTCGGGTTCTGAGCCTCCATACTGACAGCGTTGGGACCAAGGTCATCATTGCTCGGATGATGCGGAAGTACGATACCATCGGGATAGATTGCATTGCGATGTGCGCGAATGATCTGATCTGCACAGGCACGGAACCCATCAGCTTCCTCGACTACCTGGCAATGGCCAAACACGACCGCAGTATTGTCGAAGAGATCGCTGTCGGGCTGGTGGAAGGAGCAAAGCAGGCTGGAATGGCAATCATCGGTGGCGAGACGGCCATTGTGCCAGACCTTCTCTCGAATGATGCAGGGCTAGACCTCGTCGGGATGGCGGCAGGAATCGGAAGAGAGGAGGATCTCATTCTCGGGGACGAGATTCGAAAGGGGGACGTACTGGTCGGAATTGCCAGTTCGGGAATACACTCGAATGGTCTAACTCTCGCAAGGAAGATTCTACTCAGTGAGTACAAGTTGAGAGAAAATGTGCAGGAGCTTGGGCGAAGCGTCGGCCAGGAGCTGCTGGAACCCACTCGAATCTATATCAAGCCGGTTCTAGAGGCGACAAGAAAATTGGAGGTTCATGGGCTGGCTCATATAACAGGGGGAGCGTTTGCAAAACTCGACCGGATTGTCGGAGAGGCAAGACTGGGAGCAGAGGTCGACCGATTACCTTCTACGCCTGGAATATTCCGGCTCATTCAGAAGAGGGGAAGAGTCTCCGACCATGAAATGTATCGGACTTTCAACATGGGAGTGGGCTTCGTCCTAATCTGTCCTCAAAGAACCGAGGATGTTGTAATCCGATTATTCAGGAGATACGGTCACGACGCGTTCCATCTCGGACAAGTGGAGAAAAGGAGAGGGATTCGAGTTAACGGCGAAGCCGTAAGCTGAGGGACTACCGTGACAAAGTTCCAGTTCTTTGAGCTAGGCTTCTATTTTGGAATGCTAGGCTAGGACTCTGCGGGTTTGGCGTGGAATCCGATCCTGGCGTGGGTCCCGTCGCAGAAGGGTTTGTTGCTGGAGTCTCCGCATCTGCACAATGCAGTGAAGACTTTGCTGTCCAAGTAGACTAGGTTCGGACCGTTTTCCGTGGACTTGATCTCTACTGTATGCATGATCGGGATGATTCAATGGATTCTATTTAAGCGGAGAAAAGCATCCGATCACGATCGCTAGAACGATAACCGCAATCCTTAGATTCGTTTGAATTTCATTCCAATCTTGCCGAGTTTGGAGTGGAGGCATTTGGCCGGATTTGTTCGACGAGCGTTCGCAGATGGCCTTGTACCGGCTGATGAACCATGGCGTGATAGCTCGGCTAGGGCCGCCGATCAGGCAAGGTAAGGAAAGTCTCGTTGTCTATGGAGTCGCCCTTGACGGGCGGGAACTAGCAGTCAAAGTCCATACCTCTAAGGTATTTGGAAAACGAGAGAGAAAGCAGTATCTCTTCGGCGATTGGCGTTATCGTCACGCGAAGCGCCATATTACATTGCGGACTGAGTCGATGTGGGCCGAGAAGGAATACCGTAACCTAGCAAGACTGGAGAAGAAAGGAATTCCGGCTCCCCTTCCTCTCGGGTTTGAAGAAAATATTGTCGTGATGACCCTAGTCGGCGGCAATGGGGTCGCCGCACCGCAACTGAATGAGTTAGAAAGCGGGGATTACACTGCTCTTTCGAAGATGGTTCTCGCGGCAACGGAGAAGCTTGTCTCCAGGGCTCATCTGGTACACGGAGACCTTAGCCCCTACAACATTGTCGTCTGGGACCGTAAGCCCTTCATCATCGATGTCTCGCAAGCAGTCTTGGTTAGTCATCCAGATGCCGCGCGCCTCTTGGAGAACGATTTCAGAAATGTTGCCGCGTTTTTCGAGCTGAAGGACGTCGATGTGGACGACTACTACCGTGTCCGGGCGGAGATAACAGAGGAAGTTAGGCAACGCCAGAAGGAGTCGCTCGTTCGTCCCGACTCGCAATATTAGAGGCGCTCCGAACAAGGGCAAGGATCTAGGATCTTCTCAGTGTGGAAGAAGCCCGAAGAAAAGAGGGCGAGGGTTCGGCTTGTTGTCAGTTCGTTACAGTTGGTTGGTGCTGTGTTGTTGTAGGTCGCGCATCATCTGTTCGAACTGTTCCTTGGTGATCTCTCCTTTGGCGTATCTTTCGCGGATGATGTAGTAGGACTCGTCTTGGTATCGCCAGTATCTTCCTCGGTAGCCCCATCCCCATCTCCATGGGAACACTAGCCATCTTACTATCCAGAAGAAGGCGAAGATTCCGAAGATGAAGAACAGTGGGAAGGGGAAGAAGAAGTACGGGTAGTACGTGCCGGCTACTGGTGCCGGTCGGGTCGCATAGAAGAACGCTGAGACGGCGACTGATGCTACGATCACTGCGACTAGCGCGAATATGCCCCAGGCGAAGAAGTGTCTGGGACGATTCCATTCATGTTGACTCATACATTTCGCCTCCTTTGCAATGCTTCGATATCGGTATAACGATATCGGATATCCGATATAAGTATTCTCTCTATTCCACAAAGATTACTAGCAAATGGGGAATCTCAAAGATCGAAAATTAAGCATTCTTTTCTCGACCCCCGGGGGTGGTCGATTTTCCCGTGCTCCTTCCTTCTTAGAAGTGCCTGAACGACCTCTCTCCCGTAAGCACCATCTTAATCCCGTGTTCGTCACAGGCCTTGATGATGGCCTCGTCTTCAACTGATCCGCCGGGCTGGACAATCGCTGAAACATTCTCCTTCACCAGCGCCTCTACATTGTCTAGCTTTGGAAGAAATCCGTCGGAAGCCATCACGCTTCCCACCAGACTTTGGCCAAGCTTGCGCGCCTTGTCGATAGAGTTCTCGATGGCCCCGATCCTGTCCTGCTGGCCTGTCCCGATCGCTAGCGATGTCCCGTTTTTCCAGAAGACCACCGCGTTGGACCGCACCTCGCAAGCCACCCACCATGCATGCAGCAGATCCAAGTACTCCTGGTCTGACGGCCTTTTCTTGGTAGGCACCTGGAGCCGTTTCACCTCATCCATAGACAGTATGCTAGTTCGGTAGGGGTCCTCTATGATCAAGGATCCATCATCCAGCACCACAACATCGGGCGGCATAGACGTGTCCTCCTTGTGTCGAGCTGGGACTTCTCCAACTCGGATATCCTTCTTGGACTCGAAAACCCCTAGGCCTTCAGAACCATACCCAGGCGCATAGACCACCTCAACGAAACTCTTCATGATTTCTTCTGCGGTCTTCCGGTCAACAGGACTGTTGAATACGACGACGCTACCAAATGCGGCCCGGTTGTCCGCGTCTCTGGCGCGCGCGTACACTTGACTTAGACTCTCCTTTCCCTGAGATACAGATACCCCTGACGGGTTGAGATGTTTCATCACCGCCACTGCCGGTTCTCTGAAATAGCTCACAATCCGTAAACCGTGACTACCATCTTCAATGTTCGTCGCTGAGGGTCCATCTTTTCCCCACTTTACCCAATCGACCTTTCCAATTCCGCCCTTCGATTGTTTCGGTCGATACAAGGCTGCTTTCTGGTGCGGGTTCGTCCCATACCGGAGACCCCGCATCCGTCCTTCCACTCTCCACTGGACCTTCGAATACTCGAAAACTTGGTCGCCGATCATAAGCTTGAGCGATAATGGTAGATCCTCATCCCGGGCTGTCCGGTAGATCCGACGGATCTCCTGCCCGCTCATCCCTTCACCTTGCCCAAGTAACTCTCGATTGCCGCGTCATACTCTGCCGTCAGTGTGAAAGCTTCCCGAGCAAGCTTATGCCTCAGCTCATCTTTGACTTTCTCGTGCTTGTCCAGCTGTCGTATGAATACATCATACTGGGCGGGTCTGGTCAAAGGCACGACTCGATTGTTCAGGAAGGCGCCTTTCGCTGCAGCACGGATCAACGTGACCCCTCCAATATCGATATTGTCCACGGCTCTCCGCAGGTTCACCGGGTCGCTCTTGACAACCTCTCGAAACGGATACAAGTTCACCACGACAAAATCCACAGGTTCGATCGCGTTTTCTTGCAGATACTTCAGCTGCACGGGATCTCTCCAGTCGCCTAGAATTCCGGCGTGGATCTTGGGATGGAGAGTTTTCACCAATCCTCCCGGCATCTCCGGAAACCCGGTATACGCTGAGACTTCTACGACTTCGTGTCTGAGTTTTCGAATCGCCTGGGCTGTCCCCCCTGAGCTGATCACTTTGATCTTGTGTCTTGCAAATGCTCCGACTATGTGTTCCAGCCTGGACTTGTCGTAGACAGAGATCAGAGCATTGCCTGTCAAGGATTTTCGCGCAGAACCTCTCCGAATCGAGTGTATTATTTAATCTGGTTTCGCGCGCCCCTAGGGCCAGCCGAGTCCCGCTTTTTCCACAGGAAGGATTTTTCTCGCAAGCTTTCCTGCCGTGGTGTGCTGGTAAAAGATTGCTAGTGTTAAGAGGCCGGTCAAACCCAAGATCCCTGCTCCTGCCCAGAAGTATGGAAGAGCTGTGACTACGTGGAATATTTTCGCCACTACGTTCATCTGAGTGAAGACCTGGTTCTGAGACGTTACTGTCAAGAATACTGTTCCTCCGTTGGCCGCGGTGATAGGAGTGCTTGGAATGTCGAATGTTCCTGCGGGAAAAGTGCTTGTGAATATTACCAGGTTCGTTTCAACGAGCGTCAGTGTCACAGTGGCCGTGTTTCCGGTCGTTATGTGTGCCGACGCGTAGTAGCCAGAAAGTGCGTATCCAATTACCGTTTGTAGGGCACTGGCAGAATAGTTGGCCGGTGTCGAATAAGTCGCGACGTTTTGCTCTGCAGGGGCAGGGAAGGACAAGAGTACCAGGCCAGCAATTAGCAAGCTGCAAAGAACGGCGAGAGTGTACCGTTGACGCTGGCTGAACTTGGGCATGCCGGCTCAAGATGATCATTCGATCTAAGCCAGAACTAAGCCCGCCGTACCCCCCTCCAATTCCCCCTAGTAACGGCTGCGCGCTTGTTATGCTTGTTCGAGAGCCCTCGTAATTTCCATTCGCGAAGCACGAAGCGCAGGATAGAGAGACCCAGCGACTACTGCCAAGATCGACAATCCAAAGGCCTGCAGCATCGCATTGTACGGGATGACAAATGGTAGGTAGAACCCGGCAATGGTCGTGCTGTTAGTCGCTCCCTCCAATAGGAGTAGCCCTCCCGGTACTGCGAGCATGAAGCCGAATACTCCTAGGAGAATTCCCTCGCTGAGAAATAGCCCCGCTATCTGTCTCCTGCTCATTCCTTGTGATCGCAAGAGCCCGATCTCACGCTTTCTATCAGTTACGTTCATGATCATTGTGGCACTTATTCCGAGGGTGGCGATGAGGAGGGCGAAGTAGAGAACCAAGAGGATGATTGTGAATATTCTGTTTATCGTGTCTCG